>Ga0247840_10005594_pt1 | contig 18777 bp, 20 predicted proteins | sample LaCruzMarch2015__FD_192404 | JGI IMG/M metagenome (GOLD analysis project Ga0247840, IMG submission 192404) | Freshwater microbial communities from meromictic Lake La Cruz, Castile-La Mancha, Spain - LaCruzMarch2015_17m | ecosystem: Environmental > Aquatic > Freshwater > Lake | place: Spain... | reverse complement strand
CTCACTAACACTTCGCCTACCAACATCCTTCAAGGTTAAAACCACCGCTAGATAGATGAGGTAGGAGATACCATCTCCAATAAAAAGTAATTCAAAGGTCCTTGGATTATCTAGTGTGACCACCAAAGATGAAACTAAGCCGCCGATTCCAATACCTAGATTTAACATGGCAAATTGGGCGCCGTATATTCGCTCCCTTAAATGCTCTGGTGTTAACTCAGTTGAGATTGCACTTTGTGATGGCCACATTGCAGATTGGCCCATCGCACACACTGTTGTGACTAAAAAAGCCTGCGGTATTGTTTTCACCAGACTTAGTGAGCAGTAACCAACTGAACTCACTAATAGAGAAGTTATTAACACCGGCTTTGGTCCCCACTTATCAATTAAATTACCAACCAAAGGTGAGATAGCAAGGGCGGAGAGTGCGCCATAACTTGCAATGAAACCAGCCACAGCAATTGGAAAGCCTCTTATATTGTGAAAATATATAAATGTGTAAGGAAGCACTAAGCCATTACCCAGTGCTGATAACGCTATGCCCAGCAGCATTACCCGTGCTTTTTGAGGTAATTTATCGTTAGTTTTATTACTCACTTAAAGAATTATCTCTTTAGAGATAGTTATTGAATCTAGAAAGTTCATATCGGGAGTAACACCAATGCCATCTCCAGTTGGCACAGTTAAATAACCATCATCCATCACAAATGGTGTTGTTATATCCTGCTTAAAGTAGCGAGCAGAGGCTGATGTGTCGCCAGGCAATGTAAAGCCAGGAAGGGCAGCAAGAGCTAAATTCGCAGCTCTACCAATACCAGTCTCTAACATTCCACCACACCAAACTGGAATCTTACTTTTTACACACAAATTATGAATCTTCACTGACTCTAAGTAACCACCTACTCTGCCCGGCTTTATATTTATAATAGTTGTAGCTTGAAGTGCTAGCGCATCTTGGGCGGATTGCAGCGAAATAATTGATTCATCAAGGCAGATTGGCGTCTTAATCTCTTTAGCAAGAAGTGCGTGACCTAAAATGTCATGTTCATCCAATGGTTGCTCAATTAATAATAAATTAAACTCATCAAGTTTTGCTAAATGTTTGCCGTCATCTCTTAAATAAGCCTGATTTGCATCAACTTGTAGTGGAATTTCTGGCCAGATCTCTCTAATTGTTTTAACTGCTTGGATATCCCAACCTGGTTCAATCTTTAATTTAATTCTTCGATACCCTGCATCAACATAGGACTTAACCTCTTCAACTAGAGCATCTAAATTATTTGCAATCCCAACAGATACACCACACTCCACCCTACTTTTTGTAGCGCCAAGGTAGGCAGCAAGTGATCTTTTCTCATCTCTTAGTTGCGCATCTAAAATTGCAGTTTCAAGTGCGGCTTTTGCCATCTGACCACCCAAGAATGGTCTTAAAATTGTTGCCACGTCTTCGGCCTTAAAATTGCCAGCCTTTTTTAAGGCGGGAAATAAAAATCTTTTAATTAGATCAATGCAGGCGTATGTGTACTCAGGTGAATATAGTGGCTCAGACATTGCCACACACTCAGCCCACCCAGTCGTGCCATTCTCATTTACTACCTTCGCAATCAAAACTTCACGTGAAGTTTGAGTGCCAAATGAAGTTCTAAACGGCCGCACCAGGGGTAATTGAATAATTCTTAATTCAACCTCTTTAATTTTCATATACGCACAACATATTCATTATTTGCTGAAAAGCCAATAACTTTGCCATTTTTCTCAAAAGCAGCCATAAATTGTTCCCGAACCTGCCTGCGCCATATCATACTTTCACTTTGATTCTTAGATCTAATCGCAACTATATCTTCTGGAATTTCAATCAAAATGTCATCTGGCTCTGGATTAGTAATTATCTCTCTTGCTTTTGGTGTATCTACATCTGTGCGCCAAGAAACCATTAAACGATCTGATTCATCCCCAGCATTTAAAGCATCAGGCATATCCCCATAGAAATTTGGAAAATAATCTGAGATATCAACACCAAGCTTTGCAATATTTAATTTTGCATTTCTTCTTACCAATGGGTCAAAGGTCCATGAAAGATGAGAATAATTCTTTTTCTTTGCCCAATTCCATTGATCAATCTTTAAAGCATAACCAACACCTTTGTCTCGAAACTTATCTAGAACCGCTGTCATATGTGAATGAATGTGTAATCCATTATTTGTAGCGGGGAATGCAAAGGCAGCGCCTACTATTTTGTTGTTAACGAATGCGCCAGATAAGTAGGAGCCACTGTAAATCATAGCTTGCAAAAGATTTGGGGTGATTTCAGTCCCTAAATCTGAACGCCAGTTATCGTCAAAAATGGTGCGTGCTAAATAAATATCATGTTGATTTTCAAGTTTACGAATAACTGTTTTCAATAAGTGACTCCATAATCTAAATCTATTAGAAGATAATACTAGACGAAAATCAATAGTAAACTAAAAAGTTTAGTTCATTTCCTTGAATCTCGCCTGGAGGTTATCGGGTTTGTTATTGGCCACCAAAAATCAAAATTTGGATCGTTCCAAAAAATAGTAAATTGATTTTCAAAATTGTAATAAGTTGTTTGTTTATAGTGAAAGATCGCGTTGTCTGACATTACTAAATGCCCATTTCCAAATTTTGGAGGAATCAGTATCTGCATATTGTTTTTATCCGAAAGTGTAAAACCCTCCCACTTACGGAATTGTTCGGAATTTTTGTCATTATTTACAACAACCAAATATATTTCTCCTTTAACACATGAAACTAACTTCCATGTTGTTGAGTCACCATGAATTCCTCTTAGTATGTTTCTTCTCGAGATAGAAAAATCATCCTGAACAAATTCTAGATTAATTCCCGCTTCTTTATACGCTTGTACATTATAAGTTTCAAGATAACTACCCCTGAAATCTTCAAATTTGGTTTCGGGAGTAATTGCTAGAACGCCAACAAGGTTTGTACTTTTTACATGCATGTTAAGAGTATTTTACCATATCACTTTAATCTTATGAATAAGAAACATTTACTTGAAGTTTTCTAGGTGTGTGCAAAGAGCCGCGTCTCAAGCACACATCTTTGCTGAATATAACCCAATTCTATCAAGCTTTGAACTTAACACATGAAATGTTTTGCACTAAAGTATCTTGATTAACACCTGTCGAGTAGAAAAAGCCAAAAACTCGAAGTTTAACGAATTGTTCTTGCTAAATTCAGTGAAAGCCTTGAATTCACCATTTTTCCAATTAGGGTAGCCAAAGAATTCATCAAATATAATTAGTACATCCTTATAAATATATTGACCAACACTTTCTAAGGCTTGTTTTGTGGAAGAATACAAATCACAATCAATATGAATAAGACTTAAATAGGGAATTTTCGATCTCCTCAAAGTTTTTTCAGTAACTTCATCAAACAAACCAGTTGTTAGATGGACATTATCCTCAACTTTTGGCTGTACACCATTTACAGAAAAATAACCTTTAGGGGTGTGTGTCCCCGCCCAATTTTCGGGCAAGCCATAAAAAGTATCAAAACCATAAATTTGTGAATTTGAAATTCTCTTAGCAAGGTAATTTATTGATTCCCCTTTCCATACACCAAATTCAACTACATATGAAATTTGAATTGTGTTACTAAGTAAGCTTGCTGCATAATCAAAGATATCGTTACGTTTAGTTAGATACTGGGCATTTTGCAAATACTCTTCGCAGTAAATTGCTGTTTCAACTAAAGCACGTTGTTCTAAAATCGGATAAAGATGCCTTTTATTTGATTGATTGTATGCGAGTAGTTTTCTTTTAAACCTTAAGTATTTGCCCAAAGTTAAATTCAAAACTGTAAAAAAGATATTTATCAAGTTTCATTCTTAATATACTTGTAGGGTGTTTCTATTGTATTTTTCTCGGACAAATTGAATTGCTGCTTTAACTCTAAAATTAATTCCTTGCATATCTTACCTAAATTAAATGCTTTGAAGTTATCTAAAAATTCAAGTTGGTTTCTGGCTCCAGGAATAACCAAATTTGAAAAACGAGAATCAACTGGAAATCTTAAAGCGGTTTGAAGTAATGAATAGTCGTATTTTTTAATTATATTTTTTATTATTTGAACTTTTGATTCCCATTCTACAAATTGACTATTTTCCCAACCCTTCAAATGATGTTTGCTAGTTAATTTACTCAGTTCTGGTGGCGATTCAGTCAAAAAACCAAAATTAAGTGGAGTTCTGGCAACGAATAACTTATCTTTATTTGAATTTAGAACAATTCTTTTCATATCAGCAATAATTCGTTGATCGAGAATTGAAAAGTTATACTGAAAACTTTTCCAATCATATAGATTTAGTTGCTTGCTAAAATTTGATGGACTTCTAAGAGAAATACCAAAATTTTTTACTTTTCCATTAGCCACTAAAGAATTTAGGGTTACGAATACATCAGAAAATTCCTGCTCGAATCCTATAATCGGTGAATGTAGTTGAACTAAATCTAGTGCGTCAATTTGAAGCCGTTTAAGAGATGAATTAATTGAATTTACAATATGGGTTGATGAAAAGTCATAGGGTATGATTTTGCTTGAGTGGGGGAGCATACCCACTTTGGTGGCAATTTTAATGTTTTGTTTCTTTGAGAGATATTTGCCTATTCTCTCTTCGCTCAATCCTTCACCATATGCTGGAGAAGTATCAAAGAATTTAACTCCGCAATCATATGCTGTATCTAAAAGTAATCTAGCTTCTTTTTCATTCACAATTCCATAACTATCTCCACCAAGCGCCCAACAACCTAAACCAAAACTACTTAACATATGTTGGAATCCATAAAATGATTGAGTACCCATCCATAGGAAAACTACCCAATGAAGTGCGCATAGATTTAAGTATAGTCAATTCACCCCGCTCTTCCCTCGCTCTGAGTTCTGCTAGATACCCAGATAAGTACCCTCTTTTTTGCATGTATTTGATTGAGGTTTCATCAAATCTATCATGACTATCTAGAAGTGATGCTTCTGGTTCAATGTTTAAAACTGCCTTTGGTTTTTTTGCAACTATAAAGTCAATAAATGCTTGATGTTGAGTGCCAACCTGTTCAAGCGAAGCAACTGTTATAACTAAGTCAGTTGATTTTACTTCGAAATTCATGTCGGGAGAGAAATAATTGAAAATTGAGCCAGCTGTTACATTTGTAACTTTAAATTTCTCTATTGCTAAATCAATTATAGTTGAGCTAGCTTCAGCCCAATCTGTCCCTAAATAGTCGATGTTTGGAAACCAAGAATTTAAAAAAAACAAATTATGTCCAGTACCACACCCAAACTCTATAATTCTTTTTGGAGCGTATCTTTCAATTAAAAATTCAATCTCATTCAATAAAATAGTTCTCAGGAAACCTATTTCTGTCGCAAGATTTGCTCCATAAAACTCTTTTTGAAACCTTACATATGGAAATTTGCCAAAATATTTAGGGATCAGTGCATCTTTATGTTCCAGCCTTAGCAAATTGTAATTTTCATTCCACCCTTCGTGCCACGCGCTTTTGCGTTTAAAACTTGAAATTGGTAAATCTCTTAACATTAATTCGTCATGTAATATATATGCCATTTCTGCTTCTTTTGAATTCAATTCTTTGATACAAATACCTTGGTTTACAAGCTGTTCGGCGAATTGCCCCAAGCTTCCAAGAGATGCTTTGATCTCATGGGTAGAAATGTTTCGTTCTATCACGCTTTTTGCCAATTTAAGAAAAAGTCATTGATTGCTTCATCTATTGCTAGATGGATATTAGAATAAGTAAAACCGCTTAAGTTTACAAAAAGAGAATTATCTGTGGACTGGATTTGCTTTCCGAATGACGTTTGACCGTTAAAGCCAATTCTTTCTTTGTTAATACCTATTTTATCAGCGATAATCATTGATAACTCCTTCACACTAATTTTTTGGTTATTGCCTATATTCAATAATGTATTTTTCTCTTGATTTTTAAGACACCAGAGAATCGCCTTTGCCAAATCCATTGAATAAGTGTATTCGCGTAGCGGAGTGCCGTCACCCCATAGTTCTACAGTGTTTAAATTAGATTTATTCGTGACAAATTTTTTGATCAATGCTGCGGGTAAGATTGAATGCTCGTCACTAAATTTCATATGTGAACCAATTATTCCATTCACTAGCACACAACTTATGTTCATATTATACTGTTTATTATAAGCTCGCATCAAAACTTCAAACATTCTCTTCGCGTATGAATATCCAAACTCATTGGTTTCGACTGGAAATTTATGTAGATCAACTTCGCTAGGATTCGCAATAGAACTTGAATAGCATGAGGTTGAAAGAATTAAAATTATTCGGTCTATTCCTGAAATCCTACAAGCTTCAAGTGCATTTATAGCCATCTCGATGTTTTCAGTAAATAAGGATGCAGGGATTTTTTCACTAAGATGAGAGCCACCACTTTTTGCGGCAGCATGAACGTAAGTAATACCTGCGCCTCTGTTGATTGATTTGACTAAGTTAGTAAAATAGTTAATAGTGAATTTCTTATTTAATAAATCGCATTCGGAAGATCTAAATCCTATTGCGTTTGAATCATCTCTAACCAAATTTAGTGCATACCCTAGTGGGCCGCCGAGTCCAGAGAATATCATTTTGTTATTTGCATAAATTTCAGACATTTCAATCCACTTTCATTGATTTTACAATATTGCTATACGTCAACCCAAATTCAATCAAATTAGTTTCTCGTTCAAGGTTTGTTTCAAATATCTTATGGTCTGGGCCAATCCTAATAATTTCTACTTTTATATTATTATTAGAGACAAATCTATAAATTAGAGAACTCAAGGATAACAATCCCCATGATTCTTCAATTACTAAAACTTTTTTCTTATTTTGCAGAAAATTTGTAAGGCCATTTTCATTGAGTGGTCGAAGTGAGTAGACATTAAAAATTCCAATTTTATAACCATCGGTTTTTAACTTTTCAAATAAAGTGTAAACATCATTAAAAATTGTACCAGTGGAGATTAAACCAATTGTTGCCTCATCTGGATTATCAATAGTGGAATAGTTTGGTTCTCCAAACTTGCCTATTTGGATGTAAGAACTTTCAAAGGATGACTTTGCGATTTTCAAAGCGTCTCTCAATAATTTTGGACCACTAGGGGCAAATACGTTGATATTTGGCAAAAGCAAAGCTAATGACAAATCGTCTAATGAGTGGTGAGAGGGGCCGCTCATCGAATATGACAAACCACCTCCTGCACCCACTAAAATAATTTTATTATGATTCTGAATGCTTAAAAGCCTAACTTGTTCATATGTTTTTGGCATAAGAAAAGAAGCTATTGAATAAACATATGGAGTAAAGCCTTCAGCTGAAAGTCCAGCGGCGATAGAGACCATACCTGCTTCTGCAATTCCAACATTGTAATATTGCTTTGGGTAATTTATTCTAAGTTTGTCAAATACCCCATAGCCTAGATCAGCGGTTAGGAATACATTTTTTGGGCTGTCTTGTAAAGTTTCTTCTAAGAATGTTGCTAACTCCTTTCTCATTGTGTTTCTAACCATTCACAATAATCTGGTGCCGACTCTTTCGAATTCAACTCGATAAATGCATGGTTCAAGTCCTTCATGTCTGGCTTTCTATAATGCCATAACACTTTTCCTTGCATACTTGGAATGTAAGGGAACCTGCTTGTAAAACAAACGAAAGCTTTAGGCGAAATGCTGGGAGTTTTCACATCAATAACTTCGTTAGCCATATTCTTGTATTTTCCTAACTCTTGAGATTTGAATCCAAATGACTCAAATTTTTTATGTAAGGACGAATCACTTGAAACTTCTTGGTAAGTTGCAACGGACTGTACTTCGTTATGATCAACTAAAACAATTAAATTATCTAGCTTTTTTGATGAAGCAAACTGAAGCGCTTCAAAATTACTGCCTTCGTTCAGTTCGCCGTCTCCAACTAACACGTAAACATTTCCTGGTAGATTTTTCACTTTTTTAGCAAGCGCAATTCCTGAACCAAATCCAATTCCATGTCCTAAGCTTCCAGTTGATAATCTTGAGTATGAACCATGTTTATTTGATACGTGGATTCCTGTATCGCTATTTTCTTTACGAAAATTATTTAATTGATCCTTACTTATTGCTTTAAACTCAAATAGTGTTGAGTACAATGCCAGGGCAGCATGTCCTTTACTTATAATCAAATTGTCTACATTGGGATTAAAATTATTTTTTAATAAATTACATAGAATTTGAACACTCCCAATGCAGGACACTACATGAGCATCTCCTCTCAAATGTGCCAAAATTAACATCGAAGTCAGGCTTCGCTTGATTATTAAACTCAAAGAATTAAACTCATCTGCTGCTCGGATTTTATTTCTTTTCCAAATTTTGATCACAGTTTTAGTGTATCCAAAATTTACTCACTAAACAATTAAGCAGTAAAGAAATTCAGATAATTCTGAATGAACCTTGCTGTGTGATTTTTACTGACACAACTATTTTGGGAGAAATCTTCTCTAAAAATGACTGTCGTTTATTAGGATCTACCCAAAATAAAAAAAATCCTCCACCCCCTGCACCGAGTATTTTTCCACCTTCTGCCCCTGATTCAATTCCTCGATCGTAGAATTCTTTTAATTCTTCTGTGACTGCTGATGGATTGGATTTTTGTTTCAAAATCCAGCTTTCATTTAACATCCCGCCGAGTAATGAAAGTTTTTTTCCATTTTTAAATATTTCGTAACATTCCATTGCTAATTCACAAGTTCTTTCCATGAGTTCAGATTTCAGATTTAAATTCTCAAGTAAAGTTTTTGTTACATCTGAACTGATTCTTTGAATTCCAGAATATACAAGAACAATTCTATTTTCAATTTCCGATAAGTATTGCCCTGATATTCCTATTTTTTTGTGCGTCCAATTTACATCTGGTCCAAACTGAATCAAATTTACTCCCCCTAATGCGCAGGCAATTTGATCTTGCGAACCAACATTTTCCTTCAATAAATTCTGTTCAAAATCTATTGCCAAATTAGCAAGATTCTCCGCCGAAACCTCTTTTCCTGTCAGTGCTAAAAGAGATTTTATTGCCCCTACGCTAAAAGCGGAACTAGATCCAATACCACTTTGTGCAGGTAAGTCACCATGGTGGTGCATTTCTAAATTTAATTTTGGTGCAAATTTTAAAAAAGCTTCTCTTACGGCAGGATGTTTTATTTCAGCTGCTGTCTTTGTTAATTCGACTTTCGAATATGCAACCCTAAAGTTATGTTCGAAAAAAGGTGGCAGTATTCTTACATTTATATATGAATATTTGTTTATAGTAAAAGATACTACTGAGCCTTGATTTTGATTGAACCACTTTGGGTGGTCGGTCCCTCCACCGAATAGCGATATTCTATAGGGAGTTCTCGTTATTATCATAAGTTCTAAATATTAGTGAAGAGTTTTTGATCATACATCTTTATTCCTGCCACTAATTCGCGTAAACCTTGTTGAAGTGATCTCATCGGTTTGAAACCTAATGATTCGATTTTTTGATTTGAAACTACATAGTTCCTTTGATCAGGATCTTTTCCAAATGGTGCTTCCAAAAAGACTAAGCTAGGAACTATTTTCTTTATTTCATGACAAAGTTCGAGCTTTGAAAGGTTTGCCTCTGATAGTCCTACATTAAAGATCTCATTTTTAAAGGCTTGTTCATTTTTAATTGCAAAAATAAAAGTATCTACAACATCTTGAATGTGAATATAATTTCTCTTGAAATAACCTTCAAAAACAACAATAAAACCATCGCTTAAGGCCCGATAAACAAAATTATTTACCAATAAATCGAGGCGCATTCTTGGTGACAAACCGAATACGGTGGCAAGTCTAAAACTTGTCGCATTAGGCAAATTCATTAATTCATTTTCGACTATGACTTTATCTTTAGCATAAAGAGAAAGTGGATTCAGTGGAGAGTTTTCATCACAAAAGTTGTTTTGATCACCGCTCCCATACGCGCTATTGGTCGTAGGCATGATAATTCTTTGAGTGGTACTCACATTTCTTATAAGCCATAACATAGCGTCTTTGTTTGTAGTTTCAGCTGTAATATAGTCCTTATCGCAAGCAGGAGCTCCTACAATCGCAGCCAAAGGGATAATTACATCAGCTTGTGCAAGAAGTATCGACATCGAACTTTTATCTCTAACGTCTCCATATACCATTTTAAAATTTGGATTTTGAAAAGAAGTTGCAAGACTAGTTTGTTTATACATGAAATTATCAATTACAGTAACTTTAAAACCATCCGCCAATAATTTGGGTACAAGCATTGAGCCTATATAACCCGCGCCTCCAGTAACCAATATATTCATTTTATTAAAAGACCTTTGTACAAGATGTTTTCTACCAGTTCAACCATAATGTGGTAAGCAATAACATGAAATTCTTGAATATGCTGTGTGTTTGAAGTTGGAACTTGAATTGAAATACTTGCTTGCTTTGAAATAGAAGATTCTCGACCAGTAAATAAGATTGTTTTAAGTCCTTTGTTTTTTGCTAAGCGAAGGGCATTGATACAATTTTTTGACTCACCACTTGTAGAGAAGATAACTAATACATCATCTCGATTACCGAGCGCCTCAACTTGGCGGCTAAAAATTTGACTAAAATCTCTATCGTTTGCAACTGCAGTAATTATTGAACTGTCAGTAGAAAGTGAAATTGCCGGTAAACCAGTCCTTTCAATATCCTTGGACATGCTGTTCACGAATTCAGCTGCAAGGTGTTGTGCATCTGCAGCGCTACCTCCATTGCCACAAATTAAAATTTTGTGACCACTTTTAAATGTATTAGCTATCAATTGAGCTGCTGAAGTAATTGCAAAAGCGGAAATTTCTTCAAATTCAGGCAAAATGACTTTAAGTTCAGCGAATCTAATTCTTACGACATCCATTTATATTCCGTTCGTGTAATCACGTATTATCCAATCCGCAGCCAAACTTAACTGATTAGTTGAGTAATTCTCTCCTACATTAGCAGAGCCTCCATTGATATAAACAGTTTTACAACCTAAATCTCTTCCGAAAACAATATCGGATTCGCTGTCACCCACCACGTAACTTTTATGAGCACGAATGGCAAATTCTGATTTAGCCTTCATACCTAGGCCTATTCTAGGTTTGCGGCAATTACAATACTCGGAAGGCGCATGAGGGCAAAACCAAGAGAATTCAACTTCAATTTCATTTTTACGCAAATAATCATTTATGGCCGAATTAATTCGAAGCACATCATCTATTGTGGCAAGCCCTCTACTAATTGCGGATTGATTTGAGATAATGCCAAACTTAAATCCATAACTCTGTAAACTTTGCAAAGAAGGAATCAAGTCCGACTTAAATCTAATCGATTCGACTTTATTTAAATAAGGAATGTGATCAATTAAAGTTCCATCTCTATCAAAAATAACAAAATCGTTTTTCACCATGTTAATGATATACTATATTGATGTTTTGGCTGAGCAAAAAATATCGCATTTTTCTTAATATTTTTAATGACTTAATTAAGGTTACAGTAATTCAGTATATGCCAAAAAAGCACTTTCAAATGATTTATTCTTTGGGATTCTTCAAATATGCTAAATTGGAAAAGTATATATACCCAAATTTAAATTTAAAGTATTTAAAACATTTAGACTTAGATCTAGAATCGGAAAAACTTTTAGAATTATCGTCACGCCTATTAAATGAATCGCAAATATTGCATCAAGCGGTGCAGCACGAAAAAACTTCAACAGCAAGTGATGGGAGTTATAAACCCATCAAATTTGCTAAAATAATAATCCCGCAAGGTTGGAGCAATCCCAGTACGGTTGGGGGTCGCACACAAGGTCCGCAAATTGAATTCCTAAGCTTGGGCTTAGCAGACTGTGGTCTGCAAGTTGAGATTATTGAATTAAAGAAAAATACTGGTGATACATTCGTCGAGAATAATTCAGATATTTTCTTGACGAATCAAAACAACTTAGACTCTTCAATAATATTTGTGTGGTCTTTAACTCAGCTTGACCCGAGAAGTAAGGCGTTTGATACACTTAAAAATGTTTCTGTAACAGGTAATTTCCGAGGAAAAATTATTGGTGTGAATACGGCAAGTCCATATTCACAGTTTTTCCCTCGTTATAAAGAATGGTCAAAATTTTTGCACGACATAATTTTTTATGAAGAGACATCAGTGTATAAATCAGAATTAGAAAAAATATTTAACGTTAAGCACATGCCCTTAATTCAGTTTTCTGGTACAAAACATATTTCTTTGGAGCAAACCTTGCCGAGCATACATTCTTCTTGCCTATTAAAACAAAATCGACTATCGTGGTTGATTGTTTTAAAGCAAATATGTATCATACTAAATTATAAGTATTTTATAAGAGCCATTTCCTATCCATTGTCTTGGAAAAATCTGCATGATTCTTACCAGCCCATCGATGAAATCTCTGCTGAAAGAAGTAAATACATGTTCGGATTCGTTATGGTGCATAGGAGTCCTGACGTAGATTGCCACTTAATTGGATCTTTTTGGGATTATTATCGTCTTGGTGTTATACCCATAGTTCAAATGCAAAAATCACTAAATTTTGCAACTTACATGACGCCATATCTCGATTATATCCCAGTAGTAAGCGAGCTAGATCTTTACTTAGTTTTGAAGGCTAGTCAAGAAAATCCAATTCATTTTCTGAATTTACAAAAAAGAATTTTGCAAAGAATGGAATATGAATTTAATCCAAAAAATGTTATTAGCACCATGCTTGAGCAGTTTGGAGTAGAGATTTAACTTCTAACAATCCTAAAAATCAAATGTGCTCATAACATATCATTTTTTTCTTTCGCTTTTTCTGAAAGCAGTTGTAATAACTCTCTTGAAGTGTCGATGTTTGAACAACAAAAATTCACATAACTTAAACGATTCTTGTCCGGTTTAATGCCAGTAAAGTTTAGTAAGAAGTTGAAATAATCTATTTCGGTTGCAAAATTATGCAGATTATTCAACGACTTTAAACCCATAAAATGCGCTGATTCATATAAAAAGTCATAAGTTGAATACTCATATTTTGCTGCAATAAAACTGGGAATAATGGTAACTTTATTTAGAATTGAAGCTTCTAGTATCACAGTAGAGTAAAGGCTTATCACAATGGAAGCTTCCTTTAAAAGATTTAGGCGATAACTATTAGATTCGTCTAATTGTGGTATCTCTACCACAATTTTACCTTTGTATTCCAAGAGTTGATCATTTTTAATTGCATTTCTAGTGAAAGGATGAGGTCTATAAATAAATACATAATTTTTTACTGCGACTGCAGAAAGGTGAGAAACAAATTTAAGTGTGGATCTGAGAAGGTCGCTATCGTGTGTTCCATCTCCAGTACCAATCAATAATATTTTTAGGACATCATTTTTAATTATTTCGTCTGTTGAGCTAGTAACTCTAGAACTAACAACCCTATTTATAGACTCAAATTGGTAAAATTGTTGCAGTCTTAAGCTTCCTAACTCGCGTACTTCACCTCGAAAGTTATGAAATTTTCTTAAGTGAAAAGTTGACTGTGCGCCCCAAGTGATAAAAGTTTTTGGATGTTGAAAAAGAAATTTCTTTGAAGACAGATTGTCCCAATTTTCTTGGATTGCAATTGAGTCAATCCCTTTGTAATTGGATACCCAAATGAGAAAATCTTCCTCGGCGGAAATTCGTCCGCCATAGAGAAAAATAAATGCATCAAAATTAAATAAAGATTTATCACTAATTAAGTATTGAAAACGGAACAAAAGTTGATGAATAAAAATATGCAAAAGTGAAATACAATATTTATTCGCGATAGCTCTAATAAAATAATTTTTGATTTTATAATTATGAGAAAACCCAAGTCCCATAAAATTCTGTGATTTGATCTGTTGAGTTTTTGATCCGAAAGTTGATAAAGCTCGCAATTTATATGCAATTGTAAGATTTCTCTTATGCCAAAGCTGTGCATCGTGGTATAAGGCATGGAATTTTCTAACAATAGATTTCAATTTCAACTCATTAAATTTTTCTTGCTTTATTGAATGATTGTCTGAGGCTAAAAAAGTTACATCTATTTCTAGTTTTTCAACATTGCTGATGAATAATTCTTTTGCTTCCTTAAAAGATTTGAATGAAGAACTGAATAAAGCTATTTTGTAGTTTGAACTCAATTGTCTATCGCTCACACACTAATCTTATCGCTACAATTATGGTGCCAATTTGGCGCTGTTTGCAATCGTGACTTCATTCGCTAATTCTAATTGGCAGTGAATATGCTATAATTCGATATAAATGACACAGACTTTTAGGCCAAAAATTATTGCCGAGATAGGTAATTCGCATGAAGGTAGCCTCGGAATTGCTTTAAGCATGATCGATATGGCTTGTTACTCTGGAGCAGATTTAGTAAAATTTCAATTACATATTTCAGAATTTGAGTCTACTGATAACGAGCCGTTTCGAACAAATAGTTTTAGGCAAGATAAAACCCGGAAAGAATATTGGGATCGTACAAGTTTTACCACTGAGCAATGGATTGAAATCAAAAGTTATTGTGACCTAAAAGGAATAGAGTTCTTATGCTCCCCCTTCTCATTAGAAGCAGCAAAATTTCTCTCTGATTATGATTTGATAAAAAGATGGAAACTTGGATCAGGAGAAATTACAAATTTTGAGTTAATTGATTTTGTCTTTAAGTCAAAAAAAGAAGTACTGATTTCTACCGGCCTGGCGAATGAGAATGATCTTGATACCACTATTGCAAGAATAAGAAACAATCATGATATAAATAAACTAGTTTTAATGCATTGCGTTAGTCAGTATCCTACTGAATCAAAATTTGCCGCTTTAAACTTAATTCACGAATATATCAACAAATTCAACATAAGGGTTGGGCATTCAGATCATTCAGGTAAACTAACTACCTGTGAATATATCCTTACCTTACCAATTGAGTATCTTGAATTGCATCTAACTCCAAGCAAATTATTTTTCGGTCCGGACGTATCATCAAGTTTAACTGTAGAAGAACTTAAAACTTTGGTTAAATACAACAAGGATATTGAGGTTTTGAGGAGCTCTAATCTTAGCAGGGATCAGCTATATCAAATGTCTTTGGAGACAGCCACGATATTTAGGAAAGGTTTATACTGGGATACAGATCTACCCCAAGATTCAATAATTGAAAGAAAGCATGTGTATATAGGAAAACCAAAGGGTGAAATTGATGCATCAGAAATTATCTCTTTAATTGGAAAAAAAATTAAAAAATCTGTTAATTACAGGGAACCAGTTAAATTCGAAGATTTCTATCAATAGCAATGCACTCTAAAATTGATTTTGTTATAACCGCGAGGCCAAGTTGGTCTAGAGTTAAAAGCATTATAGAGAACTACGCAAACTTAAATGGGAGCAACTCGATCCGAATTTTATTGGTTGGGTCTGCGGTTTCAAACCGATTTGGAAATATTGAATCCCAAATGCCTGCAGAAATCAGAACCGAGATTTTTCCAACCCTAAGGGAAGGGGACGATTTTACAAATATAACTTTATCGGTTTTAGACGGGGCAAGCGCTCTGGCGAGATTTTGGGGAAATTCTCGTCCAGATTCAGTTTTTGTAGTTGCAGATAGAGTTGAAACTCTTGGGGTTTCGCTTTCTGCTGCAGCGATGCAAATTCCATTGATCCACCTTCAAGGCGGTGAAGTTTCGGGTTCAATCGATGACAAGATTAGAGACACCAATACAAAGCTTGCAGATTTGCATTTGACAACTAATGAATTTACAAAAGAAAATTTATTAAAGATTGGGGAAAGTACTGATAATATAAAAGTAATTGGATGCCCCTCAATCGACATTTTAAATGAACGAATAAGTCTCAGAAAAAAACTATTTAGTTATTCTGAACTTTACGGGGGGGTGGGAAGTAATTTCTCGACTGCACTTCCTTACGGTGTAATCCTATTTCATCCCGATACTCATAGCGAATCAGCAAGTGAAGCTTGGCCCCGAGCAATTTTAGAAACGGCTTTAGCTGCAAATCTCAATTGGTTCTGGTTTTGGCCCAACCCTGACCACGGATCAGAAATTATATCCAAAATCATAAGAAAGTACCGTGAATCTACAGATATTAAAAATATTAGGTTTTTGAAGAATCTGCCACCTGAAGTTTTTATGGATTTAACTCTAAATGCAAATGTATTGGTTGGGAACTCCAGTTATGGAATAAGGGAAGCCAGTTTTATTGGGCTACCAGTGATTAATTTAGGTAATCGTCAACGCGGAAGAGATAGGTTTGAAAACACTTTAGACTTGATCACAGTTAAAAACTTTGAAAGTGAATTAAGAAAATGGTCTGATATGAAATTCTCGAAGTCAACTCTTTATGGAGATGGAATGGCTGGGAAATATGCTGCCAAAATACTTTTAGAATGGAAGCCATTTTTAAAAATACGAAAAATCTAAAAATGAAAACAGACATATTTATTGACCCTTCACATTCTAATTGGATTTTAGGCGGAATCTTTCGAGAAATTTACAATCAAAACGCCACGTTTTTTAATAAACCTAGAAATATCTCAAAAATTCGATCTAAACATGTTGTAAGCACTGGAATTCTCGCTTTTGCTGCATTAATTAAAAAAAATCCAATTATTTTTTCATCACTTACACCACTTCAGAATTTTACAAAAATATTGCCTCATAATTCTAATTTGAAATTTTTGTGGTATACGCATTCTGAAGTTGAGTTAACAGAAGAAGTATTGAAACTTCTTAATAAAACAAAGATAATATTTGTACATTCTTTATTTGAAAAAGAAAAATTAATAAACTCAGGGGTTAGCTCTAGAATTATTCCTGTTATTGGGGCAATACAACCTGAGTATTTTAATGATGCTTCAGTCACCGGAAATAAAATAGCTTGGATTGGAACTTCTGCTCCGAGAAAAAAAGCTGATCTCGCTCTAAAATTCTCTCAACTTAACCCACAAATCAATTTCAAATTTTTTGTAAAAAACTGGGACGAAAGTGATTTGGCGAAATATTCAAATAGCTTGAGAAATGTCGAATTCTTCCCGATTAACTCACCGCTGAAATCAATAAATTTTGATGGATGCTCACATCATTTAATTTTAAGTGAGGTTGAAGGTGGGCCTATGTCTCTGCTAGAAACTTTAGCTGCTGGTTTGATACCTATAAGTACTCGAGTTGGATTTGTGGAAGAACTCTTATGTAAGTTGGGGTATGAAAGTCAGTTATTAACTAATCCTTTCAGCTTTGAAAACATTTTAGAAAAGTATATTATAGAATATCCGATTGAGCACCGCAAAAAAAGCGCATTAATTGTTAAGGATTTTACATATAAAAAATTAAGCGATAAAATAAAAAAAGAAGTTTCTGAATCGAGTAAGTCACAAAACTTATTTTACAAAAAAGGTACAAATTAATGAAGCATCTGGCATTGATTCCAGCAAGAGGTGGCTCAACTGGAGTTAAAGATAAGAACTTAAAGCAAGTTGGGGGCGAGAGTCTGATTTGCAAGGCTTTGAACCAATGCAAATCTGCTGGATTCTTTGATCAAATTGTAATAAGTACTGATTCAGAGCTAATTGCGAAAGAAATTTCTTTGGGAAATGCTTTTGTAGATGCTAAGTATGAATCAATGATTCGAGTTAACACAGAATTAACTATCCATAAAAGATCAAGCAGTGATGCTCAAGCCCTGAGTTTGATCTCAGATTTGGTTTTTAAATTGAGTTCATTTCTAGATTTTGACTTCTTGTGGTTAATTCAACCTACTAGTCCATTTCGTTATAAGGAAGATTTTACAAACCTCAAGTTTCTTTCTGAGAATGAGCTAGGCTGGACAAGTATCGTTAGCCTTAAAGATGTAGCCGAGAACCACCCTGATAGAATGTACCAAATTTCAGAGAGATATGTTTTACCGCTTTTGGGATATCAGTTTAACGATAATAGTCCACGACAAATTCTGTCGAAAGTTTTCATTAAAGATGGTGCATTCTATATTTTTACAAAGGATAACCTTTCAAAAAAGATTTTTTTGGGAGATAAGATATTGCCTTTTTTCCGGGAAGCGAGATCAAACATAAATATAGACACAGAGGATGATTTATTAATCGCTCAATTTTTTGGAGATCTTAAAAGAAAAGAAGTATAGAACTACTCTGTTAGTCTCGATTATCGTTTAGTTTTTCCAGTGCGCCAATTTAAAGAATGTAATGATAGTTCAAAGCCATATTCATACAGATGAAAACACAGTAAAATTCTCTGTTGTCACCTTAAAATTCATAGCATTTAAATTATGACTTTTAATAATTTTGTATTTATTCTGATAATAATTTAAGGAATTTATGGGATTAGTGATGGGTAGACAATTACTTTATAAATACAGAAAATTAGTATTTGTTGATGGATCAGATCTATTGTGCGCCCGCAGGGATTCGAACCCCGAACCTTCTGATCCGTAGTCAGATGCTCTATCCGTTGAGCTACGGGCGCAAAGTATTAAGCGATCGGAAGTCTAGCGATTTATCAAGACCTGCCCAAACTTATTAACTGCTTCCAATCCACCTCTTTTACCCTTGGTTTTCCGGCTATCTCACCTGAGATCACTTCGGAGGCATTTATTTTTTCCCAAGCAATTTGGTCAATTACCTCATGCCCTGATTTTAATAA
>Ga0247840_10005593_pt1 | contig 18779 bp, 16 predicted proteins | sample LaCruzMarch2015__FD_192404 | JGI IMG/M metagenome (GOLD analysis project Ga0247840, IMG submission 192404) | Freshwater microbial communities from meromictic Lake La Cruz, Castile-La Mancha, Spain - LaCruzMarch2015_17m | ecosystem: Environmental > Aquatic > Freshwater > Lake | place: Spain... | reverse complement strand
AAACTGGAGGCAGTTACCACTTTCTGAGACGGCGACGGCACTGGGGTCACCTCTTGCCGCGCCTTTTCATGAAGCCGTTAATAAATATCCTGGTGGAATCCATGGCCTCGATGAAAAAGCCGTGCCTTTTATCCTGAAGCAGGGTAAGTTCGGCATTCGGTATCCTTTCCTCCAGCAGTTCACTGTTTTTGAAATTCACCAGTCGGTCATCGGTGCCGGTTATTATCATGGTCGGGGATTTGATAGACGGCAGCCTGTCCCAGGTATCTTCACCGGAGATGGCCTCTGCCTGCCGCTTGAAAATGTAGGCCGGCGTCGGGTACTCGGTTGTCACCCTGTGATAGTATTCAAAGGATGCCCTGTCCGACTCGATGAATTCATCTGAGCAGAAAAACCGGTAAACGGCCATTGATCTTTGCTCCGGTGTCATTTTTTGCAGGTAATCGTAATCAAACAGGATTTTAAGTGCCTCCGGATCAGGCATCACCGTGTGAGGACCCCCCGGGAAGGTACAGCCCAAAACGAGGTTGCTCAGCCTGTCGGCGTGGTTTAAAGCAAACACCTGGGCGATCAACCCTCCCATGGATACTCCAAAAACGCTGGCTTTTTTCAGCCCCGCCGCATCCATTACCCTGCACACATCTTCCGCCATCATGTTGATACTCATGGGCGCATCCGGCTTGTCGCTCCTGCCAACCCCGCGGTTGTCCATCACAACGACCTGGTAATTTATCCCGGCCAATTGCTGCGGCAGGGTGCTCCAGTGCAGGCAGTGGTGGCCATAACCCATGATAAGGACAAGCGGATCGCCCTGTCCCATAACCTCATAATACAGTTTTACACCCTCGGAGCTGGCAAACGGCATGGCAACCTCCTGTAAACTCAGCCTTATAGACCCTGCTTTCCCGCAAATATGCTTAGCTAAAAGGATTATACATGTTGCCGGGTTAAAACTGAATATATTTTGAAAACTGCCGGGGGGCACCTTATAATCGTTACAGGCAGGAGAATATTTTCAAGCATGACAGCAGGCCTGCAGAGGAGGATGAACATGGGAGCCAGGCACATATATTCTGTTAACATATTGCTGATATCGATGCTGGCCTTCTCGGCTTTGTGCGGGTGCGTACAGGCCCCAACCCCGGCAACTCCGCAGCAACCTCCAGCACAGCCCGCCGTGCAAAATATTGCCGTATACAAATGTGATCCAATCGTTATCTCCCCGCTACCAGTAATGGCCGGCCAGCCAATAAATATCAGCATGAGGATTGAAAACACAGGCAACGCCGCCGGGGTATTCATGGCCGAACTGACCATCAACGGGACCCTCGTAGAAAGCCGTGCAGTTACTCTGGAACCCGGAAATTGGGCCAGGGTGGAGTTCCAGGCCACTTTACCTACAGCCGGCCACTATGAGATAGGGATAGCCCCACAAACAGCCCTGGTCGATATTGCGGAGCGAAAGGAAACCCTGCAACTTAGATCAGATAACGGCGTTGTGGACGGCTGTGATGTCCTGGCCGGCAGTACCGGGGACCCCGGCAACATGATCCAGATGGTCGAAGGCAATATGATCAGATTTGCGGCGCCACCGGGCGGATATGAGATAAATAAAATCAATGTATTCGGCAACATTAAAAGCAGCACCTACGATTTTGACAACAACCCCATCTACGGCCCGGGCACATGGGTCTACGGGGAAGACATTGCAGCCATTGAGCCGGTCAATCCATATTTCACCATCAACATCTGGGACAGCCGCCATAACAAGCTTTTCAGCCAGGACTACAGTAAATCTTTATTTTCATACATACCGCAGTGGGTGAGCGTCGAGGTCCCGGGGATTAAAGTAAACGGCGACTTTTATATTGAGCTGGTAACGCATAATCAGCCAAAACTATCGGGGACAGGCTTCAGTGAATGGGATTACTGGCACCGCTACGTCGTGCACACCTGGTATTACCAGCTTTGCATCGGGTACGAGTACTCTATGGACGTAGTATCCTCAGTATCACAGAATGGCAACGCAGTCACAGACAGGTACCTGACCAACAACTGGCTGATCAGGACTGACGGTTACCGTCTGCAGTATTAAAGATACAAATTTGAGCAGGAGGGCCGGTTATGATAGCTTCAATCATAGCCATTACCAGGTACTGCATCATTGCAGCCGGCATAGCCGTTGCCTATTACCTGTATTTTAGATGGTCGGACGCCAGGCCGGCATTGGAAGTGATCCTGCTATCGTGCGTAGCGTTTAACGGCATCATAAGCTTTGTCAGCCATGTTATCTTCCACAAGGCCGATGCCCGGCGGCTGGGATTGGAATCTGCATCGCCGGGTTACCAGTTCGAGGTCGGTTTTGCCAATCTCGCCATGGGGTTGGCCGCCCTGGCCGCTCTGCTCTTCCAGTGGGGTACATCGGCATACATAGTACTTGTCCTCTGCTACTCACTGTATATCACGCAGGCAGTCATTTTTCATTTCTGTAGGTTCATTAAAGGGGAAAGGAGCGATGCCGGGTACCTCTGGGGCAGCGTTATTTTATCCGCCATATATGTAGCCAATATGCTGTTCTTTGCCCTGGCAGCCATTACGCAGGAGCGCCTGGCCCCTTTTCAGGCCTGACTGAATATTTACATTACATACGCTTTGTGGTATAAATCCACTTAAGAAAGCGAAGATACCATTTGGCCCATACACATTGGAAACTCCTGCCTGAAGCCGAGAAACCCCTTTTATACCGGGGTGCGGGTGTGCTTGTGTCCAGGTTGCTCCACAACCGCGGTATCACAGATCCTTCCGCAGCAGATATCTTCCTCAAAGCCGACAAGCGCCTTGCCATAGACCCATTCAGCGTCCCCGATATGCACCCCGCCGTTAACCGCGTCTTCAAGGCACTGATGTCCGGCGAAAAAATTGCCGTTTACGGGGATTTTGATGCTGACGGCATTACCGCCACCGCGCTGTTGGTCCAGGGCCTGGGTGAACTTGGCGGCGATGTCGTACCCTATATACCCCATCGCATGCAAGAGGGATACGGGTTGAGGGTCCCGGCGCTGGAGAAACTGCACAAGCAGGGGGTTACCCTTGTTATCACTGTAGATACGGGAATTACGGCTTTTACTGAAATTGAGAAGGCCCGTAAGATGGGCATGGAGATATTGATCACCGACCACCACGTCCCTCTTGATGAGTTGCCGCCGGCCGGTATCATCGTTGATCCCAAGCGCGCCGATTCAACCTGCACTTTCAGGGAATTTGCCGGCGTAGGGGTGGCTTTCAAGCTTTTAGAAGGATTACTTTCCGGCAGCAGGCGTGACGACCTGCTCAACAGCTCACTGGAACTGGTGACGCTGGGCACAATCACTGACATGTCGCCGCTGGTCAGCGAGAACCGCCTGTGGGTAAAATCGGGACTTCAACTGCTAAAAAAGACCGCACGTATCGGCCTGGTAGAACTGATGAATGTTGCCAATATTGAAAAAAGCAGGATGACAGCCGAGACCATTTCATATCAGATAGGCCCCAGGCTTAATTCAGCCGGGCGGCTGGGTGACGCAGGAACCAGCTACCAGTTGCTGGTTACTCAGGACCGTAATGAGGCCAGGATACTGGCCGCCGACCTGGAAGAAAAAAACAAGGAACGTCAGCGCCTGGTAGCGGAGACTTACGACAAGGCACGCCGCCAAATACTGGAGGATGGAGCGGACAGGGTCATCCTGATGGCCAGCGATGCCGATTACCCGCCGGGCGTGATCGGCCTGGTCGCCGGCAGGCTGGCAGACGAGTTTTACCGCCCTGTCATACTCTTTAAAATCGGCACGGACGTCTGCCGCGGCAGCGCCAGGAGCATTCCCGAGTTCGACCTGATGGAAGCGTTAAAATCGTGCAGCCACCTGCTCACCAGGTACGGCGGTCATGCGCGCGCAGCCGGCTTCAATTCACATACAAGGGACATGCAGCAACTGCAGAAAAGGCTGAGATCATTGGCCGAGGAGCAGCTTACAGGCCTGGACCTGCGCCCGCATATAAATATCGACGCCGAGATTTCACTTTCTGCTTTCGCCGGGGGGACATTCGAGGAGATGCGCCAGCTCGAGCCCTTCGGCATGGGTAACCCTGTCCCCATTTTCCTCAGCCGCAAGGCCGAAGTGGTGGAACAGAAGCTGGTGGGAAATCAGAACGATCACATCAGGCTCAAGCTGAGGCAGGACGGCATTGTCTGGGATACCATGGGTTTCCGCATGGGCAGTTACCTGGGTGAACTGGCCCGCCATATAGACATCGTCTATTCGGTGGAGGTGGACAATTTCAACGGCAAAGGCCAGCTCAGGCTCAACCTTCTTGATTTTGCCCGTTCTTACTGACTCCGGCCTCCACCCCCGACAGTTTTGCCCCGCGGTACCTGTAATACCTAACACTTAATGTCACAGCCGCAGCCACTACAATCAGTATATCTATGATCTGCGCCTGAGGCAGGTTAAAGAGGAAGGGTTCGCTCTCGCGGAAGAAGCGGACGATAAAGTCACCGGCGCCGAAAAAGATCAGCCACAACAGGAATAGCGAACCCTCCGGCCTGAGTTTTTTACGCAATAACCACAGTACCGCGAAGCCTGCCAGGTCCCAGATTATGTGAAAAAGTTGCGCCGGGTAGAGCGGGACTCCAAGGGGTGCATAGCTGCTGGGGTTGCTGTATATGACGGCCACGGGCAGCCCGCAGGTCAACCCGTAACAGCATCCATTTACCAGGCACCCCACACGCCCGATGGCCTGCCCGAGGATGGCCCCGGGTGCAGCGATATCGCCCAGTTCCCAGAAAGAAATCTTCCTGACTATGCAGAAGATGAGGATTGCGCCCAACCCCCCAAGTACTGCCCCCCAGATGGCAAGACCAGCGAAATTGAGGAGCTGCTCGGGATGGTACAGGTAATACTGCCACCGGTCGATAATGTGCAGAAGCCTGGCGCCTATGATGCCGCCAACAACCGCCCACAACCCTGCATCCCAAATGACATCCTGCGATATCCCTTTGCGCCTGGCCTCAACCAGGGACAGCGCTATCACAGTGATGACCGCCAGTACGACCATGATGCCGTACCACCTGATCTCCAGCGTGCCGATGGTCAGTAATACAGGGTTCCAGTCGATATCAAACATCTCTTTAAGACGCATCCCCAAAAATGGCATTTACGAAAGACGCCGGGTCAAATGGGGCAATATCCCCGATCTTTTCCCCGGTCCCAATATATTTAATAGGTATCTGCAGCTGGTCGCAGATGGCCAGCACGATGCCGCCCCTGGCGGTCCCGTCCAGCTTGGAGAGCAATATCCCGCTGACGTCCGTGGCCTCGGTGAAACTCCGCGCCTGGGAAAGGCCATTCTGCCCCGTGGTGGCATCTATAACCAGCAGCACTTCCTGTTCAGCCCCGTATTTGCCTGAGACCTTCCTGATCTTCTTGAGCTCGTCCATCAGGTTGTGCTTGGTCTGCAGCCTGCCCGCAGTATCTATGATAACAATATCGGCGCCGCGGCTGCGTGCAGCCTCCAGCGTGTCAAATACAACAGCACCCGGGTCGGCGCCCGGCTGGTGGGCCACCACGTCAACACCCACCCTGCCGCCCCACATTTTAAGCTGGTCAATAGCTGCCGCCCTGAATGTGTCGGCTGCACCCAGCAGCACCTTTTTACCACTACTTTTATACTCACCTGCCAGCTTGGCTATGCTGGTGGTCTTGCCCGTCCCGTTAACGCCAACCATCAGGATGACCTTCATCCCGGTGCTGCCAGTCCCTGCTCCGGTCCTTGCCGAAACATCAAGCAGCCTGGACATCTCCTCTTTCAGTACAGCGCGCACCTGGCTTCCCCCGACCAGCTTTTCCTCCCTGGTGCGTTTCCTGACCCGGTCCAGCAGCTTTCCGGTGGTTTCCGTGCCTACATCTGCCGAGATCAGGAGTTCCTCAAGCTCATCCCAGGTGGAATCCTCTATCTTCGAGCGGTTAAAGAGCGCCGCGATCTTGCCGAAAAGTCCTTCCCGGCTGCGGCTTACGCCCTGTTCGGTCTTTTTTATTGTGTCCTGCAACGGTGTTAACTTACCCGGATGTTATTTGGTATCAACTACCTGCTTGTATCCCTTGACCATCTCGGTCTTCATCATCTTGCGCACCATTTCCTTCGCCCCGGGGTCCTTGATCATCTCTGTCATCTGCTTGCTGAACTCCAGGTAACGGGTATCTTGCTGTGGGAAGTCGAACATGCCGTGGGCCTCGTAAAACCTGTAGTCGGCGGTGAAGGGGAAAGACAACCGGGCCCAGATGGAGTCGCGGAATATCTTGTGGCCCCCTACACCCAAAAACGTCCTGGGCCTGATGTACCTGGTCCGGGCGTAGTCTGCACACCTGGCAGCGAAACCGTCGACCAATGCGTCCAGTACGGCGGAATCGGCGCACTCATCGGTCACCGCACCTGTGTAGTTTGCCTCAGACATCTCGGCGTTGGCCTGCAGCACTTCCTGCATATTGGGCAACTGCGCCAGCGGGCCTGACACCAGGAAACCCACCTGCTGACCGATGTGAGTGGGCACGTGCCCGTTGAAGAACGCGCGGTCCCAAAACATCTTCACACGCGCAGAAAAGAAACGGTCCCGGATATCGCCGGCGAATATGGTGACGTCCGAGTCGCGCATGGTGCTGTTGAAGGCATCCACGTAGCCGTCCTTGTAGACGCAGATGTTATCGAAACCGCATTGCACGCAGCCCAGGCAGCCCCCCTTGATATCCACGTCCTGCAGCCTGAGTATATCGATATCGCCTTTGAAGGCCCCGGCATACCTTTTCACCATGCCGGCGATATTTGACTTCTCATCCCTTATGTCGGCAATGACCCGGATTTTAAGGCCGGAGGGATCTACTTTTCCCGAAGCCTTTCCAGGCACGTATTTGAATTGGCTTTTTACTATAGGGGCCAGGGTACGGGCGGCAGGTGTTTTGCTCTCTATGGCAGCGAACAGGTTGCCCGCCCACTTGAGCAGCGTGGCACGTTTTTCATCCAGGAATATGTCGTCCATGTCGGCAGAAAAATACTCAGTGGACCTCATCCCCAGGTCGTCGCAGATCCCGCGCATATAATTGTGCGCGGTGTGGTCGTAAAAGTGAATGGATGTCGAGAGCACGGCCGTGTATTTGTCATTGAAGACCTTCTCGGCCCCGTTCTCCCAGATCAGTTCGATAAAGCGCTTGTACTGCGAAGCCACCAGGAAGACGTACAGCGGGAAGGCCCAGATAACTCCATCGGACCCTTTGACCTCCTCCACCACCTTCTGGAAAGCGGCACGGTCCTTCTCCAGCTTCAATATATCATGTGCAACGTTGATCAGTGTCAGTTCGTGCTGCGGGTATTTCTTCTGGATAAACCTGATGTACTGGACCGTAACGCTGATCTCGCCCTTGGGACTGCCGTTAAGGACCGCTATTTTCACTGGACTAACCTCCCTGCAAAAAACTGTGGGAGCGGCCTGGGCCGCTCCCACAAATCATATCACAAGGTTATTTTGTGTACAAACAAAACTCAGGGCATTATAGCTATGGTACTAAGGGTACAGGTGCTCAAATCTTACCGTAAGTATCTTGGAAGCATGGTTGCTGCCATAACTATTTGTAGCTGTCAGCGTATAGGTTGTAGTAGACGTGGGAGATACACTGACGCTGCCTGACGCGCCGGAGATGCCTGCGAGGCTCTTCACACCATTATCTATCACGATGGAAGTGGCGCCGCTGGTCACCCAGCTCAGCATAGCCGATTCGCCCGAAGCGATGTTGGATGTGGAGAGGTACAGGGCTGCCGCCGGCGGCGAGCCAAGCGGCGGTATATACGGGATTGGCGCCGCCGTCACCGTAAGCACCTGGGAGGAATAAGTGCTCCCGTATGCATTTGTAGCGGTCAGGGTATAGGTTGTGGTAAACGAGGGGGATACGCTGATGCTGCCAGTTGCGCCCGAGACACCAAGGAGGTTTTTTACTCCGTTATTTATAGATATGGAACTGGCGCCGCTGGTGATCCAGCTCAGAGTTGCCGAGTTGCCCGAAGTTATGCTTGATGGAGAAATGTAGAGCGTTGCTGTCGGGGACGAACCAGCCGGAGTTGGCGGCGGCACCGCAGAGCTGCCTACATATATAGTCGTGCTGGCGTAGTTGCTGCCTGCCGAATTGGTGGCCGCCAGTGAGAAAGTTATGCTGCCTGTCCCGGTCGTATTCACCGACAAACTCCCCGACACGGGTACAGGACCAAAGCCTGCTATGCTGGCCGAGGTGGCATTAACTGTGTTCCAGGTCAACGTAGTTGAACCTCCCGCAGTCACAGTGGCCGGGTCGGCTGTAAACGAAAGTATGGTAGGCAGTGATAAAGACCCCGGTGGCGGGGTGGAGGCACTGACCACCACAACAACGGTCGAAGCTGATACCGAGCTGGAGCCGTTGGTGGCCTCGAGTATATACGTCGTGGTTGCCGGGGGGTTGACCGAGGTGGAACCACTGGTGCCGACATTCCCGATGCCGCTGATCTTGGCGCCGGTGGCGTTGGACGTTGTCCAGTTCAATTCAGAAAAGCCCCCGGGGCTGATACTTGTCGGGGAAGCTGTGAACGACGATATCACAGGCAGCCCGGAAGCGGGTGTCTGCGGTATGCCGCCCGTGCCTGCAACCGCCAGGAGTACAGTCGACCTTGTCGAACCGGCCCTATTGTTGGCCGTCAGGATATAAGTCGTGGTAGCTGCCGGGGCAACCTTTTCAGCGCCCGCCGAGGCTGCAGCGGGGATACCCGGGTCGATGCTGACAGAAGAAGCGTTCTGCACCTCCCAGGACAGTATGGCCGCCTCACCCGGTCCGATCGCAGCGGGGCTCACGGTGAATGTCACCACTACCGGCTTCATATTCGCGCCACCACCCGTATCGATGGTTATACAGCCCGAAGCTGCCAGTAAAAGCATCATAACAACAAAAATCACGTTCTTCATCAATGCATCCTCCTGAATATATTTGGAAACGCAGCCATCATACTATTGTGACACTAACGTGTAAAGCGTACTTTAGTCCTCTTCCGCAGCCCCACCGCAACATATGTCAGCAGCAGCACGACGCCGCTGAGAAGTATAATTGTTGCGCCGGATGCCAGGTTGAGCATGTAAGATATCCACAGCCCGCCGAAGGTGAAAAGCATGCCGAAGACCACGGCCAGCACCATCATTTTCTTAATGTCGTGGGTGAACTGCCTGGCCATGGCCGCGGGGAAGGTGAGCATAGCGATTACCAGTATCATGCCAACCACGCGTATTAGCACAACAACGGTCAGGGCTACCATGCACAGCAGCAGCAGGTAGAGGCCGTTGACCGGCATACCGACCACTGTGCCGAACTCTTCATCGAAGGACAGCAGCAGGAACTCCTTGTAGAAAGCAACGGCCAGGGCAACTATGATGAGGTCGAGCGCGGCCATGAGGTACAGGTCGCTGACCGGAACGGTAAGGATGTTGCCGAAAAGATAGCTCATGAGGTCCGGCGCATAGCCGGCAGAAAGCCCGATAAATATCACACCCAGCGCCATGCCCAGCGCCCAGAGTATACCGGTGGCCGTGTCTTCAGGCAGTTTGGTCTTGCGCGTCACCAGTCCCATAGTCAGAGCGGACAGCAGCGAAAAAAACATGGCGCCCAATACGGGACTGAAATTCAGCAGGTAACCCAGGCCTATACCGCCGAAGGAGGCGTGGGCAATGCTGCCGCTCATAGATACTATCTTTTTCACAACCACGTATACACCCACTATGCCGCAGGCGACAGAACCCAGCAACCCGGCCATCATGGCATTGCGCATGAACTCGAACTGGAAGGCCTCAAACATGATCAATGCTCCCTCAGCACACGGTGCGGTATATCGCCGTGCGCGATAAGCTGCACAGGGCACTTGTAAGTGGCCTCGAGAATCTCCGGGGTTATCTCCCGCGAGCCATGGTAATAGAGCTGCACATTGAGGCAGGCAATCTTATCCACAAATACCGAGACGGCGCCTATGTCATGAGACACCATTATAATGGCCATCTCCTGCTTGAGGTCCTCCAGCAACTCGTAGAAATCGGTCTGCATGGCCGAATCCACACTGGCCGTTGGCTCATCCAGCAACAGCAGGGCGGGATCGGAGACCAGGGCCCGCGCGATAAAGGTGCGCTGCTGCTGGCCGCCTGAAAGCTGCCCTATTTGAGTGCCGGCGTGAGAGAGCATACCCACCCTGGCCAGCGCCTTCTCGGCCGCCTCCCTGTCTGATTTTCCGTAGGGCTTAAGTATGCCCCTCTTCCCATAGCGTCCCATAGTTACAACGCCCATCACGCTGACGGGAAAGTCATGGTCATAATTGCTGTGCTGCGGGACGTAGCCTATCCTGCTGCGACTCCTGTCCGGCGGGTTGCCCAGAACCGTGACCGTGCCACGCTGCGGAGCGAGCAGTCCCAGTATGACCTTGAGCAGTGTGCTTTTACCGCCGCCATTGGGGCCGATGATACCCAGGAAGTCATGCTCACCCACCATCAGGTTGATGCCCTCGAGCGCAGGTGTGCCGTTATAGCTCACCCAGACGTTTTCCAGCCTGACGATATCCTTGCCTGTCATGGCTGTTGCAAAGCCTCCTTGAAAGCCGCTGCCACTTTGCGCATGTTGTCCAGGTAGTCGCCACCTTCCGGGTCGATGCTGACGACACGGCCTCCGATCTCGCGGGCGATAGCTTCTGCACTCCTTGTGTCAAACTGAGGTGAAACGAAGATGACTTTTATATTGTTTTCCCGCGCCTCTTTTATCAGCCGGGCCATATAGGTTGCCTGCGGTTCCTTGCCGTCCCGTTCGATACCGAGCTGTTCAAGGCCGTATTCCCGGGCGAAATAGCCCCAGGCCGGGTGATATACGATGAAGGTGCGGCTGCCGATGCCGTCCAGGGCGGACCTGATATCTGAATCCAGCGCATCCAGTTTCTCCACATATAGATCCCGGTTTTTTTCGAAGTACGCCCTGTCATCCGGACTGATTTGCGAAAGGCCTGCGCAGATATTGCCAACCATGCTTTTCACGTTGCGCGGGGATGTCCATGTGTGCGCATCAATGCCTGGCTGGTCAGGGTCCACGCTCTCCATCAAACCGATGCCCTGTCCGCAGTCGACCACCAGCATATCGCGGTTCTGAGCCACCAGCTTATCTATCCAGGTCAACTCGAATTCCAGCGGGGAGCCAACCTTTGCATACATTTTGGCCCTGCTCAGCTTTGCCATCTGCGATGGCGTAACCTCGTAGGTATGCGGGTTGGCGCCTGGCGGCACCATAGCGGTCACTTCGACCCTATCTCCACCCACGGCGTTGACAAATTCCACCTGCGGCAGCACCGTCACCATCACACCTATTTTACCGCCGGCCGGCTGGGCAACAGGAGCACAGGCAAAGAGTAAGATTATCAACGTCATTGCGAGCGCAGCGAAGCAATCCTGCAATCGAAGACCCGTCACGGAGAAAAAGGATTGCTTCGTCACTACGCTCCCCGCAATGATAAATTCCAGGACATCATTTCAATTCAAGCCCTACTTTGAAGGCACTTCCCACAGCATCTCCCAGTTCCTGGTAGACGTTGGCCGGCAAAGTGGTCCAGCCGATGGGCCTTATCTTTTTTACATCAGGGTGTTCCCCGGTGAAGCATTTGCCCGAGACATAGGTTTCCTCGATTTTACCAACCACCAGAACGTGGCTGCCAAGGTCAAGCATATGCTCGATTTTGCATTCCAGGTTAACCGGGCACTGTTCGATCATGGGCGCGGTTTCGACTTTGCCGTAGAAGACCTTGAATTTGCAGACACGGACCTTGTCCTCCTTGGCGCCGGTCTTGATGCCGCAGAAGTCAACCTCTTTTACCTGGTCAGCCGATGCCACGTTGACAGAGAAGGTCATGTTCTCCTTCATCCCTTTGAGAGTATAGCGCGGGTGGCGTATAGCCACCGATACCATGGGCGGATCGCCGCAGGCAATACCACCCCAGGCAACCGTCATAAAATTTGGTTTCCCTTCAACATTAGCTCCCACAAGGAAAGCGGGCATGGGAAATACCAGCGGCTGGGGCCCTATTTTCACCTTATCCATAACTTGACTACCTCCGGTTGTATTGTCGCCTATTTTCAAGGATTTCTTTCATGGGATTCAGCAATAATCGATCCATCCTTGCATGCGACGCCTCAGCGAAATTCTATCACAAATATAAACCGTACGGGTGTTCTTGCAAAACCACTCCTTCGGGCAGCAGAGCTTGATAAATGTTCACCTTATTGGTACATTGGAACATAATAGGTGTTCACCAATGACTACTTTAAAATATTTTATCACCTCCAAGGCCAAACGTAATGTCCTCCATCTTTTTATGCTCGACCCCGGCAAGCCTCATTACACCCGGGAGGTGGCACGCTTAACGGGTGAACCGCTCAATGCCGTGCGCCGGGAACTCGGAAACCTGGAGAAGGCAGGGTTGCTCAGTTCGCGTGCACAGGGCAACCTCAAGTATTATGAGGTCGTTAAGGGCTTCCCGCTGCTGGCTCAGTGGCGGAAGATAATCCTGGAGTCCGGCACCGTCCCGCTTACCCAGGCAGTGGTAGCTCCTCCGTCCAATGCCCCTGCAACTCCTTCCCCCGTCATTGAGAGCGAAGCGAAGCAATCCCCGCAGCCAAAGCACTCCATAGCCATAAGCGAGTCAGTCAAGCGTGCCCCACAGGAAGATGGTGAGAAGCCCATAGTACCCGGTGCAAGGGTGATTCCCAATCACAAACCACCGACCCTGCCCGATGTCATTGAGCTTCCCGCACCCGCCGTTACGGGTGATGCGCCCGCGGGTGCGGAGAGCGAGGCAGCGGAGCAATCCCCGCAGCCAAAGCCCGGGACTATCCTCACTATCCAGTCAGTCGTCAATCACCTCACGGACCGCCTGAAAGACCTGAACAACATCAACCTCGCCATCATCCACGGCGAGGCCGCCAGGTCAGAACGGATCCCTGAAAGCGGCATTGACCTGCTTGTTGTCGGGGACATTGACAGGGATAAGTTGCTGGCGCTCATAACAGATTTCGAAGACACCACCGGCATCACGGTCAACCTCACCGGCTTGACACGCAGCGATTTCGACTACCGCAATGCCAGGGGCGATTCACTTATCCGCAAAATCTGGGGCGAGAAGAAGCTGGTGGTAAAAGGCAGAAATTGATTTCAAACTAATTAATTGATAATATTATTGGTACCTGCAATATTTTCCCCGGAGAAAATATGAAAAGTACCTTAATCGATATCAAAGAAACCGCTCTACTTCTTCATTTGACGCCCCAGCAAGTCAGGAATCTGTGCCGATCAGCAAAACTCAGGGCATTTAGGACGGGCGGTAACTGGCTCTTATATAAAAGTGATGTAATGGCCTATTACGATGTCAACAGTTGTGGGGTTGCTGAAGATCGAGTCGCATATCATACAGGTGGAGAAAATGATGAGAAGGGAAATCCGATTGCACTGAGTTTTTTTAGCGGCGCTATGGGACTGGATATTGGGTTGGAACGTGCCGGTTTCAAAGTATTATTGACTTGCGAAACTGATAATGCATGCAGAAAGACAATTGTGAAAAACCACCCGGATATTGCCCTTATTGGCGACATATGCAAATATGACGCACCTTCGATCAAGCAGACAGCTGGTTTAAAGCCAACAGATAATATTGACCTGGTAATAGGGGGGCCTCCCTGCCAAACATTTAGCACAGCCGGAAAACGACAAGGTTTTCAAGATTCTCGTGGGAACTTACTATTAAGATTTGTGCACTTAATATTGGATCTTGAACCATCATTTGCGGTGATTGAAAACGTTCGTGGAATTCTGTCGGCTCCCTTAAGATTAAAGCCGGAAGAATCCATAGATTCATCCGATTCCACACAAATTATAGAGGAAAGCGGCAGGGTTCTAACATATATATTAAACCTATTGTCTTCTAAAGGATATGGGATCAGCTTTAATCTTTATAACTCGGCCAATTTTGGGACACCTCAAATTCGTGAGCGAGTGATAATTATCTGCTCCCGCGATGGCAATAAGTTACCTTATTTGACTCCAACTCATTCCAAAACTGGTGAATTTGGTCTTCCTTATTGGCGCACCTTTTATGATGCCACCAAAGACCTAAAGGCAGGTAATCATCACCTTAATTTCCCGGAAAAACGTCTCAAGTATTATCGCTTACTCTGTGCTGGAGAACATTGGCGACATCTGCCAGAACATTTGCAAAAAGAGGCTTTGGGGAAATCGTATTTTGCGAACGGTGGTAAAACCGGATTCTTTAGACGTCTTAGCTGGAACGAACCAGCGCCAACTTTGGTCACGCACCCAGCCATGCCGGCGACAGATCTGGCTCACCCGGTGGAAGACAGACCACTCAGTATTGAGGAATACAGACGTTTACAGGAATTTCCGGATGACTGGATCATTGAGGGAACCATTATTGAACAGTATCGTCAGATAGGAAATGCAGTGCCAGTGAGCTTGGGACAAGCAATCGGGACATTATTGATAAAATATATGCGAAATGAGCAAATTCCAGAATACCCTAGTTTCAAATACTCACGCTATCTTCATACTAATGATACCAGTTGGCAAGCTAATATTGACAATAAGAGAAAGTCTGAACAATTTCTAATGGTTTAAGACCTAATGCCCAATGGACTCCAATTTATTTCGAGTTTTATTGCCAATTTCATTAAATACACCTATTAATTGTACGTAAGTACCTTTGCCTCCTATAAAATCCCAGTAATCTTTACCAATTAGCACGCAATCGTCTCTTGCAACGTCGAATACTTTGTTGAAAAATGACCATTTATACTCTTTACGCGTTGATCCAAACGGATTGTAGTAAAGACATATATAAGTTTGATAATCTCGATTGTATGCTTTTATATACAGCATATCTTGCTTGGCTTCTATGCACTGACCCAGATTCGGTTTTACCGTTTTCAAAGATATAAAGTGTTGCGTCTGATCACGATTTATCCATAAATCTGAGATAATCCTCCTAGGAACAGTAACTCCACCACTGCATGCAGCCACCCGATCGATTTCTTGCTTCCAATTAGGTTTAGCGCCCCCACTTCTAAGCGAAGTCATAATACGTTCAATCTCGTCAATGGCACTTTGAGTCACATTTACCCACGTATGCTTTAGCCTTTCAACCTGACCCCCCCTCTCATCCGAGATAATTTTAGATACTTCTTCAATAGTAGTTTGCCCAAACGAGGAGGAAAATGACCGCTCGATGGCTGACGCTAATATTAATTTTTTTGTAAGCAATGCTTCATGGAAAGGTTTTGACTCTAACTTTTTGTTGGCCCTTTGGATGACATTATCAACACAGCTTTCAACAATTACCTTTATCCTTTCGACAGTGTCCTTTTTCATTCGACCCCCAAATATTTAATTATCCTATTTAATTTATTATAAAGTAGATGATTGTTTACTAATTCATGCTCCCAAATACGTACAACCCTTACTCCCTGCGTGGTGAGTATATTGTCGACAGCAACATCTCTCTCTTGGTTTATTTTAATCTTTGCCTCCCAAAATTCTGATCTGGTTTTCGGAATGTGGCCACATTTGGGGCACCCATGCCAATAACAACCATCAATAAAAATTGCTACTTTCTCGAAAGGAAAATAAACATCGGGTTTTCCCGGCATTTCACCGCAATTCAAAGTCCATCCTTTCAGCTTTGAACGCACCAATGCCATTTTAAAACGGATCTCTGTAGACGCATTATTCTTACCGCGTATACGCGACATAGTATATGATCTATTTGTATTAACGTCGGTAAAAGTTCCGCCTTTTAGGAACTGCTTGAGCCGCTTTTCCACGAGACTTTTCCCACTACATGTGTAATATAATTAATCCAAGTTAGATTCCAATTCTAACCTGATACCTAATGCGCCTAAGGTATCCTATGTGCTCATTTTACAATATTTAAGCATAACCTTGGTTTTATCTTATCACGAAGTTTGATAAACTATTTTATGGCCGCTAAACTTTCAGTCATTTTCCAGTCCGCCAAGCTTGGCGATCTGCCTTTCATAGTCAGGGAACTTGACCGCGCCTCGGCACTTTTGAAAGAGGATAGGCCGGTCGGGCGCATTTACGGGGTCAGCGGCGGGGCCCTGGTGGCTACAGCATTTGCGCTGGCACTGGCAGCCAAGAAGGATCCGGCGAGGTGGGGCAAGGCCTCAACAGCGATAGAAGATTTCCGCGGTTTTTTCAGCAGGGCGCGCGGTTGGCAGATCCGAACGTGCAACACTAATATCTGGTACGGACGGTCCAACCTCAATCCTTTGAGGAAATGGCTGGAGAAGCGGTTGAGTACTTATATGGGCGCAGATAAAGCAACGCCCCTGCAGTTAAATATTTCAGACCTCGGCATCCCCCTTTACATCTGCACAATGGATAGGGATGCCCTGTTGACCATGTTAGGCCAGCCGGACGACAGCCTGCAGTGCGATTACCAGTTCCAGCACATCGGACCGCCGCAAGATGCGCCTCTCGCCGATGCGTTGGTAGCAGCGGTCAGTACACTGCTGTCAACCAGCCCGTCCACCGTTAACGGCCAGTATGTATACGATTGCCGGCCTCCGATAGTTGACGCCGGCGCCATGGTGGCCGACCTCGAGGCCTCCGATCCCAGGCCTATTCTGCGCAGTAAACCGCGCGCAGTGATACGCCAGTGGAAGCCAAATTTCATTACCACAGTATTTATCATGCACTCACAGCACGAGCGCAACCAGGCTATGCTGGCCGATTATTACCTCGACCTGCTGGGCCGCCAGGCCGAACTGCTGATAAAAGTCAGGGGAAAACAGCCCGGATTCTCGCTGAGTTCTGCTAAATTACAGGGGCCGTTGCCTACAATCGGGATGGTAGACCTGCCTTACGTGGGTTCCACCGAGGCCGCCACCAACATGCGGGAATCTTCCCAAAACCGCGTTGCTATCATGGCCCGCTTCAACGAGATACTCGACGGCCAGATGGACAGCTTCCCATTTGACCAGCCGGCCAATATTATCTACGGCGCAGGCGGCTTTTCAGGCATACTGGGGGGCCTGGTCACCGCGCGTGCTGTGGACGAGGGCTTCAGTAACGGAGGCGGGTCCATCAAGCAGATTTACGGAGTCTCGGCCGGGGTCCTCAACAGCTTCTTTCACGCCATACAGGTAGCCGCCGCAATTCACCCCGATATGTATCGGCCGGCAGCCCAGCATGCCCTGGAAGACCTCGAGAACTTCATCGCCAACCTGCAGACCGACAGGCTCGTGAGGATAAACCGCAACCCCGTTCGCTTCTGGCAGGGATGGGGCAACCTCGACCCCCTGCAGGATTTCCTGGCCGAAAGGCTTAAAGAATACACCGGGGCAGCCGCCCCCGAGAAGCTAACCTTCGACGATATACACCTCCCACTGACCGTCACCGTGGCGCGCACAGACGGGTTCACAGATTTCCTGGGGATGACCTCCCTGGACCGGCATTTCGAGTTCGGCGGACGCACCTGGAAGGTACTGGAAGCCCCGATCATCAGGGCCGTCGTTGCCGGCTGGAGCATGAACACCTACATAGAGCCTACCGAGCTCAATGGACAGAAATACCGCGACGGCGGGGGTACATTCTACGATCCATCCATGCTGGTAGGCTGCATGGACCCCGAACTTACCAACCTGATTACCATCCACCTTAACCACCCGGAAAACGGCACGTTCGGATTCCCGGAACGCCCGGACATAATCAGGATTATCCTCGACACGCACAACTACACCTTCCCCGAGGAGCACCGCCGCATGCGCATGCTGTCCACGCTTTTTTACGACCACTTCCGCCTGCGCCTGTATGCCACGCAGAACGGCATACCGGTTGAGCCGGATTTCCGTCGTGAGTGGAAGCTGCAGGATACGGGTTACCTTTAGTTCCCTGTGAGGACCTAACTTTGCAGGTGGTATAATAAGTCCTGCCGGTACTCCGGCAAGGGAGAACATCCATGAAACGACTCTTAATTTTTTCTGTTGCTGCCTGCATTTTACTGGCAATGCTGGTGCCTGCCTGCAGCCCGGCCCCATCAGCCAGGACAAAACTGACAGTGGCCTGCGACGCCACCTGGCCGCCTTTTGAGATAGTCAACGAGCAGACCAAGGAGTTGGACGGCTTCGGGCCGGAGTTGATGCGCGCCATTGCAGCCAGGGCAGGCCTCGATATTGAACTGGTCAACGTGGGCTTCGATTCCCTGCTGGCCGGAGTATCACAGTGCCAATATGACATGGCGGTATCCTCAGTCACTATCACCGATGAGCGGAAAAAGACCATCCTTTTCTCCGACCCTTACTACGCGGCGGGACAGATAGTCACAGTGCGCAGGGATGATGACATGATCAAGAGCAAGGATGACCTGACCGGCAAATCGGTGGGAGGCCAGATCGGCACCACAGGGATCATCGAGGCAGGCAAGATACCGGGGACTAAGGTCAAGACCTTTGACGAGGTCGGCTTCGCCTTCCAGGATCTTATCAACGGCCAACTCGACGCAGTCATCGCCGATAACCCTATCGCAGCCGGTTACGTCAATAAGAGCAGGGATAAGCTCATGACGGTCGGCCCCGTCTTTACCGACGAGTATTTCGGTATAGCCATATGCAAGAAGAACGCCTACCTGGTGCC
>Ga0247840_10005590_pt1 | contig 18785 bp, 15 predicted proteins | sample LaCruzMarch2015__FD_192404 | JGI IMG/M metagenome (GOLD analysis project Ga0247840, IMG submission 192404) | Freshwater microbial communities from meromictic Lake La Cruz, Castile-La Mancha, Spain - LaCruzMarch2015_17m | ecosystem: Environmental > Aquatic > Freshwater > Lake | place: Spain... | reverse complement strand
TCACATGGCCAAACCCTCCGCCCTCGCCGCTCCACCAGGAAGTGTTGATTTCAAACTGCGACGTCAGGCTCTCGGGGAGGCTTTTTCCGTCTGTCATCAGATATCCCGAAGCACTGGGGGTCTTGCTGGTCACGTTGATTGCCGGGGCTGAAGGCGAGGTCTTGTAGTAGGTGAACGAGTCCGGGCTTTTTTCGAATCGGTCCTGAGCTTGAAAGGTGATCGAGAGTGAGGACATGTCGGCCGGGTCATCGAGCTGCCTCGGCCCGGTGATCGTCTGACCGACGAGATCGCCACCGATAATGACTGCCGGTGCCGTGAGGCTGATCGAACCCCCGTTTGCTCCGGCAATATACTCTTGGTCGGTGTAGCCGCCCAGCGGGGCAAGCGAATTGCGGTAGGTTTTTGTTACTCCCCATTTGGTCGATGTCTTCGACGTCCTGCCGTCGTAGATCCCGTCGTAGGTGACATCGGGAGTCGCGTCGGCGATCTTCACGATGTTCCCGTTCCGCAGGAGCCGGGTGGTCTGGACCTTGCCACCCTCGTAATGGGAGTAGCCGCCGGAAACATCGACAGTGGAGCCCTTCTGGACGATGATCGAGCCGCCAGCCTGAATGCTGACTGTACCGCCCGCGACAGTGAGTTGGGAGACATTCCGCTGGATCACCCCGGCCACAGATGTCAGATCCCCCAGGGGTGTTCCGATCCATGCCGTGCCGTTGAAATCCCCGCTTTCCCGCAGATCCACGACAAGGTCTTTCCCGCGAATCGCCGAGTCGCGTTGAAGCGGAGAGTCGGCGAGTTCGGTGCCGCGGAGTTGGACGGTCGCGATGCTCTGCGAGAGCGCAACAGCGACATCGGTTGTGCCGCTGACATCAAGAAGGCTGCCCGAATCGAGGTAGACTTGCCCGCCGGAATAGAAGAGCCGGGTCATATTTGCCAGATTGTTTGAAAACAACGGGTCTGGTGTCTTGCCATCCGCCAGAAACACTGTGCGGTTGTTATCCGTATCGACAAATGTCCACCTGCCTGCCAAGAAGGTAACATCGGCATGCGGAGCGAGCAGGGTGGCCTTGCCCAGCATGGCGATCGAAAGCCCCTGCACATTAATCTGTGAGTTTTCCGGCAGCGAGGTGCCCGGGACGGTAGCCGTGCTGGCATAGTCGGGAAGTAGGCGCGTCACGCTGCCTGTTGCGAACGTCACGGTCCCTGTATGCTGGTTGACAAAAATCGGCCCGCCCCCGCTGATTGTTGTATCGTTTCTGTCGAAGTTGGGGTTTGCAACTGCCCCGTAGCTGGCAATGAGATCAATGCGGCCGTTGAGGCTCACCGAGGTCGAGCTGTCAATGACCCCGTATTGGTTGACGCTTTTTCCTGCCATCCATGCACTGCCGGTGTAGGCTTCTATAATTCCGGAGTTCGTGACCGCGCCGCCGTAGGTTCCAACATCGCCGACCCACACATCCAACCCGCGCAGGCTCGGGTCGTTACTGTCGTGGGCCTGAACTGCGACCTGCAGACCTGCTGCGAGAACCGTCTGGCCGCTGGGCGTGGAAATCGTGCCTTCGTTGCGAACATTCGCTCCTACCAGCATGACCCTCCCTCCATTGCCATCGGCGCTGACGGGGCCAGAAAGCGTTGCGCCAGCCTCGACCACGACATCCCCGTTCCTGCCGTTGGCAGTCAAAGGCGCGGAGGGTGTGAAAGCCTTCGTTCCATCGGTTCCCCCTGGGACGGACAGTGCTGAAAACTGGAACTGAGCATCGGGATTGTTCAGCAAGCCGCGCTCGACCAGATTGTCATTGATCGGAAGGGAGGAGGCGACGAGCGTTCGGGCGTTTACCTGGCTGCCGGCTCCGAAGATGATGCCGTTCTGGTTGATGATATAGACCTGCCCGTCGGCTTTGATCTGTCCGCGGATCTGGGAAGGCTTTCCGGAGGGATCGAAGACTTTGTTAAAGGCGATCCACTTGCCCGAGTCTGCTCCCCCGGCGGTTTGATCGAAGTTGAGGGAGGTGTTTTTTCCGACGTTGAAGGTTTTCCAGTCCAAGAGCGCCTGTTGCCTGGTCTGGGTGATGGTTACTGCACTTCCGGCTTGGACTGGCGCATTGGCACCGGTCCATGTTCCTCCTGCAAGACGTTCGAGCCCCCCGGGAACCAGCCCGTCGGGGACACCACCATCACCTGCTGCGGCGCGGGCGGCCGCCTGAAGCTGGCGCATGTCGTTGATGGCCTTAGTGGTTCGGGCGAGCCTGTCCTGGGCTTTCGCCTTCGCGAGCGAGGCGGCACTGGCACCCGCGTTTTGCCGGGCTTCCGTATTTTTGCGGGCGGAACCAGCGGTTGCCCCCCCGCGCAGGATGTCTCCCGCGTAGATAATCTGGGGCCAAACGGAGATGGCCAGCGCGCATATGAGAAGGGTGCCCCCGACGCGCCTCCACGCCTGCGCAGGAACGCCCCCCCCTTCGCGCCTTCGTGGCGTCGCGGGAAAATCCTGCGCGGGCGCGCGGTATGGGTCGGTTTCTGGCATGGGCAAAATCGCCCAATAACTTCCCCGCTCTACAGGTTCCGCGAAAGGAGTGGATTGTTACGATTTCGTCACAGACGAAATCGGGACAACCGAGCCCTCGGGAAGGGCGAGGAAGACTGGCCGAAGGTCAGCCCGCAGGGCGATGCTCACGGGAGTGAGCGAGTCATTTTCGTCACAAAAGCCGCCCAGGGGGCGGAGCGCGCAGTTTTCAGTGGTTCAGTTTTCAGCGGAGTAGCCAAAATGGGGCTTTCTGCGGGAGCAGAATGCCACAATTTTGTCAGAATGAAGGCCGGTTCTGAATTGGAAAGAGGCCGCGCGCGCTCCATGGTATCCGGAGGCAGAATGCGGATGCCTGCGGTTGACTTGAGCCGCTGTCGCTCTAGTGTGGTCGCTCGATGAATTCTCCGCGCCGACATGTTCTTTTTGTCTGCACCGGCAACATCTGCCGCAGTCCGATGGCGGAGGGGCTTTTCCGCAAAATGGGGATTCCCGGCGTCACCGTGGAATCCGCCGGCCTCAGCGCCGCCTCAGGACAGCCTCCGAGTACCGATGCCGTGCGGGTGCTCGCGGCCGACGGGATCGACATCTCGAAATTCCGCAGTCAGCCGGTCACCGAGGAGTTGCTCGACCGCGCGACGCACATCTTCGTGATGACCCGCGACCACCTGCGCATTCTGGACCTGTTTTTTCCCGAGGCCACGGACAAGGCGTCCCTCGTTCTCGGCGATGAGCCGGGGAGCCCGGATGTGCCGGATCCGATTGGTCAGGGCCGGGCGGTCTACGAAAAATGCAAGGACACGATTGCCCGCGCCCTCCCATCCCTATTACAAAAGATCAACGCATCACCCATGACGACACCATCCACTGAACTCCCCGCCCTCGCCGCGACGGATCCACAGATCGCCGAAGCCATCGCCCATGAACACGGGCGCCAGTTCGAACACATCGAGCTCATTGCCTCCGAGAACTTCACCAGCCGCGCGGTGATGGAAGCGCAGGGATCCTGCCTGACAAACAAATATGCTGAGGGTTATCCCGGCCGCCGCTGGTATGGAGGCTGCGAATTTGTGGATGTCGTGGAGACGCTCGCGATCGAGCGGGCGAAGCAGCTTTTCGGAGCCGACCACGTCAACGTCCAGCCGCACAGCGGTAGCCAGGCGAACATGGCGGTCTATTTCAGCGTCCTTACTCCCGGCGACCGGATTCTGACCATGGACCTCGCCCACGGCGGACACCTGACCCACGGACACAAGGCGAATTTCTCGGGAAAACTCTACGAGGTCCACCACTATGGGGTGAGTCGGGAAACTGAGATGATCGACTATGATGCCCTCGAGCGTCAGGCGGCCGAGGTCAAACCGAAGATGATCACAGCCGGGGCTTCCGCCTATCCCAGGACCATTGATTTCGCCCGGATGCGGGCGATCGCGGATTCGGTCGGCGCCTATCTCTTTGTCGACATGGCTCACATCGCCGGTCTCGTGGCGGGCGGCGCCCATCCCTCGCCGGTGCCTCACGCGCATTTCGTTACCACCACCACACACAAGAGCCTGCGCGGCCCGCGTGCAGGGCTCGTCCTCTGCAAGGAGGAGTTCGCCAAGAAGGTGGATTCCCAGACCTTCCCTGGAGTTCAGGGCGGACCGCTCATGCATGTCATTGCGGCGAAGGCGGTCTGCCTGCTCGAAGCTCTCAAACCGGAGTTCAAGGATTATGCCAGGCAGGTCGTCAGCAATGCCAAGGCGCTCTCCGCCCAACTCGGCCGGCTCGGCTACCGGATCGTCTCCGGCGGCACCGACAACCATGTGATGCTTGTGGATCTCCGCCCGCGTGGAATCAACGGGGCGGAAGCCCAGACGACTCTGGACAAGGCAGCGGTCACCGTGAACAAGAATGCCATCCCGTTCGATACCGAGCCGATCAGCAAAACCGGCGGTATCAGGGTCGGCACCCCGGCGATGACGACGCGCGGACTCGGCGAGGAGGATATGATGCAGGTGGCGGATTTCATTCACTCGGCGCTCGAAGTCCGGAATGACGAAGCCGCGCTTGCGGCTTTGAGGAAAAAAGTCACCGCCTTCACCGCGCGGTTTCCTCTTCCCTGACACACGTGGAAGCGATTCTCTTCGATCTCGACGACACGCTGATCGTGGACGAGGAGATCTCGAAGTCCGCCATGGAGGCGACCGCGGGGCTCGCCGCGAAACTTCATGGCGCTGACTCCGGCCGGTTTCTGACCGACACCCGGAGGATTTCGCAAACCATCTGGCGCGGGAACCCGGTCCTGGATTATTGCACGGATATCGGGATCACCGCCGAAGAATGCCTGTGGGGAAATTTTGATGGTCAATCATCGGGTCTCGTTGCCCTGCGTTCCTGGTCGATGGATTTCCGGATTGCTCTCTTTGATGCCGTGCTCCGTGAGCAGGAGCTCCCCGGAGATGACGGATCGCTCGCTGCGCAGTTCGCAAAATCACGCCGCAGCCTCCAGCGTCTCATGCCGGATGCCAGAGAAACCCTGTCCCGCCTCAAGGGCTGTTTCAAAATCGGCCTTCTGACCAACGGGGCTCCGGACCTCCAGCGCGAAAAAGTCGACGCTTCCGGCCTCGCACCGTTTTTTGATGCGATAGCCGTCTCGGGCGAGCATGGAACCGGCAAGCCGAGACCGGAGATCTTCCACATCCTCCTCGATTCGCTTGGAGCGGCTGCCGATGCAGCCGTCATGGTCGGCAACAGCTTGGCCCGCGACATCGTTGGCGCGCAAAAGGCGGGAATTGCCCGCACCGTTTGGCTCAAGGTCCCCGGTTCGGAGGAATATGCCGACGTGACCCCCGACCACACGATCACCGGTCTTCACGAGCTGGTTCCTCTGCTGCAACCAACAAAACTTTGATGCGGCCGCATCAAAGTTTTGTTGGTTGAAAGGCCGGTCCGGTCAGCGTTTTTCCTCAGAAATCCAGGAAAGTCCATGCCGCTCAAGGACAGCCTCATCGCGGCATCGGCATTGCAAAACAAACTCACCGTCGCCACTCGAAACGAACGGGATTTTCGTAAAGCCGGGGTCCGCGTCCTGAATCCCTTTTCAGGGTGACTTGCACGGATTGCATCGCACTGCTACAAAGCCGCCCATGTTGAGAGTCCGAGCATTCCAGGGGCTGAGCCCGAAACCCGAGTTGGCGGCCGACGTGGCCTGCGTTCCGTATGATGTGGTGAACCGCGAGGAGGCGGCGGCGCTGACCGCCGGCAATCCGAACAGCCTGATGCATGTGGATCGCGCGGAAATCGGACTCCCGCCCGAAACCGACCCGTATTCGGACATCGTCTATGCGACTGCGAAAACCAACCTGGACTCGCTGGTCGCTTCAGGAGCGCTGGTTCGCGAGTCCGGGCCGGTGATTTATCTGTATCGACAGCAGATGGGAGAGCATGTCCAGACCGGCGTCGCAGCGGTTTGTCATATCGAGGACTACGAAAACGACATCATCCGGAAACACGAAAAGACGCGGAAGGACAAGGAGGATGACCGGACGCGTCTGATCGGAACTCTCGGCGCGGATACCGGCCCGGTTTTTCTCACTTACCGCGGACGTCCCGAAATCGACGCACTTGTGGCTGAGGAAACCGCGCTGCCTCCAGTTGCGGATTTTATGGCGCCCGACGGGATCCGGCATTCGCTCTGGCGGAAGCGCGAAAATGGTCCGCTTGCGAAGGAATTTTCCAAAGTCCCGCTCGCCTACGTGGCTGACGGGCACCATCGCAGTGCGAGCGCCGCGCGGGTCGGACGCGAACGGAGGGCGGCCAATCCGAACCATGACGGAACGGAAGAATACAATTGGTTCCTCTGCGTCCTCTTCCCCGCCGATCAGCTGCAAATTCTGCCTTACAACCGGGTGGTGGTTGACCTCAACGGGTTAACTCCGGAGGAATTCCTGGCAAAAGTCCGCGAGGCCTTCGATGTCAGCGAATCCGCTCCCGCTTCGCCTGCATCTCCCGGCCAGGTCAGTATGTATTTTCAAGGCCGCTGGATCGGACTTTCGTGGAAGGCGGATGCCACCGCCGACCCGGTCTCACGCCTAGATGTCAGCGTTCTCCAGGACCGCCTGCTGGCTCCGGTGCTTGGCATCGATGATCCCCGCACCAGCAAACGCATCGATTTTGTGGGAGGAATCCGCGGCACGAAGGAGCTGGAAGAACGTGTCACGAGCGGCCGGGCTGCTGTGGCCTTTTCCATGTATCCCGTCACAGTGGATCAACTCATGGATATTGCCGACGCCGGGCAGATCATGCCCCCGAAGAGCACGTGGTTCGAGCCGAAGCTCCGCTCCGGGCTTTTCATCCACACGTTTTAAATTTCTTCGGCTTCGCGGAATATTTCCTCGCGCTGCTGCGGGCTGACCTCCTTCAAGCTAACCACCTGAAGCCGGGGCAGACCGTCCGGATCACGGTATCCGAAATGGAATCTACAATCGGCCACGGCGTCGGCCAAAGCATCGGCATCCAGACTTTCCCTGGCCCCCTCAAATCCGACTTTGATTGGCGAAAAATCGGGATTGAAAAAACCGGACACCAACGAGCCGAACATCATGACCTTCCGGGCTCCATAACGTTCCTTGAGATATTTCGCAACCTTGCCAGCAAGGCACCTGGCATAGGCGTGATGCATATGTTCTTTGATTTCCATTGCATTGCTCCTCCCTTCGAGACCTGCAGGAGCATAATCCGGGCCAAATGGAAGTTCAGGTGCGGTTGACGACCAACGCTCTGGGTTCGGTCATTTCTTCCATTGCATAGCGGAGGCCCTCACGTCCGAAGCCGCTTTCCTTGAGTCCGCCGTAGGGCATGTTCTCGACGCGGAAAGTGGGAACCTGGTTGATCATGACCCCGCCGACTTCGAGCTCCTCGAAAGCCATGAGTGCCTTGTGCAGATCACTGGTAAAGACTCCGGCCTGAAGTCCGAATGAGGAATCGTTGACCATGGCAAGCGCGTCGGAAAACGAGTCGTAGGATTGAAGGACTGCCAGCGGGGCGAACGCTTCCTCGCAGGACACGGAGCAATCTGCGGGAACATTCTCCAGAAGAACCGGTCCGAGCAGGGAGATTCCTTCAACGTGGACCGGCGTGAGCAGACGAGCGCCGCGGCGCTCGGCATCGCGGATCCAGCCGAGAATTTTTTCGCGCTCGGCGGCATTGATCATCGGACCGATGATCGTGTTCTTTTCCGATGGATCACCCGCCCGGATATTGTCGGTGATGTGAGTGACGAGGGCCTTGCGAAATGAGGAGTGGATTTCTTTGTGGACGAGAATGCGTTGGACACTGATGCACGATTGGCCGGCATATCCGAAGGCGGCTGCGGCGATTTTTGGAACGGCGGTCCTCCAATCGCAGTCCGGCTCGACGACGACTGCGGCATTGCCGCCGAGTTCGAGGGCGACCTTCTTCCGGGCCGCCGTGGCCTTGATCTGCCATCCGACTGCGGCGCTGCCGGTGAAGCTGACCATCTTGATCCGCGGATCGACGAGGAGTGGAGGGATGTGCTCGTGGTCGAAAGGAACAACGTTGATCTGCCCGGGCGGGACGCCAGCGGCATCGAGAACTTCCGCGAGAAGGAGGCTCGTGAGCGGAGTCTTCAGGGCGGGTTTTAGGACCATCGCATTGCCGGTGGCCAGGCAGGGAGCCACTTTGTGAGCGACGAGATTCAGCGGAAAATTGAAGGGAGTGATGCCGAGGATCACTCCGATCGGGAAGCGCTTCACCAGTCCGAAATGCCCTGCGCCGGGAGCGCTTGCATCCATCGTGATCCCATGCCCCTCGTCCGCCAGCGCGAGCGCGGCAGCGAAGCGGAACGTCAGACGCGCGCGTTCGGTTTCCGCCTCTGCAAAGGCCACCGGCTTGCCGGCTTCTGCAACGATGGTGGACACAAAGTCCGCTCTGCGCTCGGCGATGAGCCTACAGATGTTTTCGAGCACGACAGCCCGCGCATCGGCGGAGGACTTCCGGGAAATCCCGAATGCCGCTTGGGCGGATGCCACGGCCTCTTCAACCTGCTCCGCATCGGCGAGACACACGTCGGCGAGGTGGGCTCCGCTCCACGGGTTGCTTACGGTGCGGCTTGCTTTCGAAACCACGTGCCGTCCGTTGAGATAAAACGGTTTGGCAGTCATATCAGATTCGTTCGACCTCGCGCTTCTCGACAAAGATCGGGAGTCCCTCGCGGGTGAAGCTGTTCATGAGTTCTTCCGGATCAAGCGCCTCCGGCATCATGACTCCGCGTTCGGGAATTTTTCCGGTGGCGAGAAGTTTGGCAGTGAGAGCCGGGGGGATTCCGGTCTGCACGAGCGTGAGCGAGTAGCCGTATTTTTCATACGTGTCGCGGTGGCTGTCCATCGAGTAGACAAAATATTCGACGCGCTTGCGGTCCTTGGTTCCACGGACCTCCGTGCCGACGCACGAATAGCCGTCCACGGTTGCACCGAGCTGGGCGGGTTTTGGGAGGTGAGCGCTCGCGACCCGCACTGGAGCGACATCGACTCCGTCGACGCGGACTTTCTTCCATGTGTCCAGGTTAAGCAGCTGGAGGGATTTCGAGATGTTCACCACTTTGTCCGGCACGCTGTACTTGAAAACCGAATACCGGACGCCCTTCTCCACGAATGGGGGATAGATCCCGAGGCTGACGCCTTCCTCGTGGGCGACCGCGTAGGTTTTCTGGAGTCCGATCGGATCCGGGAACCGGACCCATTCGACCTCGGTCTCAAGCGGTTTTCCGCTGACGACGCGCCCGTCCTTCACATAATACGGAGCCGCTCCGAGTTCCTCGAAAAACGTCTCCGGCGAGAAGAGCACCGCGAACCGGTAGCCCTTGACCTCGGCATTGTCAGCATCGAGAACCCGGATGCTGGACGCGGTATCCAGACGGTCGATCGCCCAGCGGGCAAAGACATTCACCGCGCCGGGATCCATGCCCATGCAAAGAATTCCCGCAAGGCCGCGATCCAGAAACGGCTGGTGGAATTTCTCGATCTCCGCCTCGAAGGAATTTTTCCCCGGCCGCTTAACGCCGGGGGCGGAGTAGATGTCCGCAGCCATGTCGAGATAGTGGGACCCCGCGCGCAGGCAGGCTTCGAGCACCGAGTGGTTCGTCTGGCACACGCAGGCATTGCAGGTCACCGTGACCGAATGCTCCTTCATCAGCGCGGCGAGGCCGTCGATGTCCATGGCATTCGCCTGGACGACAACAAACCGGCTTTTGGGTGTCCTGGCCGCGAGCTGCTGCGCAAAAACTGTGTCCACATCCGCAAGCACGATCCGGTCGAAGCAGTCGTATTCGTGGAGTTTTTGACCGATGACGGAGCCAACTCCGCCGATCCCGATAACCATTGCATTCGCCATAATATCACGCCCTTCGCGTTGTCTCAGGGTAGCCCAGAGCCCGCATTCTGGCAAGTTTGCCGGGTGAATAGGACGCACCCGGAGCGCAGGCGGGCAGGAATTTTCAAGAAGAATGCGAATTTTTGGCCTTCGCGGATCACCACCCGGGAGGTTGAATGGATCCCCATGAGGCGAACCGGTTGGACAACGCGGGGAGGAATGGTTCTTTGACTGCGGAATCGGTTGTTCTTTCCTGGCGGTTTGAGCCGGCGCCGGTCATCGGGCTGACGGTTGCTGCACTGGCCTACTTACGTGGCTGGCGGCGATTGCACCGGCAATTGCCCTCGCGGTTTCCTGTGGAGCGGCTGGCGTCCTATCTGGCTGGGCTGGGCGTGGTGTTTTTTGCGCTGGCCTCGCCACTCGATGCCTTTGCCGGGTGGCTGCTCACTGTGCACATGGCGCAGCACCTTCTGCTCACGATGGTTGCGCCGCCGCTGATCCTGTTGGGATTTCCGATGCTGCCTTTGCTGACCGGGCTGCCGCGGCCATTTGTCAGGGACGGATTGGGACCGTTTTTGACATCGCCTGCCTTGCATCGATTCGGGCGCTTTCTCGTGCATCCATTTTTTGCGGGGCCACTATTTATCGTATCCAACCTGGCCTGGCATGTTCCGGCGCTTTATGAGTTGGCGTTGAGTTCGCCGGGATGGCATCAACTCGAGCACCTCTGTTTTCTTGGGACGGCGCTGCTGTTCTGGTGGCCGGTGGTGCAGCCGTGGCCGTCGAGGCCCGCGCTTCCAAGGTGGGCGATGATCCCGTATCTGCTTGCTGCGGATCTTCAGAACACCGCCCTCTCCGCATTTCTCTCCTTCTGTGGAAGGGTCGTCTATCCCACCTATGCGACGGCGCCGCGGATTTCGGGACTCTCCGCGCTCGATGACCAGGCAGGGGCGGGGGCATTCATGTGGGTTTCGGGTTCGATGGCGTTTCTCGTTCCGGCGGGATTTATCGCCTTGCGGTATCTCTCTCCGCAGCGTCAGGGAGCGACCCACGAGCGGTCAGGCAGGCGGGTTCCCATCAAGGCCGGTGGGAAATTCGACCTTCTGCTGGTTCCGGTGATCGGGCGGGTGATGCGCTTGAGGTATTTCCGGCCGGTTCTGCAATCGATCGTCTTCCTCCTTGCGCTGGCGGTGCTGTTCGACGGCTTGCTCGGGCCGCAGGTGAGTCCGATGAATCTGGCGGGCGTGCTGCCGTGGGTGCATTGGGGCGCGCTGACGGCCATTGCTCTGCTTGCGGTAGGAAATCTGTTTTGCATGGCATGCCCTTTCACCTTCGCCCGCGACCTCGGAAGAAGGATTTTTCCAGCGACCCGCACCTGGCCGCGGGTGCTCCGCTCCAAATGGCTGGCGGTTGCCGTGCTGGCCGGATTTTTCTGGTCCTACGAGTTTTTCAACCTATGGAGCAGCCCGTGGTGGACGGCCTGGATCATTATCTTCTATTTTGCAGGAGCGGTCCTGGTGGACGGCATTTTCAAGAACGCGAGTTTTTGCAAATACGTGTGTCCGATCGGGCAGTTCAACTTCATCGCGTCCCTGGTCTCGCCGATGGAGGTTAGGGTTCGCGAAGCTGGAGTCTGTGCGACCTGTAAAACCCACGACTGCCTCCGCGGGAACAGCTCCCAACGCGGGTGCGAACTTGAACTGTTTCAGCCTGCAAAATCCGGCAACATGGACTGCACTTTCTGTCTCGATTGCGTGAAGGCCTGTCCTCATGACAACGTCGGGATACTGGCCGCTGCGCCCGGCCGCGATCTGATAGCCGACCCCCGCCGGTCGTCGGTCGGCCGGTTTGCCCAGCGTCCCGACATGGCGGCGCTCGTGCTCGTCTTTGTCTTCGCCGCCTTTGTCAATGCGGCCACGATGGTGACTCCCGTGAGGGATTTGCAGGATGGAGTTATCCGGGTTGTTGGATCCCATGTCGCCGGAACCGTGTGGGGAATCGTCTTTGTTTTTGCAGTCCTGGTCCTTCCCATTTCGATCGCTTGGATCTGCGGAAGACTCTCTGCGCTCGCGAGCGGGAGCGATATCCGGGGGATCACCAACGGATTCTCAATCGCTCTCGCTCCATTGGGGTTTGCGATGTGGATCTCACATGTCGCGTCCCATATATTTTCTGGAATCCTTTCGCCCTGGCCGGTCGCCGTCCGGATTTTCCGTGATCTGGGATTCGGCTCAGCTGCGCCCGACTGGAATATTCCCACCTTCGCCTTCGAGGGACTCACTGGGCTGCAAATTCTTTTGCTGGATGCGGGCCTTCTGCTTTGCCTTTGGATACTGTGGAGGAAATCCCGTGACACTTCCGGGCGGGCGTTTCCGGTTTTCCTGCCGTGGGCGTGTCTGGCGACAGCTCTCTATGCGGCGGGAATCTGGCTGGCCTTTCAGCCGGTTGACCTGCGCGGAACGATTGTGATGCCATGAGAGCGCCGCATCTGAGCATGCTGGTTGTGTTACTGCCGCTGTCATTGCTTGCTGATGGAGGTGTAGCGGTCGGGCAATTTAAAAACGACTCCCTGAGCGTGACGGTATTTGCCACTCCGGTGCCGGTTCATGCGGGACCACTTGATGTGACCGTGCTTGTTCAGGAGATTTCCTCCAACCAACCGGTGACCGATGCCGCCATCGGATTTTCCCTGCAAAAGGTGAGCCCTCCTTCTCCCGATCGCGTCCGTTTGCCGGCGTGGTGTTCCTCATCGCCTCCCGGGAGCTGGATTGAGGCATCAAGCGCGCACTCAAACAACAAGCTGTTGAGCGGCGCCTACCTGCCGCTTCCGGAATCAGGACGCTGGCAACTGACGCTGCGCATCACGCGCGGTGCCGTCGATTTCACGGAAAGCCTCCTGCTTGATGTGGCCCCGCCGCAAAACCTTCTCGCTGTGTGGTGGCCGCTTCTCGCCGTGGTCCCGCTGGCCGTAGCGCTTTACGCGTGGTGTGCTGCGCTTCTCCGCCGGAAATCAATGCGACGACGGGTTTAATCGACCGCCAGGCGCTTTGAGAGGAGGGACTCGAGGTGTTCCCACAGCGCAGGATTCTGGATTTTTTCTAGCAGCGAGGTGAAGAACCCTTTGACGATAAGACGGCGTCCCGCGTCGCGGCGGATCCCCCTGGCCTGCATGTAGAAAAGCTCATCTTCGCTCACCGGGCCGTTCGTTGCCCCGTGTGAGCAGCGGACTTCGTCGTTGAGAATTTCGAGACCCGGCATCGAGTTCGGATCGGCCTCGTCGCTGAGGATGAGATTGCGCACCTTCTGGTAGGCATCCGTTCCACTTGCGCCGGGTTGAACCTTGATCAGGCCCGCAAAAATTGTGCGCGACGTGTCATCCAGCGAGTTCAGGTAGAGCAGGTCGCTGGTGGCGTTCGGAGCGACATGATCCTGGAGCGTCCGCTGGTCGACCTCCCGTTTGCCTTCGACGGGATTGATGGAATACATTTCGCTCCGGCCGCGTTCTCCGACAAGCCGGCTGAGGCTTTCGCCACGGACGAACCCGCCGCCGAAGTTGGCCGTGAGGGCGGTGCAGAGCGCATCCTTTTCGACGATCGTGGAATTCAGGTGGAACGCGAGCGAGTCGTGCGACCAATCCTGCACGGCGATGTAGGTGAGTTTGGCTCCCGGCCCGAGGTGGAGGTCGTTTACCCCGCAGGCGAATGCGCGTTTCCCGTCGATGCTTTCAAAGCGGTCCACGACAGTCACGCGGCTGTTCTCGCCGCAGATGACAAGCGTGTGAGGAAAGACCGATGCGAGCGCGCCTTCCACCCAGTGGAAAATCTCGATCGGGAGGGCAACCTCGGTGTTCGGCGGGACATAGAGGAACGCGCCGGTTGAAACGCGTGCCCTGTGCAGCGCGGCGTATTTGTGAGAGCCGAGCTCTACCGGCTGCGCCATGAAATACTTTTTGAAGAGCGCCTCGTGGTCCCTTGTGGCGGCCTCCAGCGTGGTGAGGACGACTCCTTCCGGAAGCATCGTTTTCTCCTCGTGAAGGAGGGAGTTGTTACCGAAGACGAGACGTGCGGAAACCTTCTCGAGCCCGCGCGAAGCGACGATGATCCGACCCTCGTTCGTGACGGGGGCCGCGGGAATAAATTCTGAAAGATCGAGAGCCCCGATGCTGGCAAACCTCCACGGCTCGTCCTTGCGCACTGGCGCGGGGGTCGTCTCGTAGTCGCGGAGCGCGGCCTCCCGGTCAAACCAATCCGGCCATGCCGACGTCTCCAAATCTTTTTCCATAACTGTTGTGCTCATGTTGGCAGTATTACCGGCCGGAGGTCAACCGACGGATCCCTCCATTTCGAGGTCGATGAGGCGCTTGAGTTCGACCGAGTATTCCATCGGGAACTGCTGGACGAGGTCGTTCACGAATCCGTTGACCGCGAGGCTCATCGCGGCGGCCTTCGGGATTCCACGCTGCTGCATGTAGAAGATCTGCTCGGCGCTGATTTTGCTCACCGAGGCCTCGTGCTGGCAGGCGTTTTCCTTTCCGCGCACGGTGATGGCCGGGTAGGTATCCGTGCGGCTCTCGGTGTTGATGAGGAGGGCGTCGCACTCGGTGTTGTTCTTACAGCCCTTGAGGTGGCGTCCGATCTGGACGAGCCCGCGGTAGGTGGCGCGGCCCTTGCCCAGGCTGATGCTCTTGGAGACAATGTTGCTCGTTGTGTCATCGGCGGCGTGGACCATCTTGGCGCCGGTGTCCTGATGCTGTCCGTCGCCCGCGAGCGCGATCGAGATGACCTCACCCCGGGCCTTGCGGCCCTTCATGATCACACCCGGATATTTCATCGTCAGGCGCGAGCCGATGTTGCAGTCGATCCATTTGATCTCCGCCTCCTCATGAGCCAGCCCGCGCTTGGTGACGAGGTTGAAGACGTTCGCCGACCAGTTCTGGACGGTGATGTATTGGATCTTCGCGCCCTTCATGGCCACGAGCTCGACGACGGCGCTGTGGAGCGTCGAGGTCTCGAACTTCGGCGCGGTGCAGCCCTCCATATACATGACCTCGCTGCCCTCGTCCGCGATGATCAGCGTCCTTTCGAACTGCCCGAAATTTTCCGCGTTGATCCGGAAATAAGCCTGGAGCGGGTGCTTCACCTTCACACCCGGCGGGATGTAAATGAACGATCCGCCGCTGAACACCGCGCTGTTGAGCGCGCTGAATTTGTTGTCGCCCGTCGGGATCACCTTTCCGAACCATTTCCGGAAAATCTCCGGGTGTTTTTGGAGCCCGTCGGTCGAACCCACGAAGATCACGCCCTGCTCGCCGACCGCCGCCTTGATATTCGAATACGCGGCTTCGCTGTCGAACTGGGCCTCGACGCCGGCGAGAAATTTTCTCTCCTGTTCGGGGATGCCCAGACGTTCGAACGTGCGCTTCACATCCTGCGGCACATCGTCCCACGAGCGCTTCGGAGTCGTTCCCTGCGAGAGGTAGTAGCGGATGTTTTCAAAAACGATGTTATCGAGGTCGTGGCTGGCCCAGTGGGTCGGCATCGGCATCTTCTCGAACTTGCGCAGCGCATCCTTGCGGAATTCGCGGATCCAGTCCGGGTCCTTCTTGACGTCGCAGATGTAGTCGATCGTGCGCTCGGTAAGCCCGAGTCCGGCGTCGAACTCGTAGTCAACGTCGTAGCTGAAGTCTCCGACCGAGCGGTCGATGTTGATGTCTGTGTTGGTTGCCATTGGATCAGGCGGTGGCGAGAAGTTCCTTTTCGACCCAGTCGTAGCCCTCGGCTTCGAGCTTGAGAGCAAGGTCCTTGTCTCCGCTGGTGACGATCCGGCCCTCGACCATGACATGCACGACGTCGGGCACGATGTAATCCAAAAGCCTCTGGTAGTGGGTGATGACCAGCAGCCCGCGTTCCGGCGAGCGGAGCGCGTTGACCCCGTCGGACACGATTTTCAAAGCATCGATATCGAGCCCGCTGTCAGTCTCGTCGAGCACGGCATACGTCGGCTCGAGCATGGCCATCTGGAGGATTTCGCAGCGCTTTTTTTCCCCACCGGAAAACCCCTCGTTGACCGCGCGGGATGTGAAATTCCGCGGGATTTTCAAAGAATCCATTTTCGAGTAGAGGTCCTCATAATACTCGATCGCGTCGAGGTCCTCCCCATCGGGAAGCCGTGCCTGGCGAGCCGCACGGATAAAATTCGCGATCGTGACGCCCGGGACTTCCATCGGGTATTGGAACGCGACAAACAACCCGGCCCGCGCGCGCTGGTCCGGCTCCTCCATTTCGAACAGTGGCTGCCCGTCGAGAAGGACCGAACCGCCGGTGACCTCATAGTCCGGATGCCCGGCCATCACCTTCGCGAGAGTGCTTTTGCCCGATCCGTTTTTGCCCATGATGGCGTGGACTTCGCCCTTCGGGATTTCGAGGTTGAGGCCGCGGAGGATCTCCCGATCTCCGATCTTGGCGTGCAGGTTTTCGATTTTCAGTGACATGGTAAATTCAGGTGTTGCAGTCCGGGCAGAGCCCTCGGAGCGTGAATTCGGCGTGGGTGACGATAAATTCCTCGGGAAGGTGCCAGGATTTCTCCGAGCGGCCCTTTTTGGCGGTCGGCACGTCGGTCACCTTCCCGCAGCGCTCACAAATAAAGTGTCCGTGATCTTCGAGGTTCGGGCAATATCTTGTTGCCTCGCGGTCCACGTTCACCTGCTTTGCGAGACCGCAGTCCACCAGCGTCTCCAGGCAGTTGTAAACCGTGGCGAGCGAGATGGCCGGCATCCGCTTCTTGGCACGGATGAAAAGCTCCGTCGCTGTCGGATGGTCCCGCTCCGCCAGCAGCACATCATAGACCTCACGACGCTGTGGGGTCAGGCGATGGCCGCTGTGGCTGATCGTCTCCTCGTATCCGTTGGCTGCCGGCTTCGTCATGACCGGGCAACTTACAGCCGCAAGAGCCCGGATCAAGAATTATTCTAAATAAAAACAATCCGCCTTCCTTGGGTTGGGATTCGGAGGCGGCGCAATCCTCCATGGCAGTTGACACTCTTTGATGTATGATATATATTTATATCATGCAAACCGCCACAGTCGCTGACCTTCGAAATAACTTTCGCCGGGTGTCCGCGTGGATCGATGATGGGAAGCCAGTCGAGATCACCCGTCACGGACGTCCGTTTGCGCGGCTTGTGCCGGTAGCGGAGCCAGTGAAAATGAAAGTGGTCTGGCCGGATTTCGAGGCGCAGCGCATGGAGATCTGGGGCGACCGGGTGTTCAGCGCGAAGGAGGTCGCCGAGATGGAAGCTTTCGAGATTGAAGGTCAGGAGGGATGAATTCCGGCGCAGATGAGCGAGCATGCGGAAGGGGGCGGATCTCGGCATGAAGGCATTTGCCGACACGTCCCTGCTCTGCGCCCTCTACCGTCGCCAGGATAACTCGGACGAAGCCGATGCTTTGGTCACGCGGCTTGATGAGCCCCTGTGCATTTCCTCACTGGTGGCATTTGAATTCCGCCAATCCATCCGGCTCCAGGTTTTCCGATTTTCCAAAGACCGGAAGCAGGGGTTTTCGAGATCCGAGGCGGAACGAATGCTGGGCAAGCTGGAGTTGAATCTCACTTCCGGGGCGGTGGAAATCCTCGCGGTTGATTGGGGAGATGTGCACAGTCTGGCCGAGCGGTTCAGCGCGAGACATACGATGGGAAAGGGGCACCGGACATTGGATGTGCTCCATGTCGCTACCGCCCTGCACGCCGGATTGAAATCCTTTCTGACCTTCGATGAAAACCAGGCGGCCCTGGCACGGGCGGAGGGCCTGACCGCAAAGCCTTGAACCATACGGAAAATCTGGCAGAAAGCAGGATGACTTCCCGCTTGCCATTCCGGCTTGAGGCGCGTGCCACGGGGTCCGGGGCTCGCGCAGGTGTGTTCCGCACCCTGCACAACGAGGTGCTCACGCCGCTGTTCATGCCGGTGGGGACGCAGGCTACCGTGAAGGCCCAGCTGCCGCAGACGCTGGAGGATTCCGGATCGCAGATCCTTCTGGCGAACACCTACCACCTCCTGCTCCGCCCGGGGACGGAAGTGTTCCGGAGGATGAGTGGCATCCACAAGTTCATGAGTTGGAACCGGTCGGTGCTCACGGATTCGGGGGGGTATCAGATTTTTTCACTACCGCACTCGCGTTCGATGACCGAGGAGGGGGCGGTTTTTCAGAGCTACACCGACGGGCGCTCGATTTTGCTGAGCCCGGAGGTCAGCATCGGGGCGCAGGTGGCAATCGGCAGCGATATCATGATGGCGCTCGACCAGTGCGTGCCGTCCACGGCGGAGGAAGCAGTTGCACGCGCGGCGCTGGAGTTGACGCACCGCTGGGCATCGAGGAGCCTTGCCGCGCGAGGGGATTCGCCGCAGGCGATGTTCGGCATCGTGCAGGGAGCGCTTTTTCCAGAGCTAAGACGCGAAAGCGCGCTGGGGCTTGTGGATCTGGATTTCGACGGATTTGCGATTGGCGGGCTGGCGGTCGGCGAGGGTCGGAGCGCGCGCGAGGAGATCTGCGAATTCACGGCCGGTCTCCTGCCGGCAGACAAGCCGCGTTATCTCATGGGGGTGGGGACGCCCCTCGACATCCTGGAGGCGGTGCACCGTGGTGTGGACATGTTCGATTGCATCATCCCGACGCAGGTCGCACAGCGCGGCGGGGTCTTCACGTCGCGCGGGTATTTGCAACTGCGCCGCGGGGTTTATAAATTCTCCGATGAGCCGCTCGATCCCGGATGTTTGTGTCCGACCTGTCGCCGTTACTCGCGCGCCTATCTGCATCACCTGACGAAAACCCGGGAGACCCTCGGATGGCAGCTACTGGGCAAGCACAACATCCATTTCTACCACCAGCTCATGCGC
>Ga0247840_10005586_pt1 | contig 18795 bp, 8 predicted proteins | sample LaCruzMarch2015__FD_192404 | JGI IMG/M metagenome (GOLD analysis project Ga0247840, IMG submission 192404) | Freshwater microbial communities from meromictic Lake La Cruz, Castile-La Mancha, Spain - LaCruzMarch2015_17m | ecosystem: Environmental > Aquatic > Freshwater > Lake | place: Spain... | reverse complement strand
TTCGAGGACTCACGCAAGATCGGATTATCCGACGTCGGGTCGGCGATGTCGTCATGCGTGGCAAGCCACAAAGCCGAGCATCCGCCGGCAGACATTCCCAGGAGGGCCACGCGATTTGGATCGAGACCTAAGTCCTTGGCATGGTGTCGAAGAAACTGGACAGCCAACGCGGCATCCAGGACCGGGACCGGCAGCGGGTTCTTTGGTGCCAGACGGTATTGAACCATGGCGACAGCAAACCCACGGTCCCAGAATTGTTTGCAGCGACCGAGCGTATCGATCCTTCCGTCAATTCTCTGCCATGCTCCCCCGGGGATATAGACGAGAAGAGGTGCCTTATCCCCCGACTTCCCTGCCCAGAAGTTGAGGGTCTGCCCCGGCTCGGTTCCGTAGGCAATATCGCGTTTTGTTGGTGGGGGATCGCTCTGGCTGGTTCCGTTTCCGGTCTGCGTCGCAGACTGGGCCGCAACGGTCCCGGCCAGAAGCCCGAGGAGCGCAATTGCGAGAATCAGAGAGCGAAAACTGTGAGTGGGCTGGTGTGTCATTTGATCTCCCATTTATCGCTACGGAACGGGGAGGCCGGGAAGTCGGCGCCGTTGTAGAGGTTACATTCCGGGTTATCCGCCCACGCATATCGGACGGCGGCCGGGTCGGGAACTCCAGGGCTGGAGACCACGACAGTCTCGCCAACGATTTCCGCCTGAGCGGGCTTCCACTGGCGGTCATTTCCAGCGATGGAGAAACCCTTTAGCTCTCCTCCCTTGGCAACCAACCCACCGTCTGTGTGATCGAACTCCACGACGATTCTGCCGGCATTAGGCGAGGCTTTGCGCATCAGCGGACCCGAGAACGCGCCCGGTTGGCCATACACTTTTGAAAGAGCCCATGCCGCGAGACGCTTGGCCACGGGGCGCTTGTCCTTGGGATGAATATCGTTCGCCTCCCCGACATCGATCGTCACAACCATGCCGGAATTTGGGATGTCGAGTGCCTCGCGCATGCTTTCTCTGATAATAGCCCAGTTAGAGATGCCATTGAGTGCCGGGCGCGGAGGGATGTAATTCGGGAGCTGCACCCACACGAAAGGAAAGCTTCCCTGCTCCCAGCGTTTACGCCAGTCAGAAACAAGGCACCTCAACTGGTCAGCATAAACCCGGCTCCCCGAGTTGGACTCTCCTTGATACCAGACTGCTCCCCGTATCGCATAGGGGATGAGAGGCGCAATTTTCGAATTGAAAAAGTTACCGGGATAGTGGGTTCCTGACCTTGGCTCGGTTGGTTTTCGTGGTTCCGGCTTGGGAGTGGACCCCGGTTCCGGCGGCGGGGCGTTCCTATAGGCCATCATCTGGGCCTCGTAATCGGCCATCGTCTTTCCCGATTCCCAATCCGCCTGCCCACGCTGCATGCGATTCAATGTTTCTGCAAAGGCCGGATTGCCCTCACACGCTTCCAGACTTGTCCATGTTTCAATGATTGTTCCTCCAACAGATGCATTGATCAACCCAATCGGAACGCCGAGTTTTGCGTACAGTTCACTTCCGAAGAGGTAACTCACTGCCGACATATGGTGCGAGGTGATCGGCGTAACAGGAACCCAGTTCCCATTGGGCTGCTCGGTCGGCGCAATGGACACTCCCGATTTTTCTTCAAACATCCGGATCAGCGGATAATTGGCAGCCGCCTTTTCCTTTTCGGCATCCGCCGTTGCGCCGAGTCTCATCTGCATGTTGGACTGGCCCGAACAGAGCCAAACCTCGCCGACATACACATCCTCGACGTTGACCACTTGGCCGGCCCCTTCGATTTTTAGCACGAACGGACCGCCGCTCTGGAGAGGCGAGGTTCGGCACATCCACTTTCCATCAGCTCCTGCCACGGATTCGGCCGACACTCCATTGATCGAGACGCGCACAGTGTCGCCGGGTGAAGCGGTCCCCCAAACCGGAACCGGCATCCCTTGTTGGAGCACCGCGCCTTTCGAAAAAAGCGCGTTTGGCTTCAATTCGGCACTCCAGCACCAATCCGGAGTGAGCAAAGCGGCCGCGCACAATAACCAGCGCAGTCCACCGATCAATGATATAAATCGTGACATGATCAGGGCTTTCTTTCCAGTTCGAGCGTTCTTTTGGCCAGAGGAATGGGATAGCATGTCTGCCAGACATGGACCCGCTGGGGGGACGTTGCTCCCCGCAGCACCAAGCAGGACAACTCCACCTCTTTGCCTCGGAGATCATCCGTAACCGGAAAGTAGAACGTATGGTTGGCTTTGGTTCGGGCAATCGGAGCTTCCCATGCAACTCCGGGGAAAGACGGCGCCCTCTCCTTTGCTCCGACCACCCCCTCCGGGGTGCGAAGCACGGCGCGGACCATTTCCGATCCATGTTCCCCTTCCACAGCCATACACAGGTAGCTGCCTTCCGGTGCGCCGGGGTCGATGGAAACTTTCTTCGACCAGACTTCCTGAAACTGGGCGCGTGCATATGGGGCGAAGAGGGTCGTCACCTGCCAATCGCTGCGGGCAAGTTCCTGGCCCGCAGACCATGCTCGTATCTCCGAAGGACGCCCGGGAGCCGCCGGCATCCGCATGTAACGGACACCTTTGGGGAAAGAACCTTCGGATGTCAGCGCATTGACCTGATATGGCTTCCAGATGACGAGACCTTTGCCCTTTTTCTGGACCAGCCCCACCATTGCGGGAGGTGCTTCGGGAACGCTGCGCCGGAAGGTGACTGGCGTCCACGACTTCAGGTTGGGTGAAACCTCGGCTTCCCAGACCTCGCGATCTTCCCCTTTTTCTGTCCCATCCGTGACATACCGGATTTCCATCTTTTCGAGATCGGTAGGCTTTTGCATGTCGAGTCTGAGGACCCCGCCCGCCAATCGGGCATCGGAGTCCCTTACGTAAACTCCAAAATAAGTGTCATCGCGCCCGTCAAACAGGAAACGATCCCAGCATCCACGCGCTCGGAAGTATTCCTGATCAAAGAAGGCTTCCCTTGCAGTTGCTACCTGAGGAATGGAGGTTGGCCCGGACCGCTCAATCGACCGGACTTCCAATGCGTCATTGCTCGGGGTGAATGAAGCGGTCTCGTAGAGATACTCCGAATCCGCCGGGATGGGGGACTTCTCAAGATCTCCCAAATATTTGTGCCAAGGACCGGAGAGGGGCTTGCCAGCAAAATCAACTTTTGCCGGATTCTCCCTGGTTGGTAATGGAATGTTTTTCCCGTCGAGAGTGGCCCTCACAAACGCACCTTCTGGCAGTGCAAAAATTGAAGCGCTCGACCCGGGCTCACCAAGAAGAGTGAACACAACCGGTTGGTTAGGAACGTCGCGAACTACGTGGAATGGCGTGCCGACAATGGCGGGTTCCTCAAGTTTCTTGCTGCTGACAACCAACATTGCAGCTCGGAAGGGCAGAACATCCACCTCGACAGATTCCCCCTCTGGATGAACTCCTAGATGCTGCTCATGAGGATGGAACAATCGAACCTCCCGATCTCCCTTCTCTTTAAGACCAATCGTTTCATCGAGAGGAATTGTGACTTTCTTAGGTTCCCAACTTAGATTTCGTAGTGTGATCACGCGGGTTTGGTCGTTACCGCGTGAGACCGCAAGAGGACCAAACTTGGTTTCCGGCAGTAACAGGCCGTCCACTAGGATATCCCTGAAACGGCGGTGGAAGTTGTAGATGCGCGCCAGGCGCGGATACTCGTCGTCACGCAGAAACCAAGGGTTTGCATAGACCTGTGGAGCGAGGATCATTCCACGGTTGAATGCTTGAAGAATGAGGTCGTCGTCCCAATAGTCGATGCAGGATGAGATGCAAACGCCATGGTCTTCCAGCAGCCTTCCTAACCCCTCGGGAAGGCCTCGTGAGACGGCTTCCGCGCGGTTGTGCGGAGCCGTCATGGTATTCCACATCAATGTGTCAATATAGGTTTCCTTCCGCTCCCAGAGTGCCGTGGTGACATAGGACAAGCCCTTTCCGAGGTTCAGTCGGTGGTTCAAGGCGATCAGATCCGGGCTGTGCTTCCGGCATTCAATCATCATCCGCACAAAGGTGTCTTCCTTGGTCGGGCGGAGACCGCCGCAGACCTGATCAAATTTGAAGAGGGCAAAGTTCAGGTCGCTGCAAAGCCCAACCATGAAGTCAACTCGCTTCTTTTCTTCCTCCGGCGTGTTTCCAAACCCATCAGGCCCACCCCAAGCTCCCAGACGTCCGCCAAAACCTGCTGCGGCCTCCGCAATTGGCTTCCACCCCCTGGGGAATTTCTCTTTGAACATGGTCGAGTTCGGATCACAATACACATTAAATGCTCCGTCGAGATTTCCTGCATCCCATGCGTAGATGTCTAGCTTCATCCCATACTTGTCATGAAGCCACTGAAAGAACTCCATGTTTATAAGAGTCTGTTTTTCTGTGGACCCTTCGTTCGTATTGTTTATCCAAGAAAAGTATTGGCTCAACGAGGGAGTGCGTTCGTCGGCGCCAGCCATTTCCTTCGTTGCTTTCGGAGGAGTTTGCGCTTGCTGACTAATGGGGACCGCTTCTGGTGGATTTGCGAAAGATGACGACGGCGGCAACAGGCACAAGCTGAGGCCAAGAATGGGCAGGTGAATTTTCATGGAGTTGGGTGATTTGCGGTGGTGTTTGGTTGCTTTTGCACGAGAATTTGAACTGGCCCGAGCAGTCCGCTGGGATGCGAGACGAGCCCGTTCCATGTCCAATATTTTTTGAGAAAAGTGGACTGGAGTTGTTTTTCGAGTTTTCGCATTTCCTCGTTGCTCTCCCAGATCGGGATGATCGCATTTTCCATCCTGTTGAAGACCGCAACCTCGATCTCGTTTTGTCCTTCGCGGAGAACACCTTCAGGAACCCGAATTCGGTAGGGTGGCTCAAAAACCGTTCCAAACCGAACTCCGTTCAAGGTGACAGATGCGGCATCACAGACTTCTCCAAGGTCAAGAAAGACATCTCCGCGGGGTGCAGGCAGAGAGAGATCTAAAGACTTCCGGTAGGTTCCGGTTCCGGAGAAGTGCTCAAACCCAGGGAGGCTTCTCCAATCCACCAAATTCTCCAGCGCCAGTTGGACTTCGGGACGACCGTCAATATGGGCAAAGCGAACATTCCATGGTCCGTCAATTCTCACGAGCGTTTGATTGGGGGCCTCCGACAGGGGAGGGGCTGGATTTGAATCGTCGCGCCGGAAAACCACAACACGGGCAGCCTTTGCGGGAATCTCCAGCGTGATGGAAGTCGCACTGTTCTCCGATTTGGCAGACAGGGAATGAATTTCGCCCGTCTTGGCATCCCAGAGCTCCGGTCGCCCGGTGGCTCGGAAGCGGATGGAATCGTGGATGTTCTCAGTTCCCGGATTGTAGAGGTAGAACATGTCAAAGTCGGTGCCCTTGCGGTGAACGAAATCCAAACCGGCACCATCCACGGCAGGCTGGAGTCCAAGATTTTCGATGAGTTCAGGCAACATTTCGGGTGTCAGCAACCAGGTCCGCCCCCTCCCGATCTCGCGTGGCTCCAGCCCGGGGTGGTCCGGGAAAAGCTGCGAAACCAAATCCTTCATCTCGTCTTCCTTTGTCTCATGGTTGAGAAAGCCGGGAACTTTTTCCGGGAGCCTGAGTGCCGCAACCTTGCCGCCAGCCTTCACAAGTTCTTCCAATTTTTTGAGCGACTCCAATGGCATGGTTTGGGTCTCGGGGCGAAGCACCAGCAAAGAGTATTCACCGAGTCCGGCGATCCATTTGCCATCCTTCACTTCCATGCGCTGACAGAGCACTTTGTCGCTGATCCGGTCATAAAGCCCGCTTGGCTTGGTGGCTCCGGGAGCATCCTCGATCCTGTCCTTCAAGCCGGCATCGGCGAGTCCGACGGGTTGATCGCCGCTGAAAAACATCACGTAATCGCCGTAGAAGCAGACATCCACCGCCGGGCGACCGGCCCGCAGGAGCATGCTCATCCGCGCCTTGTAATCGGCCAGAGCCCGGTAGGCGGGAAACCATGAGTTGTTCTGGTTCAGGTTCGAACTCGCATAGAAGAACCACCCCGGCCAGCCGGCGCTCACCGGCGAATAGGACCATCCGTGATTGTTGATCCGGTTGGCTCCGAAGGAGAAAATGCGATCCACAGCCTCGCGAATATCCTGAGGTGTCGCTCGGAAATGCGGTGTCAGCCACGTGAAGCTTTCGCAGGCGACTACATTTTTCCCGTAGGTGTGCCCGGCAAAACGGCCGAGCCATTTCCCCGTGCGCGGGTCGAGGTTGTCAGCAAAAGCCTCGAACTCTGGAATATCCGCTGCGCCATAGCCATCGATATAATCACCACGGGCCGGGTTGTGAGCCTCGATCCGGGACGCCAACCCGTGGTCGTTGGCCCAGCGGGTCAACCCGCCGAAAAACCCCTGCTGGTTCAACTCGCCAGCCGTGACATTGTAATCATAGACCAGCCGGTTTCGAAGCTCCTCGCCCTTTTCCCTGCGGAAGGATGCGACCTGCTTCATCAGACAGACATCGGATTCCCCGTCGAAGAGGATCGAGAGATAAGGTTTCAGGTCGTAGCCGCGGTTTCGCTGGAATGTTTCCAAGAAAGTTTTCGTCCACGCTGAGTCGTGGAACCCCTCGATGTTGTCGCAGTAGATTCCTTGGAATGTCTTCCCAACCAGTTCCTTGGGAACCCGGTCCAGCACGGGTTTGATCGCCCATTCCAGTTGGCCGCGAATGGCCTCTTCCGAATAGTGATCCACCACATGCCAGAAGCCACCAAGCCGCCAGTAGGCATCCAGATTCCACTCCCCGTCAGGAACGGCGACGCTGATATGCTTTCCATCCGCCCCACTCCCGGAGATTACCTTCCCCGGCTCCCCCGGCCTTGAGAGAATGACGCCTGCCAGCTCGGGTGCAGGCTCCGCATTCCGATTGTAGCGGCGCCATCGTTCTTCGAATCCCTTGTAGCTGTGATGCCCGTCGCCCGGACTCGCCTTGGGTGACGGCACAACTCCCTCAAAACGGGTCGGGCCCTTGAGCGCCGTCCGCGTTCGAAACAGCATTTGCTCACTGAGATCGTTGGGAGCCCAGTCGCCAGAGATCGGCCAGTTGGGATAAGGAGAGACTTCGACCTTCATTCCCACCTTGCCCGCCTCCTCGATCGTGGCAACGACCATCTCCGTCCACTCGGGAGATCCGACCGCAAGCCACCCGGGGTGATCGGGGGCGGTGGGTCTCACCGGTTGGCTGATCCCAACGATGTGGGCAACGCCGAGTCCGGCCTCCTTCATGAGCTTCAGTTGTCGGACGATTTCCTCCCGTGTGACCCCGCCATCGCCGGCGACATCCCTTCGGGACGAGCCCTGCCACCACCAATAAGTCCCCGGGCGGCACTCATCAGGCGGCGTTTCAAAGTTGGCTTCAATTTTTTTTGCATCCGCCGAGATCCACTCGGTTCCCACTGCGGATGGGTTTACGGCGGGCTGCGCAAAGCCCACGTCGGCCAATAGGGCTGCCGCGAGGATGCTGGTGATCTGAAGACTTCGTTGCATGGCAGGGAGCGATCTACTTTTTGTCCCGCACACTCAAAAGATGCTCCCGCGTCAACCCGTCGAGCATCATGGTCAGGACGGTCCCGGACATCCCGAGATAGGGAACGCCCCCGCCTTTTTTGGTCTGTGAATTGTAAAACTCGTAAACCCCATATTTCATGGCATTAGCAACCGACTTGTCCGCTATGTCGGCAGCGATGTCCGCGAAGCCCTGCTGGGCGAATCCTGTTGCTACCTGGTAGTTCGTCACTGGCCAGACATTCCCCCGCCAGTAGGCACCCGGGTCGTAGCGGGGATCCTTCGCATCGACGGTGGGAACCGGCAGAGGGGTCTGCCAGTGCTCGGAACGAATCACTTCCGCCATCCGGGCCTTCATCGCGTCAGTTGGAATATCCGCCTTGAGTGCCATGAACCCGCCGATCGTGCCTACGCGGATTTTTTCAAGGGTGTCGCGCTTCACGGAGACAAAGACCCCAAGCTCCTCGTCCCACATGTGCTCGCGCATGGCGGCAGTGGCCTTGTCGATGCGCTTTTGACGTCTAGCCGCCATCTCGTGATCTCCTATCTCCAGCGCGAGGCGCGCGAGGGCTTGTTCGGAATTGACGAGCAGGGCGGTGTTTCCGGGGATGAGGACATTGCCATACCACTTACCCTCTTTCGGTCCCTTGCGGGTCGGGTGCTCGGTCAACTCGAAGTCATCCAGGCTGCAATCCTTGTCGAAGCTCTCAAACCGGGCTTGGTAAAGGACGCCGCTGTAGGATCCGACCGCCACCAGCCCGACATTCGTGACATCGCGTTCCCGCCAATACCACTCATGATAGCGCTCGAGAGGCGCGAGGCACTGGCGAAGAAGTTCCTTGTCGCCATTACGCTTGTAAACCCGCTCAAGGCCCCAGCCCAGAATCGGGAACTGGGTGAATTTACGAATCCCTCCCGGGTTGACCACGCAGCAGACCATGTCGTGGGCATATTCCGGCATGGTCTTGTTCCAGTCCTCTTGGAAGTCCCAGTAGTTCTGGAACACATCGCGGAGGACCTCCTTCTTCTCAGGAAGAATGGCCAGGAGATCCGCAATGAACATCGTATCCCAGATCCACTGACCATAGAACTTGTCCCCGGTTCCGGCCTGAAGCCATCGACGCCGTAGGAGGCCTTCCGGCTCATGGATTTTTTTGAGAACACAGTTCTCAAAAACATCAGCGGCGAAGGCGATGAGGGCGGGGTCTTTGCTCTGAAAGAGTCCAGCGACATCGATCGGCGGTGGCGTCTCCTGACCGAAGGCCGTGAGCCGGCCTCCCAGGTAGAGCCCGAGCGAGCCTCCTATGGTGCTTGTGAGAAAGGTTCTGCGGTTGATCATAGGTATAGTTTGGTGTTGGTATCCGTTGGTTGGTTGCCCAGCCTCACTTGCGAAGGAAGACATTGTCCAAAGCCTCCTCCTTGGCTTCCGTGGAGGGTTGGAAATTTGCCGACGCCATGTAGTTGAGCAGGCTGTGCCGGAGCTGACGTGCGGCGGGGCGTTTCTCCAGATCCGAAACCAGATCGCTGGATGAAACCAGGAGCCGCCCGGGACCCACCTTCGCCTCGAAGACCATTCCCAGCCGCTGGTTGTATCGGAAATTATCGATGACACGAACGATCGGCGTGAGGTCAGGGGGAAGAGCATCCAATTGCATCACGGAACTCTTCATCACCGGATCCCACCACTGCCAGTTGCTATGGGCCTCGGTTGGAAATTTGGCCAGTGCCGGATGCTTGGGATCGAGGAGTAGGCCCATCGTCTGGGCAAATTGGCCCTTCTTCATCATCATTGTCCAAAAGACCGGCGTGAAGTTTCCAGGGATCGGCATGTCAAAGGTGCCGGCCCGGGATTTGTAACCTTCCTCTTTTGTTGGTTTGGTATTCACGGCAAAGGGCAGGCTTCGAGGATCGACAACCAGGAAGACCGTTTTTCCTTCTCGCAGGAGACCTTTGGTTTTCTCGTCCCATGCCGTCGCAAGCTCAACCCCATCGGGAACTGGTATCGCAGCTTTGTCGGGATAAACCCACAGATCCCATTGATTGGGGAGCTGCCCCGGAATGTTGGCATGCACCGAAAGGACGAGCTTCTGGGGTGCGTCGACTGCGGAGAGCGGCGCTTCGATCTTGCCCATGTTGGTGACAGCCCCTGCCGGAGCGGTGAATCCGCTGAATTCCCCGGAGCCCACCACGGAGCCTTTCTGATCCGCCAGTTTCCATGTGGCGGGACCGGTCACATCGGATGGTCCGTAATTCGCAAGATCCACTGCGGCCTGGAATGTCTCGGCTGTTGTGAAGACGCGTTTCGGAAGGCGTGCCAGCGGAGTCACGGGCGCGCAGAACGAGCGGAACTCCTCCGGGGTCACCAGCCCCTTGGACTCCCAGAGCGAGTTCAACAGGCCCACGGTGGCCGTCCCCTGGCCCGGGTAATCATGCATCTGGAGCATCTGAAAGCCCGCGAGGCCGGGAGTTCGCAAAGCAGACTCGATCTCCTCTTTGTAGAGAATCGCGGCCAGCTTGCCGGAGGCCCGGGTGAACTCGGGCGCTAGGTCCAGCATATTCTTGGCAGCGAGACGGTCGCGGATCAGTTCGAAGTTGAAGGCCCGCTGGGCACCTGTGTATTTCGGAATCTCGCTCAGATCTGGATAAACTGCCCACTGGCCCATTTCGTGGGTGACCAGTGGCTTGTCGAGCCCTTTCAAGCTCACCGTGTAATCAAACACCGTCTCGGGCGGGCGGGTGTTGAAGCGGGAGGAGGTAAGGACATTGCCCCCGCCCCAGGCAATTCCGCAAAGTGGTTCTAACCCAGAGAAGGGATGGGCAGTGATGTAGTAGTCACCCACGCTGCCGCGAAGCGGAACAGTCTTGTCCCGCGCCTGGGTGCCCGTGGTTTCCGCGTAGAGCCGGCGGGGATCGTGATCTTTACCGAATTTGACAAGGGAGCCCCGGAACTCGACGAGCTTGTTCCCTTGCTCATTGCCCATCGAGACCGAAAATAGGGAGGGATGATTTCCGTAGGCATCAAGAATGCGCCGCAGTTCCTGTGAAACGAAGTCGGTGGTGGCGGATTCCGCATACTCCATGCTTCCCTCGGTTGTGTTGACCATGGGCGTTTCGACTTGCATGTAAACGCCATACTCATCAGCGGCCTCGAAGGCGGCGGCGGGCGGAGTGCATGTGTGAAAGCGAAGGTGATTGAATCCATGCTCCTTGAGCGTGGCCATGATTTTCCGCCATGACTCCACATCCATCGGCGGGTAAACCGTCAGAGGAAAGAGCAGCGCGTCATTCTCGCCCCGCAGGAAGGTTGCTTTCCCGTTGACCGTGAATTGGTTGTTTTTGGTTCCGAGTTCGCGCAATCCAAACCGGATCTCCTTGAGACCGGTTGATTTCCCTCCTTCCGCGCTGAATGAGATCCTGGCATCATAGAGGCTCGGCGTGTGCTCGTCCCACAGGAGCACTGGCTCCTGCAATTTGATCACATGCTCGACGGTTTCCTTCGCAGCTCCCGTGAGGGTGGCGGTCCACTTGGCTTCGGTTACTTTGCCCGTTGCAGGTTTGCGCGGAGTGATCGAGGTGTTGAATGTTGCTTCTCCCTTCACCCCGGCGGGGTTTTCGATCAGGAGTTTAAGTCGCACGCTGCCCTTCGCAATTAGGGGATACGCGTTGGCGGAAACCATCCGGAGCGGGTCGCTGGCTCTGAGTTCGACTTTGCCGACGATGCCATTCCAGCCTGAGACCCAGAGCTGGTGGCCCGCTATGTCGAACTTGACATCCTTCGCCTTGGCGATGCCGGCGTCGGGGTGGTCATACTGGTTGAAGAACCGGGACATGGCCGTATTAACTTCTTCGTCTGCCGGACTGTTATCAACGATTCCGGCACCGCTCATCGACGATGTCTTCGAGTTAGTATTATCGACAGCGATCGTGATGCGGTTCGGCCCTGGCTTCAGCGCTTTGGTGATGTCAAAGACTTGGGGTGTAGCGAGGCTGTTGCGGGTCCCTATGGGCGTGCCATTGACCCAGACATAGGTTTCCCACATGCACCGCTCGAAGAAGAGCTCGACATGCTTGCCCTGCCAGTCGGCGGGGATTTCGACTTCCTTTTCATACCATGAGACTCCGCGGTAGCTGTGCAGGGTCGTGAACCCGGCGATTCCATTGTCGGAATCGTCCGCCACCACGGGGCGGGTCGCCGCAGGCGTGCGAATATTCTCTAGTTGCAAGGTTCCCGGGAGAACTCCGGGCGTGCCCCCAATCCCGTTCTCGAACCACTTCTGCGCCATTCCGGCCTCCCCTTTGCGGGGTTCTTCCAGACGGATTTTCCACTCGCCTGCCAGCGAGATGACGTCCGGACCCGCGAATGCGGCGGGGCTCAGGAGGAGTGTCAGCGCGGCGGCGGCGAGGATCTTCGTTTTACGAATCGGGGACAGGTGGGCGATTTTCATGGTTGGAGGAATTTTGTGAGAATTGTTCACGGGCGGAGAGGCCGTCCCGGGGCAGGTCTTGGCTCGTTCAAAGCGAAAAGTTCCCTGGCTTCTGCGGGTATCTCCGCTGCGGAGGTGACCTGCTTGAAAATATATTTCGCCACGATTCCCGCAGCGTTTCGCCACATCACGGGCAGGCCCGACGCGGCATCCAGGTAGGCGGTCGTTTCAATCGCGTCAGGAATGATCGGGAGTTCGCCTTCCCGCTGCCGGACATCGGGAATGACTTTGTCGCGGAACACCACACACTCACGCCCACCGAGAGATTCCGTCCCCTTGGGGTCCGCCTGGGAAATCCATCGCAAATCCGGAAAATCATTCAAGTGGTAGAGGCTCGTGCGTTCGTCCAAAAGATTCTGCGCATCCAGAATCGTATAAGGGGCGCCTTCGCCTTCTTGAAGCACCTCAAGGTGGCCTTTCCTCCAGCGACGGAAGACCTGGCCGCCGACGGTGAGCGTTTCTTCGTAAAGATAGCCGGGCAACTTAACAATTGTCGTTTTGAGCGGCCTCGTATCACTGCTTCTGGCTGAAGGAATTGCCTTCTCGCGTTGGCTTACCGTGTCGCCGTAGGAGAACGATATTTGCCATTGGGTATTCGGAGCAGCCGGCTTGGGCAGCGGTTCGGCAAACGCAACGACTGAAATGCCGATGAGTGCCAGCGCGATGAGCAACGCGGTGCCCGGCTGGATGGAATGTCGGTGTGTTTTCATTCGACAACTTTCTCCATTTCAAGTGCTACGACCTTGGCCGTGGCCCGATCCAAGGCAAGATGCACCCAGTAGCGCGTTTCACCTTTTACGATAAACCCATCCCCGGCACCCGGGTTTGGCGATGGCATGCCGACCTGGCAAACCAGATCGATCATCAGATTCCAGACCCGCACCTCTCCGGCTTCTGCAAGCGCCCGCACCGGAGCCTCGCGAAAGCGTTGGAAAACGTTGTTCTCCGAGCTTGCGCCGCCGCTGAAAGGGGTGGGGTTGGATGGGATGTATCCGGAGTAGCTGCCATTGCGGTATCGTCCCACCATGTCCCCAACACTCATCAGCGGGCCTTTGTTCGCAGTGGTTCCACTGGTCCAGGCGATCAATTGGGCGGCAAGGCTGTCCGCCTCCGCGGCGCTCAGGGTCTCGGTTCCATCGTTCTTTCTGGCCCCGCCCGCGATAAGTGCGGCGAGGACCCTGGCATTTCGCGTATTCAAGTTGACCCGGCCGGCCACCAATGCTCCGGGCGTTGTGACCTCGGCGAGGCAAAAGCTGTCAAGAAGCGCGGAATCACCGGACTCGGGAGTAAAAAAATCAAGCTGTTTCCAAGGAAGGTCGCGAAAGACATAGCCGAGTTCTGCTACAGATTTGAAGGGACGATTGAGGATGATCGGGCGACTGGGAAAATTGTTTGTTGCAAGGGGCTTGCCAACGGTGGAGGTGCCCGCGGGTGCGTAAGCAGCCATACCGCCCCTCTGCACTCCGTCGGCATCGAGGTAGGCAGAGAACAAAGCCGACTGGTAGTTGTTCGCGAGATTTTGCGGGAAAAACTTGCCCGTGACGTTTGTCCAACCAATTGCGGTGGGGTTGGCCGGGCTTAATCCCGTGGCCGGATTTCCGAAGACGAGATACGCCTTTCCATCCCCGTTTGAGGGGTCGCCCGCAGGCTGGATGGTTTGGAAAGAGGCATCGGCAGTGCTGACGGCGGCGCGATCCGTGACGGCTCGTTGACCATACGGTGAGCCAAACCGCATGGTGCGGGGGTCGGCCCATTCTGCCATGCGGCCCATTTTCGTCGGCTGGCCGGGGGCTCCCGGAGCTACCATGGGCTCGAAGCGGGAATCGACCCAATCGAACCGAGCCGACTTGACATCATACGTGACCCAGTTCCCGTTCGGATCCGAGTATTGTAGCAGGCTGGTTCCGACGGTTGACTGCCCCGCCTTGGAACTGCCGAAACGGCTGTTGGCAGAGCATGCGGTCAAAAGGTAGGTTGTCGAGCCGACAGTGTTCGACATGCGCATGGGAAACGTCGCAACCATTGTGCCCAGATAGTCTGCGCCACCGGGAGCGAGGTTTCGCAGCGATCCTCCTGCGCCCTCGGGCAGAATTTTTTTCAAGCTGTGGTTGGCTCCCACCCGGAGATTGGAATTTGCAGGTACATTTGGGGAGGCCAAAGCGGTTGGCTGGCTGAAATATCCCGCGCCGGGCACATCGAAAAGGAGTTCGGTCGATTGCTCGTTAAGATCGAAGGCGGTGATCACCCCAAGCTGGCCGACCGAACCCGGATCGTTGGACGTCGTGGTGGGGAGGGTATTTGTGGCGTTGCCACCCACCGGCCAGGGTGTTTGGCCGGTCGACAAGCTTGTGGCTGGCATCGAATAGCTGATGTGGGCCGGGTCCCCGCCATAGGTCACAACTCGGAACTGCTGCGGGCGTGATGTTCCCAGACTGGAGGTTGGGTCGTGCGGGTTCCATATCCAGTTATGAAGGAAGAGCGCGCCGAGGCCGGAATTGGTGACCGGCGTTGAATCAATGGTCAAGTTTGCCGTCACGGTGCCAGGCGGCACCGCAGGGACTGAGTTTCGGACCATTACTGCTCCGGGCCGCAGGGCATAGATGTAGGGTAGATTTTCGACGCCCACGACTTTGCGCTCAAAGAGACCGAGGAGATCGGCGTCGGTGAATGGCGGGTTCGGCAGCGCGATCTCGGTCGGGTAGCCATCGGAGTCATACTGGTCCACGATATTTGCGAAAATTTGGAGAAGGTGAAAATCGGTCCGCACATTGCGGGCGTGGATCCAAAAGCCGGGCGTGTCGCCTGAGGCGGCGCCCTTGCCGAGAGAGCCAACATGGATAGACGCCTTGAGGATTTCCAGGAAGTTGGGCGACCGCGCCAATCCCGCCACGTCTTCAAGCCGTAAGATCACCCTCCCGCTCGAACTGCGATCATAAACCCAGAGATTCCGACCCGAGCCGGCGGGGTCTGGAGACCAGCGAAGCCCGAATGCAGCCAGAATGTTTTCCTCGGTGCCCAATCGCAAAAACTCCTCACTCAGACCGGCTGATAGCAGTGGATTGATAATGGCCGCATCGTTGACAAGGTTGCCGGCGGGAGCAATCGGACCTTGATGGGTCAACCACGCCAGCCGATGGAGCGGGAAACGCTGGTCCACGAGCGGGTCAGCCGCCCGGGCCTGTTGGGGATTGGTTGATGCGGGCTGGAACCGGGTGAACTCCGTGGTGGCTCTCACCTCCAGAAGACGCGGGTTAATCTGCTCCTCAGCGCCTGCGGCATCATTGTTGCCCGTGTAACCGCTCAGCGAGTAGGAACCGGTAGCGGTCTCTGTGGGTATGGGGGCCGGGGTGCCGGGAATCGCCGGACCATCCGCACCGAAAGCCAGTTGGTTGATGCCCCGCGTGAAGTGTCCGAGGTATGGGAGGAGGTTCTGCTTGCTGGCTGTATCCCCCGTGAAACGGTGCATCACGAAGTCGATCAGGGAACGGCGCGAGGGAAAGGCGCGGTCGGTCTTCCCATTGGCTGCGGCCACGCGGAGGAATCCATTAGTGTTTCCGAGCACGTGAGAAAGGTAATTCGGTCCCGAGGTCGCGGGGTTGCGCCAAGCAATCAGAGCCGCTGTGTCAGCTCCACTCATGCCAATCTTCGTCAGGTCAGCAGCCGGCAGGCCGCCTTTCCATCCGATTTGTGACGCAGCGAAGTCAACGGGAATCCCGTTGTCGTCGGACATGTACCCCGCGACATTGGCATCGAGCAGACTGCCTGCGTCATAGATCACATACGCATAGCGGCCGACCACGCCCGGTCCCAGCGCGGTGGGGTTTGATCCGTTTTTTGATACCAATACCCAATCGGGAGCACGAAAGGAAGTTGTCGGGGCGGTGTCGCTCGATGCAGGCTCATTTTTGGAGAGCAGGAGCGCTTTGTTCCAGCGGGCCAAAGTGATGACGCGACCGTTGGAGGAGGGGGTTGTTGTCGTGAGCGCGGAGGCCCGCTGGCTCGGCGGAAAATCTCCAGTCCGCCCAAAAACGGACTCGCCAGCCACTTGGTAGCTTCCGTCGAAAAACGGTTTACCGGCCTGGCTCCACTTCACAACGTTATCAGTGTGCGCGGGATCCGTTGGGAACGGGACGGCACTCCATGGGGTTTTCGGGAAATAGACCGGGGAATTCGTGGATGCTGGAGCGAGAGACCCTGCGGCGATTTCCTGCCTGAGATCGCCGATCATTTGCTCGACCGCACCCCTTGCAAGAATCTGAGCCTTGGTTCTCCCCACTCCGCTATCCGCCATCTGGCGGCTTGCCATCGCCCTTGAGAAAAAGGCCAGAACAAGCCCGAGCAGCAACACAAGCATCGCGAGAACCAAGATCAACGCGGCCCCACGAACTGAAGAGGTTGGAGAAAAGCCTGCCAAGGCATGATCTCCAGGGGCACTCCATCGCAGTCTAATTTTCACGGGGGGCATTGTGTATGAAAAACCTCGCATATTCCTTAAGAATGGAAACCTCAAAGCTGCGCAGGAATAAGTGAAACTTGCGCACGATTTGAGAAACAAAAAAGTTTTCTCCATCCGGTTTCGTGAACAATGACGTGGTGCCTCTTTAGCATCCGGTGATGGCATCTCGGATGCGGGGGGGACTACGTTGACCTATCCGTTGGAATCCCACGCATGGCCTGATCCAGGTGATCGGAATTGTCAGCCTCCTAATTCTGTTCCTCCGGTCATGCCAAAAATCGAAAGGGTGGCCGTGTCGAAGACGTGACCACCCTTTCCCCCAAAAAAAAATTAATACTGATATTGCCCGGCGGTATCAGGGCAACGGGCGGCGACGCCGCAGGACCATGACCGTCGTCAGACCGAAGGCGAGCATCGCCCAAGTGGAAGGCTCGGGGACGACGGTAAACTCGAGCTGAGAGTTACTGAAGGCGAACGTGCCGGTATTGCCGCCACCCAAAGAACCAATATTGTAGCTGAAGTCGGATGCGCTGAAGCCCGTGCTGCCAGACCAGTCAATCAGCTTGAATGTGCCAGTTGCGGTGCTCCCGAGGAAGTCGAACCTAAAGACCGAACCGGCACCGGTATCTTTCAGGAAGTTGCCAGTGATATTCAGAAGGTCGGCGGTATTAGCAGCACCGAGTTCGAATTTCCAATCCGTGGTGGCTCCTGCCGTAGCTGCACCGGCCCATGTGGTGTTCGCTGTGATGTTCAGTTGCCCGATGCTGTTGCCGGGTGCCAAGATGCCGTTGATTGTCGTCGCACCACCAATTGTGCCATTCCCACCCAAGGTGGCACCGGCCGCAACGGTCACCACGCTGGAGGCACTTGTGGTCCCATTGATGATCAGCGTGCCCGCATTGACGGACGTCGTGCCGGTGTAGGTGTTGTTGCCGCCGAGAACCCACGTGCTGCTGTTGGATTTGACCAGGGAGAGAACAGCCGCACCCGCACCCGAGTTGGTGATGTTACCGGAAATCACGTTGCCTGCGCTTGTTCCGTCAAGGGTGACGGTTCTGTTGTTCGTGCCAAAGCCGCTCCAACTTCCCGCGATGGTCAGGTTAGCTGTGGTGGGGTTGAAGGTGGGGCTGTTGCCATTGTTCAACACCACATTCCCTCCGATGCGGAGGTTGTAGCCATTGTTGCCGGTGACGTTCAGCGTGCCGCTGCCGCTGGTTGTAAAGTTCCCCATGGCGATGGTTTTGTTGGTCCCGGTCCCTGATTCGCGGTCCACATTGATGGTCGTGGTAACACCACTCAGCGCCAGCGCTCCACTTGCTGCCGCCATGGAGAGTGTCTGGGCTGTGGTATCGTTCTGCCCATTGTAGCGAAGTTCCAATGTCCCCCCGCTGGCACTAATCGACGCCTCCGCAGTGCCCATGATCGTCGAGGTAATAGACTGGTTCCCGGCTCCGTAGACGGTGCTGTCGGCGACACGAATCGTTCCCCAATTCAACGATCCCCCTATGAGTTGTCCAGAGAAATTGTTCGCCCCGTTTGTGAGCACCAGCGTGCCGGAGCCGGTCTTTCGAATCCCCTGGGTCCCGCTGAGTTGGAGACTGACCGTCGCCGTGCTCCCGGTGCCGAGGGCGTTGACCGTGATGGTCGGGGTTGTGCCATTCATCGTCAGCGTGTTCGCGGCATTGCCATTGTTGCCCAAAATCCAACTGCCGGGCGTGGCGGTATTGGTATCCGAAAAACTCAAGGTTTGAATGGTCCGAGCACTATCGAGGCCCACGGTGACATCGGAAGTGAGATTGGCACTGAAGGTCGCCGTATTTCCGCTGCCGTCGGCGACCGTGCCACTTTGCCAGTTGGCTGTATTGCTCCAAAGGCCGCTTGAGGTGGCGTTCCAAGTGCCGCTCTGGGCTTGGGCGAGGGGTTGGGCGGATGCCAGGATTGAGATCACGGCGGCCAGCTTGAGCAGGCGCATCGCGACGGAGTTGTTGCTATGGCGATTGGTATTCATAATTCGTGGTGGATTTGGAGGGTGGGTTTGTGAGGTGAACGCTTTGAACGGATGCAACCGTCGGTAAAAATCTCTTTTCAAGCAAGTCACAAAATGCGCCGAAGCGAGTGCATATTGCGCACACTTCGCGGTGCATGTCGCGGCTGCTCCAGTCGGCAGGCGCTTGCGGACTGGCTGAAGAAGTGGCGGAAGACCCGGGCGAAGTGCTGGCTTGACGAGAATCCGCAATCCAGAGCGATCTCGGTGATGGGGCGGTGTGTGGTGAGCAAGAGTTCGCGG
>Ga0247840_10005585_pt1 | contig 18802 bp, 13 predicted proteins | sample LaCruzMarch2015__FD_192404 | JGI IMG/M metagenome (GOLD analysis project Ga0247840, IMG submission 192404) | Freshwater microbial communities from meromictic Lake La Cruz, Castile-La Mancha, Spain - LaCruzMarch2015_17m | ecosystem: Environmental > Aquatic > Freshwater > Lake | place: Spain... | reverse complement strand
TTACTAACATCATACTTTCTTTGTATGGTAAGGACTTTCATTTGGAGCCTCATGTTGATGTAAGCGATAAAGATCTCTATGGCAATGCCCCATTTTACTTTGGAGAACGTGTGTATGGGATTGTGATAGAGCCTGACCCAGAAGGACATCTCTATTTTCTTAAATGGGAAGAAGAAGGTCTTGCGCCTCCACTGGGTATTAAGCCCATCTATTCATTAAAAGAAGAGGCCGGCACTGTTTTTTGCTTACAGGGAGATTATCGAAAAACGCCCTATTTTCACGGTGTATCCACTGTTTCCAACCGGCGGATATCTATCACCTTTCGCACTGTTCAGAAAATCCCTTAACATTAAAAAAATAGCCCAGAAGTAGCGTCTGTCTACATCTAAAATCACAAGGCCGGATAATCTCCTGGCCAGTTTTACGTGTAATCGCTTTTTTCGCAATTTTGACAAATTGGATACGCTGAAAGATCGCCCAACTTGTGAGCTGTAACAAAAGCCAAATATTCGGGACTTGAAAAGATCTGTTCCAAAGTATGTTGTCTAAGATTTCCAAATCGAATAGTCGCATTGAAATCATAGCAACAAGGAATTACGTTTAGATCCCATGTAATATTTAAAATATTTTTTCTTTTTCCATTAATTACCGGGCACATCCTCTCAGTATTGGGCATATTATAGTTACGCCCACTGCTATAATTGTGAACATAACCCCACTCGGCCAAATTGAATCCTAAGCCTTTAGCCCAAATACAAAAATCTTGTTTTTCTGGTGGCTCTGCAACAGGCAAGGACGACGTGATGGATTGAGCCGGGATTTTAATTGTAGCGCGAAAAGGATTGGGAAACAGCTTCATTGCTTCGCTTAAAAGTAGCAGGTTCTTCTTTACACATTCTAAGCCATCATAGCCATGTATCTTTTTGTAATCCTGTTCAGTAAAACCATACAAGCTAATAATCACGGTACTTAAACCCGCCTGGAGTAACTTCTCAAAGTAATCGTCTTTTACCTTTACACCCAAGGTAGAGAAGATCAGGCTGAGTGAGGAAGGATATTGTTTTTTTAACACTTCTATTTTTTGAATCAGGGATCTGTCTAAAAGAGGTTCACCAAAACCATGAAGATGAAAAAGACCTTGATAAGGGCCTATCGATGGAACTGGTCCAATTCTTTCTAATAAAAATGAGAAATCTTGTAAGGACATAAAGCCGATTTGACGAGTATGACTCTCGCGTGGACACATACTGCATTTGTATCCACAGGAATTGGTGTTTTCAATGTGAATTTCTTCAAATATTGGAACCATTACAAGCTCTCATATTATGATAAAAACCGATCTTAGATAATGAGATGATTCATTAAAAGTTCTAAATGCATCACTCCCTCTTGTAAATTACAGCTCCCTGATTGGACATTTCGATTATCACCTCATTTTTCAAAATATTTTTTGTCTGAATAGGTTAAGTTTCAATTTTAAATGTCTGCTCCGCCTTATTAAATCAAATAATCATAAAAATTATTAATTGTTTTTATGAATTATTAAAAATAAAAAGAAACAAAAAAATTTACAATTTAAACAATAATCGATTATAATAAATAAGATTTTTTCAGAAAAAAACGATTTTTTATAAAATGAGCGCAAGAATCCCTAGTACAAGAACAATACCTGAAGGCGATCTCAGAGCTGTAAGTTGCTCGCCAAGTAGATCCCCCTTGTCTTTTGGCATGGCAAGCCCAGCACCGCCTGAAGAACACCCATCCGATTTAACCACTGAGGAAAAAGCAAGTTCTATAGCAGATCGCACCTTGATAGCAGCTCCCAAGATATCTATCTCTCCAGATCCTTGTCTGCCTTCTCCGGCTTTAACTGCTCGACTTTCCGAGGTTAGTTCTATTTGCGGGGTTCTAGGAGAAGAATATTCTTATCTCTCAGCAATTTTGTATCACCTACAAATACTTGATGCAAACCTCTATGATGAATTAACTCACGCTTACGAAGTGGAAGATCTCGGTCGAAAACAAGCTTTGTTTAAAGATATATTTTCTAAAGTGCTGACGAAAATTACAAGCGCCGCAGTGCCACAAGAAGATTTGATTGCGCTTTGTAGTTTATGTATCGAACTTTGCGATTCCAATGCGCTTTATATCCTGGATCATCCTTTAAAAAGATATCCTTCCACAGAACCTACACGTGCCCATTTCAAATTATCTAGTTCTGATTACTCATCAATAAGCTACATATGTAATTCAGGGATTATAGCAACAGATAAACTTGCGCATAGTCTTTATCATCTGCATATTTTTACTAGAGCTTTTCTAAGAAGAATTTCTAGAGAGCCCTTAGATACGATTTTGTCCTCCTCAAATCCTTTGAGTACTATCTTCCCCTTAAAGCCTTCACAGAAAGGCCAGATCGATGCGATACTAGCCTCTCATCCCTATTTTAAATACATCCCACTAGAGCTTCGTAAAACCCTTTACAGCCAAGTATTTTTATTTTTACGTCAATCTGTAGATACTATTAGAAATTTCATGAAGAGTTTCAATGAGTTTTCAGCCATCTTTGAGCACAATAGAGATTCAATGCAAAGCCTCCATTTCCTCTTATCAAACTCAAGGGCCGGTGTGACAATAGCCCCCTCTTTAATCAAACTGTTAGAAATCCATTTTGATCCCCTAACTTCTAGAACCGAGCTTTGGGTTGAAAGAATAAGATGGATTCTTAATCTAGGTAATAAAATTGCTAAGCAGAATTTATGCATTGTGCATTTATATTCTTACCTACAAGGAGATTTGAGCCACTGGTCTTCGAGAAGTGCAACCTTAAATCTGACACAAGAACTCTTAGCACAAGCGCAAAAACATCCCGATCTTTCAACCACCCCAAATCTCTCTGAAATGACTGAGAGAGCTCAATCTTTTGAAAGCATGTTAACAGAATCAGGATCTTTTATAAGGGCTTTAGATTCTTCATGGAAAAACACAATATCGGCTAATCTATCCGGTCTTATGGCTCTTCATGCGTTATTAAAGCAAGGAATCATACAACATATATCAGATCCGGCTCCTACCGGCTCCCTTGAAATATGTTTTTCTCGTATTCCTAAAAATAGAAAGATTCAGATCGAAGACCCTCTTGGACGATCTATAACGGTTCGATTTAATGCAGAGCCCTGTAAGACAGAACCTTATCCCTCTTGCGTGGAAGAAGTCGCAGCTGAAGAACTACTGGATAAACCAGAGCTGAGCACCGCTGCAGTACCAGCAAGCGTCTCAGACTTTTTCAAAACATCCCCCCATGAGCTAGCCACTCTTTTTAAGGCTTTTGGAGCCTCTTCTGCTTTCCGAAACGCATTCTTCTATGCTGAAGATCTAAGTGGCCTTATTATGCAAGATTTGTCTCATCTGACACCAAGAGCAGCTGGACATTTAATGCTTAGCATAGGAATGGCCTGCGAACTATGCCTCGAACAAATTTTGACTGCCGTTCTTCTTACAAAACATAAGGTTACAGAAGCCAGCTACGAATCTTATTTTCCTAAAGGCAGACACTTGCGCCTACATGAACGCTTGACTCATTGTCAGCTAAATAGACTTCTAGATGGTGATGTTTGCAGAGCTCTTGAAGATCTTGCAGGCATTTTTGACGGCCTAGAGCAATCTTCAAGAAGCCTGCCTTCTTCCTTTTCAAGTCATGCTCTTCTTACCGATTGCCATCACATATTTTTAGGCAGCAGCCGAGGTATCGTCAAAAGTCAGGTAGAAAATACTCTATCTCTTGGTAGGAAAGTCCTCGAGTTTTATTTCATCATCCTATCTGCTCTTCCTCAGGTCGCTGATAAAATGGAAAAAAGGACTTTTATCCTTCCAAATCCAAGTGTAACCATAGAAAGCGAAAAAAGTGGCAAGCGTAAGTCCTCTAGCTTCGCTGAATTCAAAGCTAGTATTCTTGCCAAACTGCCTACAGAATACTACCCTACTACGGAAGAAAATGCAGCTATTTTCATGTACCTCCTTGACCGGATAGAATCCCTTCAAGAAGGGCTAGAGGACACTAAAACATTCAGATTTTCAGAACTATCAATTCGATTGGCTCTTCGTAACTTAGTTGAAGAAATTCTCTTTTATAAGTCAGAATTGTTAGGGCTTCCCGCCGATCGATCCACCATTGGGCATGAACTTTCGCTACTTTCAGAAATGCTGAGGCTTCCTTTAAGCCCAGAAGAGAGCTATTTCTTAGAATCGAACAGCCGTATGAGAGTTGAAGCTAAATATGAAGCAGATAGTACGAAAGGGGGCAAAAAAAAGAGTAAAATCCCTTCTAGTGAAGCTGCTGCCGCTTCGAGTTTTACCACAGTAATGTCTGAGAAAAAAAGAAGAATGCTCGAAAGATTAGAGCAAGAAACAGCTACTGCAAAATCGATCATTCTTAAAACATTGGATATGAGTGGCCCTACCAAATCCAGCAAAGCCAGAAAGTAATATCTTCTTAAAACCAATTTAGATCTTAAAGCATGCCCAATGACTCAAGACTCTCTATATCCCTATAGTAGCTAGTCTTAACGTCGCAACAGCTTGCGGCATCGTTATTTACCACTACAAAGTGAAAAAATCTGCAGCCAAATCATGATTTCAAATAGGGAATATTCCAACAGCTAAGAACTTTACCTAGAGTAAGAGGATCCTTACTGTCTTCGATTTTTTCGGCAAGAGAGCAAAGACTTCCGATAAATTTCTGCTGAGCCTCTGCCGTAGATTCTGAGGTATTGGTATGAATGCCACGTAAAACACTTTCAAATAATCGAATTCAAACTCTCCACACTCTCCCATTTCAGAGACTTTATCAGATTTGATCAACTGTGCAAACTTCACAAGCCTATTAGAAGCATGTAGATTGATGACCCCCTCTTTCGACTCGATTTCACTAAGGCAAATGACGTTAATTGCTGAAATTAATATATTGCTCTTGCTTTTGATTGGAGCTAAAAGAATAAGGCTCCACTCCTCGCAATGAAGAGCAATAGGGCCCTCTGATTCTAAAGGAGCATGAAGAATCGCAAACATTGAGCCGTTAATTTCCACCAGTTGCAATCTATGATCTTCATTGCATTTCGGAAAGCCCATTTGCAGTTTCGCATCGATCTTTTCGTTATTTGAGTTTTGCATTACACACCTTTAGCTTGTTCTATTTTTAAAGAGATTACTTTTTTAGGATGAAACGCATATTTCCAGCTTGGGAATTCCGCCTTTAGCTTATGAATCATGTGGCTTGCAAAGACAAGCAGGTCACTGATTCTATCAGGAGCATCGAGAACTAAATACTCGGTGTCATCTTCAGCATTTAGGATACTTTGATCTACCACCGCATCATCAATGTAAAAATAATCCGCAAGCTGATCCTGTGGTTTCAGAAACTGAAAGCTCTTGCTAAATACCGACCACTCTATAGCTGAAAGTTTGTCAATATTCTCTTCCCGCATTTCATAAAACAAAAACGCTTCTAGCATACGGTAGATACCGGGAGCTGTTCTCCCCTGCTCTTTGATGTGCTCATATGAATCTACTAAGCACTCTTTTATAACACCGATCCCATTGATAAATTTTGGATCATTAGACTGATAATCGAATATCTTTGCCATGCACACACACATACGCTCCCAGGCAAGATAAAGAATTAAGTCATGCATCGCATAGATGACTTTCTCAGTAAGAGCTGTTTCAAATCCGTCCAAACTAGCAGACAATGCTTTTTTATTTTTTTCAGAATTTTTTTCACGTTGATGTTTTATTTTTTGAAGAAGAAACGAAGAGTCTATTTGTGGAAGAGCTTTAATTTGACTCAAAATCTCTGCAAAAAGCTGATCATAGAGCTGGTGTAAAACTTCTATTTTATCAGTTGCAGATAGAGTCTCTATGCACGCTATAAAAACTGGATCATCGGGGCCGAATTCAGGAAGGTCTGAAAGTACAGAAGCGAGCCCTAAATATTCTAGCAAAGAGGGCCATCTAAAAGTTATCTCATTATTTTCATTCAGTAGTGCTAGATAATTCTGGATTTTAGCAGAATTCGAGCTAATAAGGCCTGAGATCTGATTATCAATAACACTGTTCATGGCATATCATTTAAATATTCTTTTATTCCCTCGAAATATCCTTCAGCTACTTCCTGTATTCGCTTTGAACATGGGATACCTGCAATGATAGCATCATGAGATGAAAGCCTATACACTTCCTCTTCGTTATTCTGAACCAGTGTCTCGCCATAACATACCGGACCATGAACGAGGCGCGTTAGTGCTAAATTGCGTGAGTAAATGCCTTGATCCTGAAGTAAACAAGAAGCCTTTGTATAAGAGGTCTTCTCATTGTCATCTATCAAAGGAGTGTTTAACTTGGCTACAAATTTAGTAACAATGTGCCGGCTAAGCTTTAAAGACTCCTCAATATCATCAGTGACAATTAAACGGAGAAACTCATAACGATCTCTGATCCTATTTAATTCATTCTTGCCAAATGCACCAGGAATGAAAGCTAGGTTATAATTGCAACCTGTCAGAACCTCTTTCTTTTCCTTTTCCTCATCGGTTAAGTGAGCGTTATAATGAATAACGACCGTAAGATCAGGAGAAAAGGCATTGATTTTTTCAGCACGAGCGATCAAATCTTGCTTATTATAATGGTCACGAAAAAGCTTAGCTAAAGAAGAAGCTTTTCTTTTTAGGGAGCCGTGGTTTTGCATCCATTCAAAAAAGCTTAACTCTATAGCACCCCGTCCTAACCCTGGACGGGTAATCAACACCTGGGAGCCTTCGGCTTCTAGCATACGTTGCAAAGCCCGCGCTGTTAGATAGGTCAAATCCCCCTCAGAAAAATGGATAGCTCGATTGTTTCTTGTTTTCTCTGCAGGGATATCTATGCGTCTCTCTTCAATCTCAGCAAGCTCTCCACCGAAGTGTCCGGGATCAATAGCTATCTTTACATTTTTTAAGCCGATACCTCTGTATTTCTTCTGAGGGATATTTAAAGAAGTTGTGGTGAGTTTCAGAATGTAATCTTGCGCTTGATGGTCTAAATCACCAATGGTTAAAGCATCAGGAGTAAGCCTATAAAAGCTCTTAATTGACTCTTCTTTTTCTAAAAATTTCTGGATCTTAAGCGCTACTTCTTCCGCTGTAAATTTTCCCTGATAAGAATCAAAGTCATGAAAATCTACACTAAAAACATTTAGTGATACCAAAAATAAAAAAAAGAATAAAAAGCGGGAAATCAATAACATCTAGTGCCAATAATTATTGTAATCAGAAATTATAGTGAAATAGCAATTTTAGACCAATTAATAGTCCCAAATACAGATCTCTGCCGTCTCGTCCTTTTTTTTAGCTCGGCAATAATTCATCAGCAAACTCTTTAGCAGCCTTTCCATCGACTGCGCTATTGATATTCCTAATCGCCTTCATTACGAGCCCTAAGTCCTTTTTACTCTTAGCTCCAGACTCGGCAATCGCCTGGATAACAATTTTTTTAGTTTCTTCAGAAGAAAGAGCTTTTGGTAAAAACTCTTGAACAATCGCAAGCTCGCCTTTTAAGGGCTCAGAGATATCAGGGCGGTTGGCGCTTTGAGCCTGCTCTAAAGCTTCTTGAAGGCTTCCATAATAGGTTTTGAATAGCTTTATGACATCAGCATCAGGAAGAGCTGCTCTTGCATCAACTGCCAGTATTTTTGATTTAAGCATGCGAAGTGTATTGAGCCTGAGCTGGTCCCTGCTTCTCATAGCATCTTTGATGCCTTCATTGATTGTTTCGATAATCGGCATAAAATCTCCGTTATTAGTATTTAATAATCCTACAAACTTACTCCAGACATAAATTTTTCCCAATGGAGAAATTCAGGTCCTCGAATTTGTATGACGATCGAGATCAATAATCAATGGCATTTAGCTGAATTCTCCCCCAAAAAAAAGGGATTGGAAGTTTAGATTGCCTATGCTAGTACGTAACACCTACCGACCTTGAATTGAAAATTCGTGTACTAACAATAAGCTCAAAGCACAAAGCGTTCTGCTATAATCCGTATAAGCATTATCTTGTGGCCAACTATGAGGTAGATCGCTTTCTTGAGTTTCTGGGTGATTTCGCAAATGAGCTCTTTTCACCTCCTCATAGAATCTTGAAACTTGAGCATCTGAAAAATGTTTACTTTCTATAATTGAGCGTACTGCAGCCTCATTCCTTGGCTCAGGCATGGTATATACTTTACCCCATGTATCAAAAACTTTTCTCGCATCCTCTGTTAGAATCTCTGAAACTGTACGAAAAAGTCCCTGTTCAATAAAAAGATAAGACGTAGAGTAATTACTTTCAGCCCAATTATCTTCTGCCTCTAAAGGCAATAGTCCTGTTTCTGTAGCTACCTTTGTTACATTGGCATAAAATCTCTGTAAAATAGGAGCTGGAAGGTTTAATCCTCTGATCAGATCTTGAAGCAATATCGAATTTGCTTTTTCTTCTTCCGTAAGTTGACTGAGTTCGCTAACAATAAAATTATAAATATCAACCAAATCAAAATCTCCTACAGAAGACGTGCTCGCTTGTGTAGCAATATCAGTCACATTGAATAAATCATCATCCATTCCCTGATTAGATCTTGTGGAGCAGAGTCCTTCTACAGCTCTAGAAACGACGTTAATATAATCACGTATCGGAAGCTCGCGTGCTGAAGGAGGCAACTCTCCTGCATCAATTCCAGCTTGAATATTATCCTCTACGACTGCTTCAATATACCTATCAAATAATGCGCGCGGTTCATGTGCACTACCTGCATATGATCGAATAAATATGTCAGGATCCTGCTCGTTAAGAGCTGTCATATACCCTTCAAATTGTCGTCTTAATTCTTTATCAATTGCCGTAGGGTCAAAAGGTTCTAACCGAAACTGACCAGCAAGAGTAAAAGAGCTGCCAAGATCCACTTTACGAGCTACCTGCTGTTGAGCAGAACTAAAATACCTAGATAAATGGATGCGAGTTTCAAAAGATCTAGGATCAAGATTTGGTCCAGTATGAGGGGATAAAGAAGGGGTACTTAGCGCGCCAAATCGGGCAGGGGCATAACCTCTTGATGAAGAAAGCGCTATGACTTCATCATTTTCTTTACTATCACTAGCATCATAAAAATCTTCTAGTAAGGATCCGTCTGTTTCTTCTACTAACGCAAATGTACGAGGATCTACAACTTTAGGTTCTAAATTAGGGAAAGTATGGATCCACTCTCGAAGAATTTTGGCACTTATTCTATAATAATTTTCAGCGTCATCCTCCGGACTTATTCTATAATATTTTTTATCTTCACCGACAACTACTGGAATATCCTCAACTCCTGGGAAAAGATATCCAGACTCTGCAGCATAACCTTCGAGATCTTTTTTTAAATCAGCTGCCAGCTCATTATAAGAGAGTGTGATCCGATCTTTTTCTTGCCGAGTTAGATCTCTACTAAGCACGGCGGCCTCTGCTGTAAATCTGAATTTCGAAAGGTATTTTTCGCGGCTCAGACGATGAGCCACGGGTAAAAGAGCTCTTTGGTAGTTAAAAACATCAAGATTTAAAAAAAACTGAGGAATGGGCCGAAGAAGATCAGAAGGACCAAGTAATCCCTTATCAGAAAGAACTTTTCTTATTTCGAGATATTTTACACGAGCACTTTCAAGCTCTGTAGCGAGATGCAGTTGTAAAACAAGCTTTTCTACTTCTTCTGAAAAATTTTGCAATGCAGATCCTATCTCTATAAAGTCGCATTCAATCTGCTTGAGGGTGACAATCAAATCTGAAATCACACTGGAAGAAGCAAGCGAGTCGTTATCTAACGGACTCAATTTATTAATTTCACCTATTAATTTAAAAGATCTATCTATTATTTCATTAAAATTTGCAGTCTGTATTTTAAAATTTGTTTCTATTCTCTCTAAGTAAGAAAAAAATCTTGCCATTTTTGTAGGTACAAACAGAAGTTTAGATAATGTTGGACTACGATTATCAGCATTTGTTACATGATCTAACATTTCTTTAACAACATTAGAGATATCGTTAGGCACTCTAAAAGGAGCAGCCGCGATTTCAAAGAAAAGCCTCTCTACTTTTTCAGTTGCTTCATTCAAAGACTCTAAAAGATTAAAACGTCGCGGTGTAGTATGTAGCGGAACTACTAAAGGCGGGCAATCGTCTCTATCTCTTTTTTTATTTACAGGATTTACCATAATGCTACCAAACAGTGATTTAAAAATAATTTAGTGAAGAAATTTTAACATAAAATCATATTAAAACCACCAAAATCATAAGCAACAATACAAGGAATCTCTTGATTTTTTTGGAATACCTAAGTATTTTTCCGTATATGCTACATCACTCTCCTTGGCTCAATTTCGAAAAAACCAGCTGGCCTAAATTACAAGCAGATTTAAGCTCCGAAGTAGCTATTATTGGCGGTGGCATTTCAGGAATCGCAACTCTTTATTACCTTGTTACAACAACACAGAAAAATGTTGTTCTAATCGAAAAAAACACTGTAGCAAGCGGCGCTACCGGCCACAATGCGGGACTTGCAATAGCATCGATTGAAAAGCCAGCATCTGAGCTTGTCAATATGATCGGAAAGCAGGCAACTCTTGCCCTTTTTAAGGAGTTGGATGAGGCCTTTGAAGATCTCCATGATATTCATCAGGAGATCGATCTGCAAGATAACCTCATCTCATTCACCAGTGTCGCAAGAGGATTTGACTCACTGAGTCAATTCAGTTCTTGTGTTAAGGAAATGGAAATTGGAAATAAACGCGAGTGGCACTACCTAGTCTGCGAAAATCTCAAAGACAATCTTCCTGAAGATCTCAAAGTAGTAGTAGAGTTTGTCCCGCATGAAACGATTTTAACGACGTTAAAGACTATTGATAGAAACTATATCGCTGCAGCCATACCGAGATTCGCTTTCAGGGCTAAAAGGATGAATAGCGCCAAGTTTTGTTATAAAGTCCTAGCTTATCTCAAAACTAAATTTGCAAGTCGCTTTTCTGTATACGAAGAAACTAACATTTGCAGCATCGAGCTCTACAAAAATCATTCAGTTCTCAAGCACTCTGAAGGGATCATAACAGCTGATGATGTTATCCTCTGTACAAATGCTTACAAAGATTTCACAATTTGGGACCATTCAACTAAAACTGCGTATACCAAGTTACAAGACTCTATCACCCCACGCATTGGTTATCTGGCCGCTTTTCCAGATAACTCTGTTACAAGTTATGCTTTAGGACTTTCTACTGATAGAGAGCCTTTTAATTCGGCTCCCTATTGGTATTTCTCTCATGCTCCACATGCAAATCACGACCTCAATCATTCTTGCGTAATTGGTGGACCAGAATTTGATTTACATGACTCCTTATCTCAAGAATGGATGGATGATAAAAAAGAGAAAAGCCTAGATCTTATTAAGCTGTTTCTAAAAACCACCTTCAAACAAACACCCGATACACTTTCTTTTTTTTGGTATGGGTGGATGGGCTATACATCAGATGGCCTGAGATGGGTAGGCCCTGATTCAGATCATCCTCATCTTTGGTACAATTTGGCTTGCAATGGGATAGGGATGGTTCCTGCGATTGCGGCAGCCAAAAGAATCGCTGCATTAATGGCTTCTAGTTCGAATTGAAATTCCTCTTATTAAATTTACTTGTTAGTGAAGAGCATCTAAGTTCTGAATACCTAATATACCTAAAAACTATTTCCGCTCATCTAAGAGTTAAAAAATCTCTTCACCTTTAAATTCTCATTATTTAGGATTCTTTTCATCCATACAAGCCTGTGTAGCTACGAAATAATCGAATTCCAGGTAAGCTTTTTTAAGGCTTTAAGCGATATCGCTTAAGGCTATTTTAAATAGACGGACTATCAGGAAGAAAGCCTCCCGCCTGCATTTGCCACATATGAGCATAATGACCTTTTTGACTCAAGAGCTCTAGATGAGTTCCCTCTTCTATGATCTGTCCCTGATCGAACACTAGAATCCGATCCATTTTTGAAAGTGTTGATAGACGGTGCGCCACAACGATCGTCGTTCGATTTTCCATGAGTTTCTCTAAGCTATCTTGGATATATCTTTCTGTGACGGAATCAAGCGCTGAGGTCGCTTCATCAAGTATCAGAATCGGTGCTTTGAGTAGCATAGCTCTTGCTATGGCAATCCTTTGTTTTTCTCCACCCGAGAGCTTCGTTCCCCGCTCCCCTACAAGAGTGTTATATCCTTTCGTGCATTTTTTTATAAATTCATCGCAGTGGGCAAGTTTTGAGGCTTTGATCACTTCCTCTAAAGAGGCATCAACCCTGCCATAGTGGATGTTATCCTCAAGGGATCTGTGGAATAGAATCGGATCTTGAGGGATGAGGGCTACATTATTACGTAGAGACTGCAGCGTCACAGAGGCTATATCTTGCCCATCTATTAAGATCCTCCCCTTTTCTAGAGAGAAAAAACGGAGGATCAAATTCACAAAAGTCGATTTTCCAGCGCCGGAATACCCGACAAGACCCACTTTTTCTCCTGCGGCAATATGAAGATTTTTGTCTTTGAAGACTTTCTTTTGCCCATAGGAAAAAGAAACGTTTTCAAAGGCAATTGCCCCCTGTTTCACCGAAAGATCTAGAGATTGAGGCGGATCGAGAATGTCTTGAGGATCATTCATAAGACAAAGAGCTTGCTTTGCAATACCGTAAGATTGAAAAAGCTCAGGTGCTTTATCTATTACATACCAAAGGACCATATAGAGGTTAGTTATCGTATAAAATACCTGAACAAGTTCCCCTGTTGAGATTTTCCCTTCCGTCCAAAAATAAGCTGCAAACCCAATCAAAGCAAATAGCTCCATGGCTAAAGCTATCGATAGAGCCGTAAACATTTTCGCAGAGTACATCTGAGCGAGTCTATTGGTTCTTTTTTCTTCCTTTTGGTAAACAGAGATATGCTCTTTTTCAAAACGGAAACGAAAGAAGAGATTCACAACGAAGTTATTGGTCAAACTATCAACAATCTTTCCTACAAGTGAGCTTCTAGCTTCTCCATGAAGATAAGAATAGTGGGCACATTTTAAAGTAAAAATCCAAGACACTAAAAAATGCACTACAATCCAAGACGCGACAATCAAAGAAAGAAAAGAATTTATATGCCAGAACATCGTAAGAACAATAATGCATGTAAAAAGACAAGGGATTAAAAGCATTAGAGTGGTTTTAAGCATTAAAGAGACGGTCGTGACCATATCTCCAATTTTATTTGCTAAGCTCCCTGAGAAGTGTTCATTGAAATATTTAGGAGAATGCCTTTGCACATGATCGAACATCGTCATACGGATGTCTGCTTCAAGTCTTGGAAAAACATAGGCTTGAATAAAGTCTCTGATACGAAATCCTGAGTCCATACCGATTAAAACAGCAGCGCCCCAAAACAGCAGAGTTTTAAGGCTTGGCCAAGCACTTAAACGATTTGCGTCATGCACAGTTAAAAGATCAACGACTTTTCCAAGAAAATAAGGCCAGAAAAGGGTCTCAACAGTCCAAATAAGCGAAAGCATGCCTATCACGATAAAAAGAAATCTCTGTTTGCGTGCAAAGCTCCAAACAAAACTCATTAAACTCATAAATTCCCTCTATGTTTTAGAAGATTGATCGCCTAAATCTTTTTCTCCTCTAAATGGAGCTTAAAGATCAGTTTTGTAATCCTCAAATACCACATCAATAACACGGAAGCATTGCATAGCTTCCGTGTTATTTGAATCGGTGATCCTTGCAGCAACAATTAAAGCTTTCCATAAGGTCCAAGCTCTACCTCTTGTCCATGTTCCGACATCGATCGGCAACATGGATCGAAAAACTCTCCGACTGTCCCCTGTAAATAGGGTCCAGGCAATTGCTAAATCACAGGCAGGATCACCAATCGTTAGCTGTCCAAAATCGATAACGGCAGAAAGTCTTCCCTTTTGGACAAGTAAGTTACCAACGCTCAGATCACCATGTACCCAAACGGGAGGTTTTTCCCACTTGGTTAATAAAGCCTTATCCCAGATGTCAGTGGCTGTCTTAACATCAATTTTATCTTTTAATACAGTGAGCGCCTGCCTTACTTCACCGTCATAGATTGTAAGATCTCCCCCACGGTAGAAACTATGAGGTCCAGGGAGTGGTCCGCCTGTAGTATCGATGGTTTGTAGGGCTAAAAGAAATGTTGCAAGAGTTCTTGCAAAATCACAAAGATCGTTGATTTGCCCGTGAGCTGAGCTCTGCCCTTCAATCCATCGATAGATGGACCATTTCCAGGGATAGCCATACTCGGGGCTGCCGATAGCAATAGGCTCAGGAATTCTAAGAGGTAGTAGAGGTGCAAGCCTTGGAAGCCATAACTGCTCCTTTTCCACTTGAAGAGCGTATTCGGCAGCACTTGGCATACGGACAAGCATAGAACTTCCTAAGTGAAATGTTCTGTTATCCCAACCACTAAAAGTCACGGGTTTGATAGGAAGATCTTTCCAATCAGGAAACTGACTAGTCACGAGTCTCTGTACTAATAATGAGTCTATTACTAATTGAATATGGTTCATTTACGACTACATTTTTTACATTAATTGTATCTTGCTTAAAAATATAATCCTCTCCTTCACTAAATTCATCTAAAATAATCAGATCATGATGTAATTCATGCCAGAATCCGCTATAGCTTGTAATCCCCTCTTCCCCAATATGGATCACTCGATTCACAATCGTTTGGAGCCTTGTCGAGCCTGAGAGCCATATGGAATAAGAAGTCATCCAATCCTGGCTCACACACCATCTACCCGAATGCATCATTTCCCTTAAATCATATTTAGACTCAAGAAATGGCAGATATTCTTTTCGCCATTTTTGCATTTCTTTTTCTCGTGATGAACTAAATACAGTATCAACTACCCATCTCTTGATTTCTTCCGCATAGATGCCAAAACCCGGTTTAGATCGTGACATACTAAAATCATCTCGCCCAAGCAGCGGATCGATAAAGGTATGTTCATAGGTATAAAGCATCGGAGATATAGCATCCCAAAGCTCCTTATCCATGCAATAGGTTACAAGGCTGTAGAAAGGATCTGTTTCTCTGACCTCATTTAACGATTTAAGTTTTTCAGACTTGGATAAAAAACACTCCGTCCACATTTGGACAATCCCTACATTGGCATAGGTTTTTTTTGCCCATTTGTGCAGCCCTAGCAAACTCCGAATGTAATTTTTGGAAACGACAATATCCTCTTCAATTACGATCACTTTTTCAAAACCGCAAAAGTCAAATAGGAATCGTTTAGAATCGATATGATTTTTAGGACATCCATAGTTTACATCGCGGATTACGATCTGCTTGTTTTTGATTTTTGATTTATTGATTAAATCGATGTTCTGTTCTCTAGTGGCTTTGGGTCCTCCATCTAGAAAAAAGAAGAAGGGAATGCTTTGTGATTCAGGATTCTTTTCTAAAGAGTCTAGTAGCTGCTTCAAGTAGAGGGGGCGGTTAAAAGCTACGATTGCTACAGCACAGGGTTGCTCCTTTTTTTGAGAATAGTCCAGATACTCCAATTGATAATCAGGAGAAAGGGCAAATGCCTTACATATAAAACATAGTGATAAAATAAAGGTAATGACTCTCATTTAAATCCTCCCAAAGTTAACAAGGATAAAGTCTTTGTCTAAAGCTTCTTTAGGATCAAAAATATTCCTCGGATCAATAATTATTTTGTGGTGTACAAGCCTTGCTATGCGTGAAAGATCGATATTATTCATTTCTACCGAATCTGTTAAAGCAACTATACAATCAGAGTTTTCAGCAGCTTCATATATCGAATCGAAATAAAGAATGTTTGGAAAAATGGATTTCATTCTTTGGATAGTGAGTGGGTCGTAGGCCCGAATGATCACCCCTCTTTTGATAAGCTGCTCGATAATACGAATAGAGGAAGATTCTCTGATATCATCTGTATTGGCTTTGAAAGACATACCTAATACAGCTACCACTTTTCCACTTGGAGAATCTCCAAGTGAACTTATGATTGAACCGAGCAGGTCAGAGATATGCTGCTCATTGGAAATAATGGTTTGATGAACAAGTGAAGAATAAATTGCATGCTCTTCAAGCACACGAGCTAATGCTTTGGTGTCTTTTGGTAGACACGAGCCACCATAACCAGGTCCTGGCCTAATCTCTTTTGTGGGAAGTAATTTTTCACTTAATGACACGCCCTTAATAAGAGTAAAGATATCTCCAGAAAAATCTCTACATAACCGACTGAGCTCATTAATATAGGTAATCCGAAGAGCCGAAAAGCCATTCCAAGCATATTTAATGAGTTCCGCGGTTTCAAATGTTGTCTTAATCACCTCTATTTTTGAGTTGTGATCCCATAGCGGTTTATAAAGAGCTTCAATTCTTTTAATAGCCATGGTGGAATCTCCCCCGATGACCAAAGGATTGGTCGTGAAAATATCATCAAGTGCTGATCCCTGTCTCATAAATTCCGGGTTATAAACCAGTTGAATGTCATCTCTTTTTTGATCGAGAAGGCGCTGTTGAATACTCCTAAGCGTTCCCGGAGGAACGGTGCTTTTAATACAAATAATCTCAGGACCAGCCCTAAGTTTTACAATCTGATCAATTGCTGCATTAACATACGAGAGATCGCATTTACCAAAGGAATCCGATGGGGTTCCGACGCAAATAAAAAAAATCAAACACCTCGATGCTCGTTTTATGTCATCCGTATATTGTATTGACCGAGAGGGATCGGGATAAAATAATAGCTGGGACAGTCCAGGCTCAAAAATGGGAACAATCCCATTTTGGAGTAGTTTGTTTTTCTTAGGATCGATATCGACACATACAACTTCATAGCCAAAGCTTGCAAAAATAGAAGCTGTAATCAGTCCTACATAGCCAGAGCCAATAACAGCTATCTGATTGCTAAAGCAATTTGTTGTGAAAAACAAAAAACAAAATAGAAAAAAACATCTTAAAAACATCAGCTTATGCCTGTCTTTTTTGTGAAACTATAAAAAGGAGAGGTTCTATGGACTCATGTATGAGTAATCCAAAAGAACCTCTGCTTTTTAGAGAACTTAATACCTAGCGGAAAGAGCTCCGCCAGCCTTAAATCCTCCGACATTTTCCGTTGTATGGAAATGAACGGGCAGATAGAGATAATCAGCAAAGATATCTATGAAAAAATTTGGAGTGCATATGAATTGAACACCTGATTTAGCCACACCACCAACACCGAGCTTGCGCTCGTGGTCCCTGATGGTTACTCTATTATCACAATTGTTACAGTTCCACATCTTGTTCTTAATAAAAATAAGACCAAGATCGGGACCTAGTCCCGCATACATATAAATGATGTCACGGAACACGTTTCCAATGACCTTGAGTCCAATGCTAAAATTCACTTCATCTAAATCAGCAAAGCAGCGCGGTCCGCAGTTACTGCTATCGATAAAAATCCACTCGACATTGCCCCATAGCTCTAGATAGGGAACATTTTTCCATGACCTTGCCTGTTCAATCTGAAGGCTTGTTCCAAGCTTGCCGTAAACGTTTCTAAAACTGTTGTCTGTAGGCAAAAAAGCAGCTGCTCGAAACTCGGTTTTATTAAAGTACTCTCCTTTATCTTCCACACTTGTGACCTTCTCTAGAGAAAATGCTTGAAGACTTGTTAATACAAAGGCAATACAACTGATACGAAATAGAATTTTAGCCATTGGTAATCCTTATGTTGATAGGAAGGCTTTGGAAGTTATTAGGATAGACAGCGACTAAAGTAAATGTATAGGCTTCGCTTTTAGAATTAAGAAACGTATCATAAACATAAGGACTTGTTGCTGGAATCGTAGCTACAAGCACCCCTGCCTTAAAAATCTTATAGGCAATCACAGATGATAAAGGAGCTGGCTCCCAAGTCATACGCATCGAGTACTTAGCTTTTTTATTGATAAATTGGCATTGATGAATGGCACCATAGAATCCACCAGGAGCAGGAAGAGTTTCAGATGCTAGATTAATACTCACCAAATTTGACTTATTATTAGTACTGATCAAGGATGTACAGGCGCTATACCCAAAAGTAGCATTTCCACTATTAAAGAATGTACCACCCACTGGAGGTGGGCTTACGATCTTCACTTGAAATCTCATAACCTTTGTTGCATTTATATCGATTGTTCCAAGAGAAATACCACCAGATGGACTAGCTCCCGCCATTGGGATGTCATTAACTGTCACGCTACCTGAAATAAACTCAAGTCCTGATTCTAAAGTATCTTGAAATACCACATTGTCTGCAGCAATCGTTCCTGAATTATTCATTGTCACAGTAAAGCCGACAGTATCGCCTAAACTTGCGTTAATGGTGTTTTGCCCATTAACAAGTTTTATAGGAAATATCACCGGTGATGCGACGCTTATTTGGATACCTAAGGCATTAATCATATAATCGTCACCAACACCAGTTGTTGTACCCAGCGCAAAGGCCTGTGTTTGACCAGAACTAATGAATGACGAGGCATCGACATTGGTAATGTCATACCCTTGCCGTCCATTGGGAATAAGGGTTAAAGTGGCAGGGTCCTGATTATAGGTGCAAAAAGTCCCTGTGGTATTTATTAAAGCACCTGCATCGTTGTTGATCTGGGAAGCGAAAAAATTATTCACAAGGTTATTCGGTCCTGAAAGAGCGGATAAGCTTGTGCT
>Ga0247840_10005580_pt1 | contig 18819 bp, 15 predicted proteins | sample LaCruzMarch2015__FD_192404 | JGI IMG/M metagenome (GOLD analysis project Ga0247840, IMG submission 192404) | Freshwater microbial communities from meromictic Lake La Cruz, Castile-La Mancha, Spain - LaCruzMarch2015_17m | ecosystem: Environmental > Aquatic > Freshwater > Lake | place: Spain... | reverse complement strand
TAAAAATCACGGAACAAATTTAGCTGTAATAAATGTGAATGCAATGCAGCCACTCCATTCACTGAAGTGCAGGCTACAATCGCAAGATAAGCCATACGTATTTGTTTTTCACCGCCATCTTCAATAATCGACATGCGTTGTTGACGACCAATGTCACCTGGCCAACGTAAGGAAACCAATGCCATAAAACGCGCATTAATTTCACAAACAATTTCATACACTCTAGGCAATAATCGACTGAACATGCTCACTGACCATCGCTCTAAAGCCTCTGGCAACAAGGTATGGTTTGTATAAGCCATAGTCTTAGATGTAATCGCCCAAGCAGCATCCCAACCTAATCCATGTTCATCTATTAATAAGCGCATCAGTTCAGGCACCGCACAAGTGGGATGGGTATCGTTAAGCTGAAAGCAGTTCTTCTCGGCGAAGTGAGTAAAATCATTCCCTTGTCTCTCGACCCAGCGGCGTAACACATCCTGTAAGCTTGCAGATGCAAGAAAATATTGCTGGCGCAAGCGCAATTCCTTACCGTTTTCACTGGCATCATTGGGATATAGCACCATAGTAATATGTTCCGCGGCATTTTTTGAAGCAACCGCTTCAGTATAACTGCCAGCGTTAAACTCATTGATGTCAAATTCATCTGTTGCCGCCGATTTCCAAAGACGTAAAGTATTAACCGTGCCGTTACGATAGCCTGGAATTAGCATGTCATATGGCACCGCCAACACGTCATGAGTACTTACCCAATTCAAATTTTTGTGGCCATTTTTATCGAAATGGGTCTCAGTGTGTCCACCAAATTTAACTCGAACAGTCAGTTCCTGATGCTGGATTTCCCATGGATTACCCATCTGCGCCCAATGATCGGGCTCTTCAATTTGATAACCTTCATTGATTTTTTGACGGAACATACCGTACTCATAGCGAATGCCGTAGCCCGTGACGGGCAATTGCAACGTAGCACAGCTATCAAGAAAACAGGCAGCTAAACGCCCAAGCCCGCCATTACCTAAACCGGCATCATTTTCTTGATCTATAATCTCTTCCATTATCAAGCCCATTTTTTTCAATGCATCGCCAGTTGAGGCATCTACATCCAAATTGAGCATAGCATTACTCAAGGTCCTGCCCATGAGAAATTCTAATGACAAGTAATATGTCCGCTTAGCATCCTGCTCATCATAAGCAGATTGCGTTTTCTTCCATCGTTCAACTAGGCGATCTCGCCAAGCCATACTAAAAGAGGCATAAACATGATAGGCCGCCTGATTTATTTCATCTCGTCCTAGCATGCGGCTAAAATAGTGGCGAAAATCTTCAATCACACTCTTGCTGTCCAACCCAAGTGGCGGTAAATCAGAAAAGCCGGCAGGTGTTTTACTGAGAATAAATGGCTTAGAGTTCAAAATAATCCTTCAAAGTTCAATTAAATGTAAGGCAGAGGCGATGCATCATTACTTCCTCATCGGCTGGAATAACTAAAACAGGTTTGGTGCCTTGGCACCCAATACTAGTTGCGTGTTTCATATTCGACTCATCATTGAGTGATATGCCAATGAAATCAAGCCGTGAGCAAATTTCAGCACGAACTTCTGCAGAATGTTCACCAATACCACCAGTAAAAACAAGCGCATCAATCCCACCCGCCTTCGCTGCAAGGCTACCAATGGCAGCACGCACTTGCCGACAGAAATAACTTACAGCAAATTCAGCCTGCGCGCTATTACTTGCAATGAGCTCGCTCATTTCATTACTTTCGCCGTCGGATAGAGCTATCAAGCCCATTTGATGGTAGACCATATTGCTTAACTGCTCATGATTAAATCTCTTCGCTAGTTCCAACATCACGCCAGGATCCAAATCACCCGCCCGCGTACCCATGGGAATACCGCCAGCTGGGGTATAACCCATGGTGGTATCCGTTGATTTTAGATTCTCTAATAGACACAAACTCGCGCCACTGCCTAGGTGCGCAACCACAACTTTTCCGCGCGCCAAATCTCCGAGCTCATCCTCAAGTCGCGATGCCACATAAGCGTAATTGATGCCATGAAAACCAAAACGACGCAAACCAAGCGTTTGCGAGATAGGCAAACGCCTAGCTAAATCAGGTAATGTCGCGTGGAATGCAGTATCAAAACATGCAATTTGGGGCACATCAAAGCGTTGTCGGCACAAATCCAAACCCATAATATTGCCAGGCAAGTGTAATGGTGCCAGATGGACGATACTATCCATCCGACTTCGTTCTGTTGCATCCACCAAACGCGCTGCGTCGACGACCTCACCGCCATGTACAAAACGGTGGCCGACAATATCAGGCATGTCTCCTGATAATGTTTGCATCAGTTGATCAAATGCCTCTTGATGACTGCGCAGATGCCCAAAGCGAAAGTCTCGCCTTGTGCCATCCGCTTCAAACAAGCTCGCCTTTAGAGACGACGAGCCGCTATTAATGGTGAGAACGGTAGTCAATTTAAGTGAGGAAAAGTAGTTAAACGATACGAACCATGACTCCGATTAATACGGCCAAGTCCAGCCATCAACCTCAGGCAAATCAATGCCATGTTCGTAAGCATAATTACAGCAATCGATTTGATTATCACGCATCCTCTGTTTGACATGTGCACCAGCCACTCTTAGGGCCGGGATACGATCAATCACGTCAATCACCAAGCTAAAGCGGTCAATCTCATTCTGAATCGCCAACTCTAAAGGTGTATTGATGCTACCTTTTTCTTTGTAGCCGCGCACATGGAAATTCTCATGGTTATTGCGACGATAAGCAAGGCGATGAATCAGCGAAGGATAACCGTGGAAGTTAAATATTACCGGCTTGTCCAGCGTAAATAAACTGTCAAAATCACGATCCGACAAACCATGTGGGTGTTCCTTAGCTGGCGTGAGTTTGTATAAATCAACCACATTGATAAAGCGAACCTTCAACTCAGGGAAATTCTCGCGTAACAGAACTACTGCGGCCAACGCCTCTTTAGTTGGAATGTCGCCTGCACAAGCCATCACCACATCCGGCTCAACGCCTTGATCGTTACTTGCCCAGTCCCAGATGCCTATACCTTTGGTGCAATGCTTGATGGCTGCATCCATGTCTAGAAATTGTAAATGTTTTTGTTTGTCGCACACAATAACATTGATGTAATCCGTGCTCTTCAGGCAATGATCGGCTACTGAAAGCAAGCAGTTTACATCTGGCGGCATGTAAATACGGGTGACCTCTGGACTCTTGTTGACCACTAAATCAAGAAAACCAGGGTCTTGATGTGTAAAGCCATTATGGTCCTGGCGCCAAACTGTGGAAGTTATAAGTAAATTTAGAGATGATACTGGTGCACGCCATGGCACAGCTTGCGACATGGCTAACCACTTGGCGTGCTGGTTGAACATTGAATCAATCACGTGCACAAACGCTTCATAAGTAGAGAAGAATCCGTGGCGACCTGTAAGCAAGTAGCCTTCCAACCAACCTTCTAGCGTATGCTCAGACAGCATCTCCATGACACGACCATCTGGCGATAGCTCACCGCCATCGGCATCCTCTGGCAGGTAATCAGCCAGCCATGTTTTTTTACTGACTTCATACACATTATCCAGCTTGTTGGAGCTGTTTTCATCAGGACCAAATACGCGGAAATTATGCATATTGTCACGCATGATGTCTCGTAGAAATTTACCTAGGGGACGGGTATTTTCGGCAGTAGTCGTGCCAGGTTTCGTGACTTCAACTGCATAATCCTGACAATTTGGCATGCGCAGCGCTTTGCGAAGCAGGCCACCATTGGCATGTGGATTGGCACTCATGCGGCGCGTACCTTTTGGTGCCAATGCCTTCAGCTCTGGCAATAACGTGCCATGTTCATCAAACAACTCTGACACCTTGTAACTTTTTAACCATTCTTCCAACTTGGCTAAATGCTCGGGCGTTTTTACATCACCCAGCGGCACCTGATGGGCACGCCAAAAACCTTCTACTTTCTTGCCATCTACTTCTTTCGGACCAGTCCAGCCTTTTGGTGAGCGCAATACAATCATCGGCCAGCGTGGTCGTGTTGGTTTACCGCTGCTACGTGCCTCTTGTTGCACGCGGCGAATTTCCAGTACACATTGCTCCATCACAGAGGCCATTGCTTGGTGCATGGTTTCCGGGTCAGAACCTTCTACGAAATAAGGCGTCCAGCCATAGCCTTTAAACAGATTTTCCAATTCATCATGTGAGATGCGGGACAGAATAGTCGGGTTGTTGATTTTGTAGCCGTTAAGATGCAACACAGGTAACACTGCACCATCGCGAATAGGATTCAGGAATTTGTTGGAATGCCATGAAGTCGCCAGAGGACCAGTTTCAGACTCACCATCACCCACCATTACGGTGACGATTAAATCAGGATTATCGTACGCAGCGCCAAAGGCATGCGAAACACTATAGCCAAGCTCACCGCCCTCATGGATTGAACCTGGAGTTTCTGGTGTGCAATGGCTACCGATGCCACCTGGAAATGAAAACTCTTTGAAAAAATGGCGCATGCCATCTTCAGTTTCGCCTTTGTTCGGATAAACCTCGCTATATGTACCTTCCAGATAAACCGGCCCCAAAACGCCTGGTGCGCCATGGCCTGGACCTGCCATAAAAATCGCATCTAAATCATATTTATTGATAAGACGATTCATATGAATATAAGTGAAAGCCAAGCCTGGACTAGCGCCCCAATGACCAAGCAAACGATTTTTAATGTGCTCGCGTTTGAGCGGTTCTTTAAGCAAGGGATTCTCGCGCAGGTAAATCATACCTGCTGCAAGATAATTACAAGCACGCCAATAGGCGTCAATATGCTTAACTTCCTCAGGAAGTAAGGTTTTCTGTGTACTCATGAGATTCAACTTTCTTTTAACGATATTGGAATTTGATAATTAATTTTAGCTTTTATTCTAAATCTATTTTCTGAATAAAATATTTAAGTTTAGCTTTTATTTTAAATCTATTTTTTAGCGCTGATACTTTAGAAACCTTTATTCACAGTCTAACTTAAGTCACTTAATTGTATTACAACGGCATGTTACTGCGGTTATGTGTAAGCATTATGACCACAATAGCTTGCAGCCTCAGCAGATTCTTGGCAACTGATCACCATTGAGCCAATCCACCATGCGTCTGCCACCGAGTTTAGTTTTCATTTGTACAAAACAAGCTTCATCAGCAATAACTGTGCCAATCACAGCTGCAGATAACGCTAAGGGATGTGCGCGCATCGCGTTGAGCAATTTTTCTGCATCTGCCTCCGCGCAAATAGCAATCAGCTTACCTTCGTTAGCGATATAGAGCGGGTCTAATCCAAGGAATTCACAGGCTGCCACAACTTGCTTATGCACGGGAATGCTATCTTCATTGAGTATCATGCCGACAGACGATTGACGCGCAATTTCGTTTAGCGTAGTCGCCAATCCACCGCGTGTGGGGTCGCGTAGGACATGAATATCCGCACCAGTCTCGAGCATCACTGCAACCAATTCGTGCAGTGAGGCACTGTCTGATTCAATTGCCGATTCGAATTGCAGTCCTTCACGCTGCGACATAATCGCCATACCGTGATCACCAATGGTTCCAGAGAGCAAGACAACATCACCTGCAAGCGCACGATTTCCGGATAGCTCAATAGTGTCTTGCACATAACCTACGCCAGTAGTGGAAATATATACACCATCACCTTTACCGCGCTCAACGACTTTTGTATCGCCAGTCACTATATCCACCCCTGCAGACTTGGCTGCCTGCGCCATTGAGTTAACAATGCGCTGTAAATCACTTAAGGCAAAACCTTCTTCGAGAATAAAGCTCACTGAAAGCCACAGTGGATGTGCACCCATCATCGCAACATCATTTACCGTCCCATGAACAGCCAAACTACCAATATCACCACCAGGGAAAAATAACGGAGAAACTACATGCGCATCGGTAGACATTACTAAACGACTATTAGAAGGTGGCAGTGGCAACACTGCACCATCATTTCCCTGTCGTAAATATTCATTATCAAATGCTGCAGCAAACAAGGTCTCAATCAACTGTGCTGAAGCCCTACCTCCACTGCCATGGGTCATGTCCACACGGCCATGTTTGAGATCAAGCGGTCGAACATAAACTGATTTGACTTTACTCATGACACCCACTTAACTTCTGAGAAACGGCCATAAGTATAATGCGCTGCGCATGCCCCTTCAGACGAAACCATGCAAGAGCCGATTGGGTTATCTGGCGTACAAACAGTGCCAAATATCTTGCAATCCTGTGGTCGTTTTTCTCCACGTAATATGGCTCCGCACTCACAGGCTTTATGGTCAGGCACGTTCTTGTAAATTAAATCAGGATAGCGTAGCTCAGCATCAAATTCGGCAAATTCAGCACTTATTTTCAAGCCGGAAAAAGGGAGTGAGCCAAGCCCGCGCCACTCAAATGAATCACGCACTTCGAACACTTCATCCACCAGCGCTTGCGCCTTACGGTTACCCGTTGGCGTCACTGCGCGTGTAAATTCATTTTCGACTTCAGCACGCCCCTCATTCACTTGCCGAAGCAACATGAGAATACCTTGCAGCAAATCTAGCGGTTCGAAACCAGAAATGACGATGGGCTTATTAAAGCGTGTTGTAATGGATTGATAAGGCTGACTGCCAATGACCGTTGAAACATGCGCCGGACCAACCAGACCTTGTAATGGCACACCACCTGGTTGCGTTAAAATAGCTTCCATCGCTGGCAGCGTCAGCACATGATTACACAAGACAGAAAAATTCGTCAGTCCGTTAGCACGTGCCTGACGAATAATGCTGGCTGTCGGCGGTGTAGTCGTCTCAAAACCAATCGCAAAAAATACGACTTGTCGCGTTGGGTTGTCCATTGCAATTTTAAGTGCATCCAACGCCGAATAAACCATACGCACATCACCGCCCTGTGCCTTGGCCTTAAGCAATGACATTTGATTGGAAGCAGGCACGCGCAGGCAATCACCGTAACTGCATAAAATCACGTCATGTTCCAACGCCAATCGTATCGCAAGATCAACGCGTCCAATAGGCAAGACACACACAGGGCAACCGGGGCCATGAATCATCTGCACATTTGGTGGCAACATGCCAAGCAAGCCATAGCGTGACAATGCATGGGTATGCCCGCCGCAAAATTCCATCAGACGATAGGTGCGGCTTGGCTGCGCTTCTTTTAAGATACTTGCAGTTAAGTTTTGAGCGAGTGCGCCATCGCGAAACTCATCAACATATTTCATGCCTGACTGGCCAGTTCTGCAAATAAAGATAAGGTTTGCGCAGCTTCTTCAGGGTCAAGCAATTGCAGAGCATAGCCAACATGCACAATGACGTAGTCCCCCACTTTTGCATCTTCGACTAATGATAGTGATATTTCTTTGCGCACCCCATCAAGCTCAATGCGCGCCATATCGTTAGGAAGTAATTCTACGATACAGGCAGGTATGGCTAAACACATAAAAACATCCTTTTACAAAACTTCTAAATGACAAATCCATCGCTCACAAAAATTTTCTTGCAGCAATCCAAGCCTGCCCTAGCGCAATCGCGCTGTCACCCGGCGAAATGGTTTGAGCTGTATACATCTTAAGTCCAAGTAAATTGCACTGACGATGCAGTTCTGTTGTTAGCAATTGATTGAAAAAACATCCGCCACCGCAAGCAATATCAGTGAGGCCGGTGCTTTGCGATGCTTGTTCTAGCCAATCAGCTAATGCAGCAACCAATGTAGCATGAAAAATTGCTGCACCATAATCGACATCAAATTCGGTTTCAAGGCCAGCGTTCTGTACATCAGCTAAGTATAACAGCGTAGGTAGAAGGTTTAGAACACCCTCATGATTCATTTCCCAACCATTTTTTAACGCTAATGGCCAACCCTTGGTATTGATATAACGCGTCGCTGCCTGCTCCAAAGCGATAGCGGCCTCCGCATCAAAGGCCATGGTCTCGCATAGGCCAAGCAAGCCTGCAGCGGCATCAAATAGTCGACCCATACTAGAGGCAAGTGGACAATTCAAGCCCCGTTGCAACATTAAAGCAACAGTAGCCGCGGCGGGCTGGTTCGCAAAGCGTTGTGTAATCTCATCATTACGTCCCGCTTCATGAAGCACTGCCGCCGCCATACGCCACGGCTCTTGCGCCGCGCGGTCACCACCAGCTAACGGCAACGGTTGCAAATGCCCGATGCGCTGAAATTCTGCGCCATTCACACTCAAAAGCTCGCCGCCCCATGCGTTACCGTCGACTCCAAGCCCAATGCCATCTAAAGCCAAACCCAATACAGGGTTATCAAGTTGGTGCTCTGCACAAATTGCAGCAATGTGCGCATGATGATGCTGCACTGCAATCAGGGGAACATCTAATTCAGCCCCCAGTTGAGCCGCAAAACGAGTGGAATGAAAATCAGGATGGAGGTCATGGGCAATCGCATGCGGCTTGTAATCAAGCATCCGCAACAACTGTCGCGCAATTTTTTCATGTTGCCGACAGGCATCAGGACTATCGAGATTTCCTAGGCTGTAACTAATGTATGCATCACTTCCCAAAGTCACGCATAAGGTATTATTAAACAATGCCCCCATAGCCAATATTGGCAAGGTTTCACGGGGCATTGAAATATGATGCGCAATGAAATCTGCTGGCATGAGAATATTGCTTTTTTTGATTTGTCGACTTACGGAAAGAAATTCGATTTTACGTTCACGCCAAAACTGATGTTCGCTGTGCATTTTCAATCCACGCCAGCCAAGCATCCATTCCATCCCCACTTTGTGCCGATAGCTGAATAATTTCAATTTCTGGATTTACGCGCCGCGCATTGGCAATTGCTTCTGCTACATTAAAGTTTAAATAAGGCAACAAATCACACTTATTAAGTAACATTAAGCGTGCAGCGCGAAACATATCTGGATATTTAAGCGGTTTATCTTCACCCTCAGTCACAGACAATATCACCACCTTTGCTGCCTCACCCAAATCAAATCCGGCAGGACAAACCAAATTGCCGACATTCTCGATAAACAGCAGAGTTCCTTTTGTTAGAGCAAGTTGTTCAATTGCATGACCAACCATACTCGCATCTAAGTGACAGCCTTTACCTGTATTAAATTGAATCGCAGGAACACCTGTGGTACGGATACGCTCTGCATCGTTATCAGTTTGCTGATCGCCTTCGATTACTGCCATCACCTGCTTTGCCTTTAACGCATTTAGCGTACGCACCAATAGTGTAGTCTTGCCTGAGCCAGGACTAGAAACTAAATTGAGCGCGAGGATGTCATGCGCCGCAAAAAAGCCACGATTATTGGCGGCAAGGGCATCATTTTTAGCAAAAAGATCACGTTCAACCCGGATAACACGAGACTGCACTGAGTCTAAAGCTTGCAAAGCGCTTAACTTCGTTGCATTGTCGGTCGACTCTTCAAATGGTTGCGCGTGATGATGCTCAGCATCACCTTCATGAGAATGTGATTTTGGCGTTCGGAAAGAAACAGGGCCGCGACTTTGTAAACGCGGAGGGCGCTTCCCTCCAATGAGCACCTCTAAACTACCACAACCGCAAGTACCACACATAACAACTCCAAAGCTGATAATACATTTTAGAAATTCTATATAAATAGTCTACACTCAACCGCCATTGCATTAACGGTCGAAAACTCAATCTTTACAAATACCTTTTGCCAAGTCTTGCTTTAGTTCTATTCGACCGCAAGGTCTTTCACGCGCATATGATTGCCTTCAGTAATTTTTAAGCGGGGGCTACCACAAGCCGAACATAATCCATACTGCTCCTGCATTTCAACCTCTGCACCACACGCTAAACAAATACCCGCCCCTGGTGTTTCGATAATTTGCAATTGCGCATCTTCAGCCAATGTGCCACGCGCTACCGCATCGAAACAAAACCGCATGGCATCAGGCTCGACTGCGGCTAATTTACCTATTTCCAACACCACTTGACGAACGCGCTTAAAATTTTGGACGCGTGCAGATTCTTCTATAATTTGCAGAACACTTTCCGCCAGCGACATCTCGTGCATGATTTAAGTGATCTAATCAAGCCACCTAATTAATTAAGCGACAAAATAGAGCGTGCCACCGAAGACGGCAATACAAGCACCTATCAAGCGCAACCATTGTAGACGACCTATCTTAGTTAATCCTGTTGCCATCACAATGCCTGCCACATGCAACAACGCCGTGGAGAGCATGAACCCTAAGGCATAACTTAGCCCAGAGGCACTTTTTGGCATTTCGGTAACGTGTGCATAGCCATGGAACAAGGCGAATACACCGACGATACCAGCGCTCACTGACAGAGGCAGTTGAATTGCCACTGCAACCAAAAAACCTAAGGCAATCAATGAGAAAAATATACCGCCCTCAATAAAAGGTAGCGACATTTCAGACATACTGAGCAATCCGCCTAGCGCCATCACACTCACGAAGGTTAAAGGGATGGCCCATAAAGCGCGACCACCCATTTGCCTTGCCCATAATCCTACGGCAAGCATCGCAAAGAGATGATCTAAACCAAGAAAAGGATGCAAAACACCATGCATCCAGCCGCTTGCAACACCAACGCCAATATGGGCGTGCGCTAAAGTGGGTAAAAAACTCAAGATCAGCACTGAGAGAACTGTTTTAACAATCCATTTATAATTTGTCATCATTTGTCACAATCTATTCACATAAAAAATTGATTTTAAAGCCATTTAATCGAGCAATCACGCCTATAATTATATACATTATTAAGCACCACGTGGGTCAAGTTACTTTAAATTGAAGTACAAGAATGAAAGTTAGCATCAAACCATTTGAAAGATTTTTATAATGAGTCAAATTACCACTCATGCTGAGTATTTAGATCCAATACTCGCTCACCATCAATTCAACCAACATAACTTACTGCAAATGCTCCGTGAAGCTCAAGAGCACTTCGGCTACGTTCATCCAGAAGCAATCGATTATCTGGAGCAGCAATTGCAATTACCACGCTCGATGATTGAAGGCGTTGCGAGCTTTTACTCTTTACTCTATCTGCAACCGCATGGCGAGTATCGCGTATTATTTTCGGACAATATCACTGACCGCATGCTTGGCAATATGGATTTGATGGAGAGCATGTGTGGCCAACTGTGGGTTGAAGCCGGCAAGGTTTCTGAAGACGGTTTGGTCAGCGTCAATACCACGTCCTGTACAGGCATGTGCGATCAAGGGCCAGCGGTGCTGATTAACAATATCGCCATTAATCACCTGACGCAAGATCGTGTTAGCGCTTTATGTGAACTGATTCGGGAACGAGTGCCATTATCTGGATGGCCGTTAGAGTTTTTTGCCATAGAAGATAATATTCAGAAAAAAGATATTTTACTGGACAGTCATTTTATCTCAGGCTCCGCCCTTTCAGAGGTGCTTAAACATGAACCAACCGAAACATTACAGGAAATCAAAACTTCCAAATTACGTGGTCGCGGAGGCGCAGGCTTTTCAACAGGCTCAAAGTGGGACTTTTGCCGCGCCGCACCGGGAGCGCAACATTATGTAGTGTGTAACGCCGACGAAGGCGAACCAGGCACATTCAAGGATCGCGTATTACTCAACAGCTATGCCGACATGGTGTTCGAGGGCATGACAATCTGCGCACACGTCATTGGTGCCAAAAAAGGATTTATCTATCTTCGCGGAGAATATCGCTATTTACTGGATCATTTACAAGCGATTCTGCAACGCCGTCGCCAGCAATCGTTATTAGGCAATAACATACTTGGTTATACTGACTTTAATTTCGACATTGAAATCCATCTGGGCGCAGGCGCTTATATCTGCGGTGAAGAGTCGGCTTTGATTGAATCTCTTGAAGGTAAACGTGGCACGCCGCGTAACCGCCCGCCATTCCCAGTCACAAGCGGTTATCTCAACCAACCGACGGTCGTCAATAACGTTGAAACCTTCGCTGCAGCCAGTTTGATTGGATTACATGGCGGCGCATGGTATGCAAACATCGGCACCGAGACTTCCAGCGGCACAAAAATACTTTCCATCTCAGGCGATTGTTCACACCCTGGTCTCTATGAGTATCCCTTTGGCGTTACGGTAGCGCAGGTACTGGCAGATTGCGGTGCAAAAAATACGCAGGCAGTGCAAATCAGTGGTCCATCAGGCATTTGTATCGCTGCAAATGAGTTCGAACGACGCATTGCGTTTGATGATCTGCCGACAGCAGGTGCCTTTATGGTGTTCGATCAAAGTCGGGATATGTTTGAAGTTGCACGCAATTTTGTACAGTTCTTCAAGCATGAGAGCTGTGGTTTCTGTACGCCCTGCCGTGTTGGCACCTCTTTGCTGTCAAACATGATGAATAAGTTAGCGAACGGTCATGGCTCACCTTACGATTTCGCCGAAATAGAAAAATTAAATGAGCTGCTGTTATCAACTAGTCACTGCGGTTTGGGGCATTCCGCTTGCAACCCAGTACTGGATACTATTGCCAAGTTCCGCCCGGCCTATGACAAACGCTTGACCCACAAAGAATATATCCCCGCTTTCGATCTTGATTACGCCTTATCTCAGGCGCGTCAGATGACTGGCCGCGATGACACTGGAGCACATTTGGAGCGTATACATGTCTCAAAATAACCAACAAAAAAATAACAATAAACAAGCTTGTTTTACCTTAGATGGCAAAACGATTCCTTTCACAGAAGGGCAAACCATTATTCAGGCAGCAATGGCAGCGGGAGAGTATATTCCACACCTTTGTTTTAACCCTGAATTTAAACCACATGGTTCATGCAAGATCTGCACCGTAACCGCCAACGGCAGGCAGACCGCCTCATGTACGCAACAACCGCAAGTTGATATGGTGGTTGAAAGCAATACTAAACAAATCAACGATGAGAGACGCGCCTTATTGCAAATGCTATTCGTTGAAGGCAATCATTTTTGTCCTTCCTGTGAAAAAAGCGGTGATTGCCAGTTGCAGGCTACCGCTTATGAATTGGATATGATGTCGCCACATTTCGATCACTTTTCTCCTAACCGTCCTCTAGACGCATCCCATGAAGAATATCTGCTTGATTTCAATCGTTGCATACTGTGTTCATTATGTGCACGTGCCAGTACCGATGTGGATGGCAAGAACGTATTCTCATTAGCGGGACGCGGGATTAAGACGCATTTAATCGTCAATTCAAAGTCCGGCAAGCTCGCTGACACTAACTTTACTGGCGATGACAAGGCGGCACATGTGTGCCCCGTAGGTGTGATCATCAAAAAACGTGTTGGCTTTTCTGTGCCTATTGGCAAGCGCAGTTTCGATGAACAACCCATTAGCGCCACGCCCCACCCGACGGCGAAAGGTGCAGTTTGATGAATATGCCAACTAAACCAAAACTTAGAATCGCAACGGCTACTTTGGCAGGTTGCTTCGGCTGCCACATGTCATTCCTTGATATTGATGAGCGTCTATTTGACTTAATTGAATTGGTTGAATTTGACCGCTCACCATTAACTGACATCAAAACCTGTGGTCCATGCGACATCGGCCTAATTGAAGGTGGTTTGTGTAACGCAGAAAACGTGCATGTGTTACGTGAGTTTCGCGCCAACTGCAAAATATTGGTGGCTGTAGGCGCTTGCGCCATCAATGGCGGATTGCCTGCGCAGCGCAACCATCTTTCACTCTCAATGATCTTGGAAGAGGTCTATCACGCGCAGCATGGCTTGGTCGATGGCTTTATTCCTAATGACCCTGAATTGCCGCTGCCACTAGATCAAGTGCACCCTATTCATGAGGTGGTCAAGGTCGATTATTTTATTCCAGGCTGCCCGCCTTCCGGCGACGCCATCTGGAAAGTACTTACTGATTTGATTGCTGGCCGTGAGCCAGAACTGGGTCATGGTCTTATTCATTATGATTAAACCGCAAGCCATTTGCTGGCTTTATTGAATTAACAAAATGCTGATTCAATCGTAATGCTGACCCAATCACTGTTTTAAGCTTAAAGGAACATCCATGTCTTTCGCATTAGAAACTGCCACCAATCCGGAAAATCTGCGCCGTGTCGCCATTGATCCTGTGTCTCGGGTTGAAGGTCACGGAAAAGTCACCATTTTGCTTGATGACAAGAATAAAGTGCATCAAGTGCGTTTGCACATCGTTGAATTTCGTGGTTTTGAAAAATTCATTCAGGGCCGTCCATACTGGGAAGTCCCCGTGATGGTGCAACGTTTGTGCGGAATTTGCCCAGTCAGTCACCACCTTGCCGCAAGTAAGGCTTTAGATGCGATTGTCGGCGCCAAACATTTAACGCCAACGGCAGAAAAAATGCGCCGCCTGATGCACTACGGACAAATTCTGCAATCGCATGCCTTGCATTTCTTTCATCTGTGCTCGCCAGATTTGCTATTTGGTTTTGATAGCGACATGGCTAAACGCAATATCGTCGGCGTTGCTGAGAAGCATCCTGAAATTGCCAGACAAGGTGTGCTGTTACGTAAATTTGGGCAAGAAGTCATCCGCCTCACGGCAGGAAAACGCATACACGGTACTGGAGCGGTTCCGGGCGGTGTGAACAAGTCACTCAGTATTGCTGAACGCGATGAATTACTTAAAGATATTTATCAAATGGTGTCATGGAGTCGTGGTGCTGTGCATTTGGTAAAAGAGATGCACCACCAAAATCCTGAGCTTTATAACAGCTTTGGTGCGTTCCGTGCCAACTTCATGTCGATGGTCGGCTTTGATGGTGGCCTGGATTTGTACCATGGCCAACTTCGTGCTCGTGACGAGAGCGGCAATATACTATTCGATGGCGTGGATTATCAAAATTACACACAGATTATCGAAGAGGAAGTCAAAAACTGGAGCTACATGAAGTTTCCATACCTGAAATCTATGGGTAAGGAAAAAGGTTGGTATCGTGTTGGCCCGCTATCGCGCATACAAAACTGTGATTTCATCTCCACGCCATTGGCCGAGATAGAACGACGTGATTTTATCGAATATAGCGGCGTGATGCCTATGCATGCGCCTCTTGGCTACCACTGGGCGCGCATGATTGAGATGCTGCACGCAGTCGAAATGATTAAAGATCTATTGCATGACAGTGACATTATGGGTAGCGACTTGATGGCGTCTGGTGAGCGTGGGTTTGAGGGCGTCGGCGTGATTGAGGCACCACGTGGCACGCTGATACATCACTATCGCGTAGATGAGAATGACCTTGTCACGATGTGCAATCTGATCGTTTCAACCACGCACAATAACCAGGCGATGAACGAAGCTGTACGCCGCGTTGCACAGCAATACCTGCACGGACACGAGATCACTGAAGGGCTACTCAATCATATCGAGGTGGCTGTGCGTGCTTTTGACCCTTGCCTGTCATGCGCGACACATGCGTTAGGTAAAATGCCGCTGGAAATAGAAGTACTGGATGTTGCAGGCAATCAGCTATCTAGCCTAGCACGCTCAAGCGAGGGTGCAATCAGCACATCTTTATCAGCATCTTAATGATGGTTGCACCGTTTTTAATTTTTGCAGTAGGCAACGAGTCGCGCGGAGACGATGCCCTTGGCCCGTTGCTATTACGTGAGTTGGAGTCCTGGTTAATGGCGGATAGCCATGCAGATCAATTCGAGCTATTGGAAGAGTTTCAATTGCAAGTAGAGCATGCCATGGATATGAAAGATCGGCAATTAGTCCTATTTATTGATGCAAGTATCAAAACCCGTGCACCTTTTGCTTTTTATCGCGCACAAATGAATGATACTCCAGTACTTTATAGTCACGCACTGGCGCCAGAGGCCTTATTAAAGGTTTACGCGCAGTTCTATCATGAAAATCCACCAGCAGTATTTATATTAGGCATTTGCGGTGAGAGCTTCGAGTTAGGTGAAGGGCTTTCTACGCAAGCCAAAGAACATTTAGCAGCGGCGCTTGAGTTCAGTAAGAAACTACTTAATCAGGCAACTGCTACTGATTGGGACAACCAATGCACGCAGTGAACAAGATGGAATGGTTTTTGCTTCGACTACATTAAATATAAACACAAACAATTCCTTGCTACAGAAAAATTAAGACTTAATGAACCTATCTACCACAAACATCTCACTAGACACCCCCTTAGGGACAAACAAGCCGTTATTGTCTATTCCACATTACCTTCAGATGCACTATTGGTGGGCATATGTACATCCGCGTGCGGTGCATATTTTTGAGCGGCAGTGGCTTGTCAACTTAATCTTATGGGGAAATTATTCGCGCCTTTGCAATGCGGTACTTGATAGCCATCAGCATAAACTCCAAGGTTTAACGTTGCAGATAGCATGTGCCTATGGTGATTTAACGCCTCGCTTGGCTGCCTGCGTAGCAGAAAATAGCCGACTTGAGGTCGTTGACATTCTGCAGGTTCAGCTTGATAACCTGGCAGTTAAACTGCCGCAAGGCGCATCAGTCAAACTGCATCACATGGATTCCAGCTCACTCGAACTGAGCGATGCCCGTTTTGATCAAGCATTGCTGTTCTTCCTTTTGCATGAGCAACCTGAAGCCGTCAGAAAGAAAACTCTATCCGAAGCATTACGCGTTATCCGTCCAGGCGGGACGCTGACTATCGTCGACTATGCACCACCGAACCGTTATAACCCACTACGTTATCTGTGGTGCCCACTTCTCAAGCTTCTGGAGCCTTTTGCCGGAGATTTGTTCCGTAACCCGATCAGCACATGGCTGCCCAAAAAAGGGGGCTTCTCTATGCTTAGCGAACAAAGATTTTTTGGTGGGCTGTATCAGATGCTAATACTACAACGTGATGAAAATCACCATGGCCAATAGGTTTGCTAATGAAGCAAACTTATCGCATACCATCAACATAATCTATCTCTATTTGGAAATTAAAAAATCATGAGTCAACACCACCTTAACCCTCTATTTGAACCAAAATCTGTTGCCGTATTTGGCGCCAGTGATCGCATTGATTCTGTTGGACAAATTGTTTTTCAGAATATGTTGCAAAGTGGCTTTAAGGGGGCACTTTATCCAATAAATTCAAGCCGCCCAGAGGTTCAGGGCTGTAAAGCATATGCTTCAATCTCACAAATCACTGAGCCCGTTGAATTGGCGGTAATTGCAACGCCTCCACAGTCTGTACCTGACATCATTGAAGAATGCGGCAAACATAATGTTAAAGCTGCCATTATCATTACTGCTGGTTTTGGGGAGGCAGGTGAAGCAGGCAAGGCGCTGGAGCGGGCTGTGTTAGAGAATGCGCAACGTTACGGCATTCGCCTGATTGGTCCAAATTGCCTAGGAGTAATGCGCCCTGATATCGGTCTTAATGCTACATTTAATAATGGTAGCGCAATGACGGGAAACCTCGCGTTTGTGTCTCAATCTGGCGCCTTATGTACGGCCATTTTAGATTGGGCTGAGTCCAATGACGTAGGATTTTCTAGTGTCATCTCTACGGGCTCATCGGTGGATGTAGATTTTGGTGAGATTCTTGATTATTTGATCTCAGATGTAAAAACCCAAAGCATCCTGCTCTATATCGAAGGTATTCGTGATGCACGTAGCTTCATGAGTGCGATTCGTGCTGCTGCCCGAATTAAACCTGTGATTCTGGTCAAGGTCGGGCGCCATCCTGCCGGCTCAAAAGCAGCCATGTCACATACGGCTTCTTTGGTGGGCTCGGATGATGCTTTTGAAGCCGCGGTAAAACGCGCCGGCGTTGTTCGCGTAAAATCAATCACACAGTTATTTTCGGCGGCCAAAGCACTCTCCTGCGGCTTTAATCCGACAGGCAACCGCCTAGCGATTGTAACCAATGGTGGTGGCCCTGGCGTCATGGCTACCGATTGTGCCGCAGACTTAGGTTTGGTGATGGCGACTTTATCAGAGGCTACCATTGAACGTCTGAATCAAGTGTTACCTCATACCTGGTCGCACGGTAATCCGGTAGATATTATCGGAGATGCCCAGTCTGATCGTTATCAGCATGCTGTGCAAGCCTGTTTAGAGGATCCTAATGTTGATGGCGTGTTGACGATATTGACACCGCAAGCAATGACGAAGCCCTTAGAAGCCGCCAAAGTAATCATTGAGCTATCGAACCAATACAGTAAACCCTTGCTGACCTCCTGGATGGGCGGGAAACAAGTGGCAGAATCTCGCGAGGCATTTAACCTTTCTAAAAAGCCAACTTTCAGCACTCCAGAACCAGCCGTTGAAGTTTTTTCTTTCCTATCTGCGTACCATAAAAACCAGAAACTTCTCGTGCAGATGCCAGGACCATTGGCGCATCATCTGGAGCCAGATATTGAAGGCGCGCGCATGATCATTGAAGGTGCCTTACAGGAAAAACGTAAAGTGTTAAGTGAGATGGAATCAAAGGCATTATTGTCCGCCTTCCATATTCCTGTGGCGCAGACAATGATTGCACATTCACCCAATGAAGCTTTACTAATTGCGCAGCAAATGGGTTTCCCCGTGGCTATGAAGGTAAATTCACCTAACATTACCCATAAGACCGATGCCGGCGGCGTGCTACTTAATCTGATTAATGCGCAAGCCGTTCGTGGCGCTTATCATGAAATTGTCGACAACGTTAAACTTAACCGCCCCGATGCGATTTTAGATGGCATTTCAATTCAACCTATGATTGTGAAACCAAACGGACGTGAATTGATGGTGGGGGTTACCAATGACCCAGTGTTTGGCCCAGTCATTACGTTTGGCGCTGGTGGCACCAC
>Ga0247840_10005578_pt1 | contig 18821 bp, 19 predicted proteins | sample LaCruzMarch2015__FD_192404 | JGI IMG/M metagenome (GOLD analysis project Ga0247840, IMG submission 192404) | Freshwater microbial communities from meromictic Lake La Cruz, Castile-La Mancha, Spain - LaCruzMarch2015_17m | ecosystem: Environmental > Aquatic > Freshwater > Lake | place: Spain... | reverse complement strand
TGCCCTTTTTCTTTCTTTCATCCTCCCACCAGCCGGAGCCGTGGTTCCATAAAACAAGGAAGTAATGCTCGGCGGGGTAGTCCTTGACCGCCCACTTGAGAAAATCGGCAAGTACGGCGGGATCTCCGGTGTTGGTTTCACCGAGTTCGGCGATAACGTCCTTCTTGTATCCTCCGCCTTTGGTAATTTTGAATCTTCTCGTTGGATTGGCGCCTGCCCGGTCAAGCTGGGCAATGATATTGACTTCCGCCGTTGACCCGGCCTGAGCCATCTCGGTGATGTCCCTGAGCGCCGCCCCGTCCAGATTGTTGTCGCCGGCCATGAAGACCATGAACGTCCACTTTGCCTTGCCACTGACTTGCTTTGATTCTTTGCTTGTGATTTTCGCTCTTGCAGACGTCATTTTTGCTCCTTTGTTCCCCCTGGTGGGGACTCTTTTTTTGGAGCAATAATAAAGGCTTATGATAGGGAATGTCCAGGTACGCCAGTCCACCTCTGTCCCTCTCTGGCACAATGTGGCACAGTATTTTTGAGGGGTAATCCAAAACGGTAATCAGAATTCCACCTCTACAAAGACTTTGCAAAGCGATGCGTAATATGTTCTATGAACTCTTGAAACATGCGTTGTTGTTGACTACGACTATAAAGAAACTCCATGACCCGTATCATCATCAGTGAAAAACCCAGCATGGGCCGTGCCATCGCGGCGGCCCTGGGCATTCAGGGAACAGGGCGCAACTTCATCCAGGGCGCCGATGTCATCGTTACGTGGTGCGTTGGCCACCTGGTGCAGGCTATGGGTCCGGAAGGATACAGTCCCGATCTCAAAACGTGGCGACTGGATACGGTGCCTTTTTTCCCTGAACCGTTCCTTTACTCCCCCATCGAGGCCACCAGGGATCAATACGAGGTGGTGGCAAAACTCATGACCCGTGACGATGTGGTGGACGTCGTGAATGCAACGGACGCCGGTCGCGAAGGCGAGCTCATTTTTGATCTGGTTTATCGCCTATCTGGATGCACCAAACCTGTGCAGAGGTTCTGGACGTCGAGCCTCACGGATAACGCCATCCGGGATGCCTATGCTCGAATGAAGCCAGGCGAGTCATACCGCGGCCTGCGGGATGCGGCGCGTAGCCGGCAGGAGTCGGATTGGCTGGTCGGCATCAACTGCACACGAGCCCAGACGCTGGTCATGCGCCGAGCCGGAGGAGAAGGGGTTTACTCAATCGGCCGCGTACAGACACCGACGTTGGCGCTCCTCGTAAATCGCGAGCTGGAAATCACGGACTTCGTACCGAAGGACTTCTGGACCTTATGGGCTACGTTTCAAGCCAAGGGTGGCACTTACAGAGGCAAATGGTTCCACAAGGTGGATGGGGGGAAAGATCAGGATCGGTTCGACCACGAAGAGGATGCGAAGGCCATTGCGAACAAGCTATCCGGTCTGCCCGGCCAAGTTGCATCAGTCACCTCCAAAACGGAGAAGAAAAAGCCCGAGCTACTGTACGACCTTACCAATCTTCAGAAAGAGGCCAACAAGCGCTTCGGATTCACGGCAGAACATACCCTCGAAGTGGCGCAGGAGCTCTATGAATCCAAGCTCATCAGCTACCCACGCACGAACTCCAGGTACCTGACGGAAGCGGACGCACAGAAGGCAGCGGGCTGGATCAAGGCCATCGCTCAGGGGCAGCTCGCAGAGTTGCAACCTTTCGTCGGGGAGCTTCGGAAGCGCTGGCCAGTGAAGCTCGATAAGCGCTTCGTGAACGACAAGGAGGTGGAAGATCACGCGGCGCTGACGCCTACTGAGAATCCCGCAAAGAATCTCCAGGGTGACCGGCTGAAGGTCTACGAGCTGATCGCACGCCGCTTCCTGGCCGCATACTTCCCAGACCGCGTCGAAGGCAAGACCACCATCGTCACGAAAATCGAGAAGGAGACATTCAAGACCACGGGCACAGTTTTGAAGGAATTGGGATGGTCCGCCGTTGACCCACCCCATGGCCGACCGAAGAAAGAAAAGGCGAAGGTGAAGAACCCCGAAGAGGATGAGACTGAAGAGGACGAGGACTCCGGTCTCCTGCCTTCCGTCGTTAAGGATGAAGCCGTTGATACGAAGGACCTCTTTCCCAGGGCAGGCAAGACCTCGCCCCCCAAGCGCCTGACCGAAGGGGACCTGCTGGGCGCGATGCAGAGCGCTGGTAAGGAACTGGACGATGAAGAACTGAAGGGGGCCATGAAGGACTGCGGCCTAGGCACACCCGCCACCCGTGCGAACATCATCGAAACGCTGCTGAAGCGCGATTTCGTCGAGCGCACACGCAACATCCTGCAGCCAACGGCTAAGGGGATCGAGTTGATCCAATCCATCAGGGCCGAGACCCTGAAAAGCCCCCAGATGACCGGCGAATGGGAGGCACGCCTGGAGCGAATCCGCCGGGGCGAGGCCAAACGGGATGAGTTCATGAGCGGCATCCGGACTTTCGTTACCGACCTGGTGGGACAGATCAAACAGCAGGCCCCCCAGGGCGTTCAGCGCGTGTTTGGTACAGTGGTGGGAACCTGCCCGAAGTGTGGATCGAACCTGTGTCTCCGGAACTGGGAAGGTCGTTACTACGTGAAGTGCGCCGCTTCCGCAAAACCAGACTGCAAGGTATCCTTTGATTCGGATGCCGAGGGGAAAGCGCTGAAGATTTGCATGTTCTGCAGGGGACCAGTCCGAACTACCCGTAACGGAGGAAAGGTCTGCGCTCAGTGTAATAGATGGCAGTCAAGCAAGAGAAAGAGCTACACGACCTCGAATCCTTCACTTTCCGGTCCTTCTGGTAGCCCATTCTCGTGATTCCATCAACAGACAATGGGGTCCGGTGACTTGTTCTATCTGCGCCCGGACTGCGGCATGATCTAGTAGGCGAAACTAATTGAACTTTGGGATTCATGATAACAGCGTCTGAATGTCTATCCGGGCACGGAGGTATGATGTCGTGAGATTTTTTACGAGCCCTACATAACGATTCCTTTTGGTAACCTTCTCACTGCCATTTCCGTCGCGCTTAATCTAGGCTCACAAGCAAGGAATCTTCCATGTTTCCATTTTTTTCAAGTAGTCTTCTAAAGTTGTTTTGAATTATCCGATTATGATAACTCGCAACCCATCTGATCTTTGATAATACTTCAGGGTTTCCCTTCGCCTTTGCAGCAATAAGCAATTTCGTCAATTGATCGCGGTGCGCAGTAAGCACTTCAATGTTCTGGATTTTTGATGTACGGTACGCCTCATACAGATGAGGTAAATAGTTTATTGCCCATTGCCCGTCATCGGCTCTTTCTAAGTAATCATAAATATGGGAACTAACTGAAACCCAATCATGATATGAGACATTCTTTAAAACTGGATTGCTATTTCCATATGAGCACAAACATTCCTCAATCACGATGCGGGGATACCGTGCCAAAGATGATTCGATAAAATATGCATTGTTGAATGCAGGGCCGAATATTCTATTTTTATGCACACATACTTCTCCATATGTGAGTCCACCACGAACCAAAACGCCATTGCATACAAGATTCCCCTGGGCCAAAAGCAAAGTAGTAATTTCTTCATGAAAAAAATCTAGAATACGGATATTCTCATCATTTTCGTCAACTGGTTGGACTCGAATTATTGAATCAGAAAATTGTAAGACCATCGGCAAGTGCTTTGTTTGGCTATAGGGATGGCACCTAAGTTGAGGTTGGTTAGAGAAGAAACCCATTTTGTCCAAGATTATGTTTATTTCCTCGGATTTCTTATCTGAAATAATTTGCCGAAACCCCAACACATCTATGAATGTCACGAATGCTTGCCTATAGCCTGTCCCTAAATCTCGAAGAGAAGTGGGCTTCTTTTCCTTAACACCATTCAAAGGCGGTTTCAGAACCAAATTATTATTCTTCATTTTCCTTCACTCCACCCAACAAAAGCATCACCGGGAGTGGCCCGATAGGGGCACGATCCGGTGGATGCAATGGTTATCTCTTTTTTCATTTTCCAAGTTTTCGTCGTCGGTTTTGGTTCGTTAAGAGTCTTTTCTCCTTCAGCTCTTCAATTGTTTTCCCAATGTGTGTTTTTTTCTTGATCTCGTCTTTGGCGATTAGACCGTACAGCAGAAGATCCCGAACCTCTTGGCCGGTCCGGTGCCAACGCAATCTATTGCATTTTATGCAGGCAGCAAGGCAGTTAGATACATCTTTGCTCCCGCCTTTGCCTTTTTGAATGACATGGTCGATTTCCCATGCGCTTTCTTCTTGGTCGGTTTTTCCATAACTCTCAAAAGCAAGAGGGTCCCCACAAAAATGACAATGCCCTTTTGTTCTATTAAATACCTCAGCAAGTTGAGTGTCAGAAAACATCATTCATTCCTTTGGGATAACGAAAAAATCAGCCGGAGCGTAGCGATCGGCTGTATTGTCTTGATAATAGTTATGGCCTTGCTGCCAGCATAATACGTTGTCAGAATTAGCCAGTAGAGTTTGATTTGTTAAAATCAAATTCTACTGGTTGCCTCCTTTAATCGTGAAGAATATAAAGAGTTATCCAAGACTCAACTCTAAACGAAAAAAGGAGGCAATATGAAATTTTACAATCAGCAACACAATTATTACTGCGGCATTGATCTGCATGCCCGAAAAATGTTCGTCTGTATTCTCGATCAAAAAGGCAAAACAATGGTTCACGAAAGCAGTTTATTTTATTCCCAAAAACAAGGAGGCTTTTAATATGGAAAGATTCTTCAGCCAATGTTCTTGGGATTAAGGATGCCAGCTTGTTGCCTAACTGAGATTCCATAGGCGGACCTGATTATCTTTATTTACTACGTGCAGCTTGACTGCTAAAAAAGATTGGGCCAAATGCCTCTAAGCTCATGGTTTTGATTGGCGGCATCCTTTCTCCCATTTACTCATAAATGATGCAAGACCAGACGACATCCGTGTTCTGCCCCTTGCCCGAGTGACGACCTAACTGGATGGAGTTTCCCTCCAAGCCGCTTAACTTTGACTGCGCCGGGATAAGGGTACCGAAATATATTCTAGAGCTGTCGAATGACGGCAAACTGATTGTCAAAGAGCCTTTTGGCTATTCAGTCAATCTCTATAGATGTTTGGTGCAGACGCTTTTAGCGTTCTGACTCTCACGATGGAAGACGCAAGTCCGAACCATAGGGTCGTTTGTCAAGGCTTCATAAATTTTTGGACGGATACTTTTTATTGCTCTTTCTCCGATCTATAGGAGAACTATTTTCTTGACAACCGCAGGCCATATAGAGGTTATGTTTTTCTTTTTCATAGAAATAGTGAACCTTGAGAGTGTAGTTTTTCTGCTTTTTTCTTTGAACCATCAAACTTATATTTTTTTGCATTTGAATATGCTTTCAACAAGCGCGGCGTTCTTTCCATACCATGAAATATTTTATCTTCTGTAAAAAATAAATTGTTGTAATAATCTTTATCGTAGCAACCGCAGGAAGTAATTTGAGCTTCGTATGCAATGTCAATATGTCCACACTTGGGGCATTCGCACCAACAGTAACCATCCATTATTTCCGGAATCTTCTTAATTTCTGGAAAGGAAAAAAACCACCCATTTTCTAAATCAAGTGTGGGAGGATTGAGGTTGAATAGAATTATTATTTCATTAACGTGTTTTGCCCAACCGGCTGCTTTAATATTTTCGATCTCGCATGGTTTGCTAGGTTTTATTTCAATAAAAATGTCTAGTTCCGATAGATAATAATCAGGCTTATAGAAAGCAACTCTACCACCAGTTTCGACTTCATCATAAACGGGTTCATATTCGTATTTAATACCCAGGCTATCAAAGAATACGGCCCACCGTGCCTCAAGTGTTGCTTTATAAGAGACACCACCATATTTAATTTTTTTTGGTTTTATTTCATAATTTCTTATCATGTACTTCACATGGTGGAAAATGAATTAAATTATTACTGGTTTATCATTTTTCAAAAATAACAAGTAAACTCGCATCCCGCACGACGCTTCGCTTGCGCGGGATGCTCGGCTCCGCGGTGGTGGCTTTAAACCACCACCTTGGCAAGGGGGGTGTCACACCCCCCTTTGAACCCCCAATACAAGGTTCCCCCACTAAAAGTGGGGGCTTAGAAATTTAGTTAATATACGAAACGGATATTTTTCCCACTATATCGACGGACTATATTATTTCATTATTAACCAAATAACTGCCATTAAGGATACCATATCCATCGAATTCCGTATTTGATCCGTAATATCATGCTAAGCGGAATCCATATATCCTCAGAAGTTGATTATGAGAAAAAAAATGAACTCCTCCCGGCCTCTTACAAAGTTTGATTTCAAAGAATCTTGCCATCCATATCATAATAGCTGAGAAAATCACATCGTTGACTACGGATTCAACCCCTGCATTTTCTTCAAGAGCGACGTTTTACTGAGGAAGGAGAACATACCACCTCACACTGAAATAATCACGCTGAAAAGATACCACGCTGCTTGTGGCGTGGTATCTCGTTGATCAGCTTTTGGCTATAATAGAATATATTTCAGGAATTTTCTGTCGCCCCGTGCTTGTAAAGGTGTACGGCCTCGCTGATATTGTCGAATCCCATATTTTCAAAAATGCATAGCAGCCTTATGGCTATCACATCGTTTATGTCCATACCCTCCGTCATTTCGACAAACGCATCATCTTGTTTCTTATATTCTGCAATATTGCCCCCTAATAACGGACAGATCACGGCCCGTCGCTGGTACTGGTCCGGCTTCGGAACAACGATCGAACGTATTTTCGGATTCTCCAATACAAACCACGCGGGCAGGTCGTTTTCCTTCTCGCAGAGCCAAAGTCGAGTGGCGCGAGGGAGTCTCACCCTCGCGCTCTCCGAGAACTGGACGTGACAGTCTCCCGTCATCCAGCTCCTATTGTCCAGCCTTAACCTGCGAGAGCTGCCAGTGGACAAAAAGCCTCGGTTGCCTACGCGCTATGCATTGCAACCAAAGAAATGCCCGCCGCTTGTGCCCCTTCAGTCTCTTGTATTTCCGGGATGCCCACCGAGCAAGAATATTGTTCAGGTGTTGAAAGGTCCGGTAAAGGGCCGATTTGTAGAAGTATCCGTAGTAGTTGATCCAACCCCTTAATACCGGGTTGATCCTCTGAGCCAATTCGTCTAGAGATTTGTCCGAACGTCGGTGCAATTTCCATTGCCTCATGGTATTGCATATCGATTTTGTGGCTTTGTTGCTGATTGCAGGCATAAATCCGACGAAATATGTACCCTGGCAGCTTTTCGCTCTCCGAGGCCGAAATGTATACCCCAAGAAATCAAATTTCTGTTCAGGATAATCTCCTCGCCGATTGTCATTTTTACAGTAAACAATTTTCGTCTTCCGCAAATTTAACTCCAACCCGCATTCCGCAAATCGCCATTCAATTGATTCTCGAAGACCTTCCGCTTCGGTTTTACTCCGACAGTGGCAAATTCCATCATCGGCATAACGCTCGAAAGGAATCATAGGATACTTCCTACTCATCCATTTATCAAACGCATAGTGCAAAAAGAGATTCGCGAGCAAAGGACTGATCACTCCTCCTTGCGGCGTCCCTTTATCCCGATGATCCAAGCTGCCATCATCTAATTGCACTGGGGCCTTCAACCATCTTTCGATGTATAGAAGCACCCATTTGCTATCGGTATGTTTCCTTACCGCCTGCATCAAAAGACCATGATCGATATTGTCAAAGAAACCCTTGATGTCGAGGTCAAGAACCCAAGCGTTTCGCCAGCACCGCTGACGTGCAACCCCTATGGCCTCAATCGCAGACTTCCCTGGCCGATACCCATAAGAGTCCGGATGGAAATGCTCTTCCAAAATCGGCTCCAGGTATCGTTTGACTACCGTCTGGGCAATGCGGTCTGCCACCGTTGGTATTCCCAATGGCCGCGTTCCCCCATTGTCCTTTGGTATATCGACCCGTCGTACAGGTGGAGGGAAATAGCTGCCTGAAGACATCCGATTCCAGATCTTAAAAAGGTTATCTTTCAAATCCTCTTCAAACTCCGCAATGGACTGCCCATCCACTCCAGCCGCTCCTTGGTTCGCCCTAACCCGTTTGTATGCCTCCCATACCTCCCATTTTGAAATACAAAACGGCTTTGCTTTATCCACAAGGTTCCTCCCATCTCTGGTTGACCTGAAAATAAAGCCAGACAACGCAGCTCCTTCGGTCCAGTTCCATTACAGAACCTTCCTCCCTACTATGAGCTGCTCCGCCCCCGTGCCCCGCATCGGTACTCTCATTCTTGTGGGTCCTCCACTTGAATTTCTCCCTTAGCATCGGGACGACAGGTTCCCACGTTCCACACAAGAGCCTGAATCAGGTTCGCGCTACCTTTATGCCGGATGCCGCCCAAGCAGTAAACAGGTCCCCCTTGAACTTATCCTGGAGATCCGTAAGTCCCCCAGTTTTGACATCATCCAATTCATTTCGACATCTCAGAAGTAGTTCGCTTGCGCTCGCCTCCCTGATCCTCACCTGACATGGTCTTTTGCCATGCCTTTTCCTTAACGCTCACCACAATGGCTCTTTACCAATGCAGCTTAAGGTGGTTTGAAGCCCGCTCCTGCAAGCCGACTTCGAGGGACCTCCCCTCATCTCATGTGCAGCCTCGTGGCGCACTTATCGGATTGTAATACTGTCCTCCAAATCTCAGTGTTGAATGTGGCGTGGTCTCATGACTTAGAATAAGCGCCCGAGTGAAGTATTGGTGCTCAACGGAGTCGATGGAATCTGCCCGCACGAGATAGCGTGATGCATAATCGGTAAAGACGGCGATGAAATTGTCCTTCCAGCAGCATATTTGTTCAATGATGTCCATTGACTTACCCGTCGAGCAAGGGAAGTAGCCTGATTCTGCATTGAATTCGCACTTGAAATTTTCCGTGAAAAACTTCTGGGAGTCTTCCGCTGAACCATCGGCGATATAAAAACCTTTTATCGGATTGAATGCGATAAAGTATTCATAACCTTTCGATCTCAACGAGTGAGATAGATATGACAAAATTACGGAACAATCATATTTTCCTTCCCGGTCTCTACTCGGGTATGAGTACAAGTCGCGGATATTGCCGGAAAGCACGAACTGTGATTTGATAGGGAGAAACAGTAAGAGGTCCTTGATCCAGCGTGGCGTTGCCTTGTCTTCAACAAAGGAATTAGAATCTGTATAGAAATCGGTATTCTCTGTCAAAGTATATAATCTCCCCATGGGCGCCTCCTTGTTGGCGTTTAACGTTAATCAATCACTTCCTTATCGCAATTATCCCCCGACCCATCATGCCCACCGCCAGCAATCAATCCTTGTCCGATTTTAAGATGTCAAAGTTCTCTTCCCGTTTCATCAGTTCTGCGCCAACCGGACTTGGTTTTTCATCGTTATCTGAGGCATCTGACGACCTTTTTGCGTAATTGTAGGCGGTAATTGCCGAGATGACATGGCAGATCCAGCCAAGAAAGCCGCCGGATCCAATCCAGAGGCCGGGGGTAATGATCAGCCAGAATATCCCTCGCCAGAAGGCGCCGTTATAGAACTGTCCTACGCCGGGGATGATGAGACTTAACACGGCTGCGATGCCGGGCTTTTGATTATTCATGACAATAAACCTCTTTATGCACCAGCATATTGTTTTTGAACCTCTTTGCGACCATAGGTTCGTTCAAGCCTTCTGATGATAAAATGACCTCTGGCCATATCCTGAAAATGGTTTATGAAGATGGTATTGATCAATGCGCCTCCCACCGCCCCTACTATTGGAACCGCCGAGGCTGCCACTTTTTGTGCCACAATCGGACTGAAACGCGAAGCAACGGCAGTTACAAATCGGGCCAATACCGGCGCCCCTTTCTCTGCCAGTCCCTTTCCAGCAAGATACTTTGCAGCTTCAGAGATCTCTCGCGCCAGTAATGCCCTTGCCGTATAATAGCCGGTCTCAGAGGAATTGTCACTTTCCGACTTACCACCCAAGGCAAAAACCTCCAGGCAGGCCAGTTTTGCTTCTATGGTTCCAATATCTTCACCTTCGCTTCTCGCAATATCGGCTATGGAACGAAACATGATGACGGTCGTTACCGGCAGCTCAAAGATCAGCGTTGCCATACCCAAGGCCCCTCCCAACCCTCCGGAAAAAGCAGTGGCAAGTTTATGGGTGCTGTTGCTGGCTGTCGCCTTTTTTCCCCTCCGATTGATCGTTAACACAGCAATATCAAGAGCATGTTTTAAAGATTTATGGGTGATGCTTTGAATCCGTCCCGACCATTTAACTGGCAACCTGTTAAGCACACCTTCTATGGGCATGCCAACAGCAGCGGCAATCTTCGATGCAATTCCAGGATTTTCCAGAATGTCCTTTGCATATTTAAGTTGTTTCCAATCTTCTGCTAACATCATTCTGCTCCTTTCCAAAAAATCACTCTGCCTTTTCAACAATCAACTGTATCGTGGTTTGAAAATTATCTTTATTATTTCAGCGGTGTCTGGTTGATAATTTGTAGCTGCATTTTTTCTTTCTTTTCTCTTTTTTGTCGAAAATATCCCAAAATCATCCATAAACCGCCCAACCCCAATGTGGCAATGATAGAGTAAGTCAATGCAGCACCTTCGAAGCTTTGGGGAGTCGTCAAAGAATCAAAGAACCTTTTTATGCCTGTTTTTGCCGTTTCTTTGAGGAGATCGGTAATACGTTCAATCGCTGTCTTTCCGATTTCTTTGATAGTTTCGCCGGCCGGTTTGGTAAATGCTTCCGGTTGCATCATGAATGTACAGCATAGCGTGGCCACTGAAATTCCCTTCCAGTTTCGTTGAGCAAACTGAAAGAACCGGTCGCCGCCCCTTTCGATGGTTGAAAGAAGAGTCTTTTCGCTTCCCTCCTTTGCCGCCGCCTGCAGAAGTGAGAGCGCTTCGGGATTGCGTTTCAGAACTGACAAGGCAGGATACCCCATGTGTAGCGCCACTGGAAGGCTCTCCATACCTGTCCGACCGACCAGTTCTTCCGTGGTTGCAACGCCAAAACGATTTGCCGCCCGCACCCCTTCATCTCCGTATTTTGCCGCCCACGCCGCTGTATTTTCGCCTACAGACGCAAATACCCGCAGGATGCCGTCGCCGTGTTTCAATAGTAGCGCTTCCGCCGTAGGTCCAGTTTTCAGGAAGAATTCCGCCCCCCGTTCCCCATGCAGTGCCATCAACTCCTTGGCGGCCGGGGAAAGGGTCTTCAAGAATGCCTCTGCCCCCTCTTCCCCAATCTCCTGGACTAAGCGGGCTGCGGCGCCCTCGGAGCCGACCGCCAGCGCCGCCAGTTCTCTGGATTCTATCTTCGTCAATACCCGACCCGCCGCCTTGCTTGCCCCACTGAGGAGATCGGCCTGTGCTACGCAGGCAAAACACGAAATGACAACAAAAATGATCATAGCAGTATGCAGTTTGGCCGTCCCTTTTATTTTCATTGTCCCTCCTTTTTTCGCTAATTAAATGCCCTTGAATATCATTTTTTGGGAACTTTCCCTGATCCTCGGCATGTTTGGCATATGATAGTTACAGCGCCGGTTCCACCACAAGCAGGACATTTGAGCGTGCCAAAATTAGTGCGGCCCGTGCCTTTGCATACACCGCATAATTGGGCAATTTTACCAGTACCGTTACAATGGGTGCATGTTACCTCATTCCAGATCCACCCCAGGGAGAAACAACCCAATACCAGGATAGTAAGCACAACAACGAATGACCGATGATTACGAAAATATTGCATGGCAAGCCTCCTTCTCAAAAGATATTATTAATGGTTCAAATCAATGTCAGCATGAGAACCTCGGAACCTCTGCACTCAAGAGGTTTCCCATTTTTGAGGGAAAGTTCATGTTTTCGGATGCAGGGACAACGTCGAAGCCATTTCCCGCAGTGACGAGGCTTGGGCAGAGGCCGTTTCATCAATGAAGGAATGCTTCAAAAGAGCCGTCTCTACCTGGTCGATTTGCCGGTGCAGTTCCTCTGTAAGGCGTGGCTTAATTATGTATTCATCCAGCCCCTTTTCGGCAAGATACCCTCCTCCAAAGCTGATGATCCATCCGACAGGGCCGCTACCAATACGGATGATCTTGCTACCTGCCTTAATGGAGATTTTGTTGCCCATCCATTGGACAAAACTCCGTTCACCGTAGATTGCCATGAGCGATCCTCCGACAAAGCTCGAAACTCCGGCCATATTACCCATGATGACGGGGTTGCCTATATCGCCCTTCGTAATGCTCGGAAACTCGAATGGAGGCATCTGTACTCGCACCTGTTCGTCCAGACTGGCCAGCAGACCGGTAAAACGGTTTTCATACTTCACGGCCACACATACCGCCTTCTCGGCGGCTGCTTGGGCCAATGTCCGGGCCTCATTCTCCAGACGGGCATGAATTACCGCCGCAGACAGGAGATTCTTCTCGCCGGCCTGAACGAGAAACGTCTCAATTTCATCATTCCACCAAGCCTTGGACATTTCCCACGTGGCCTCCCAGCCTACCAGCCAATTAACATAAGCAGGAACACGGCGATGTGCGACGGCAATCTCCTCGGCCAGAACCTTCATCAAAGCAGCACGGCTTTCTTGTTCATGTCGGGCAGCAAGCTCTTGCAATTCCCGGGCTGCATCCTGCCGCAACGTGCTGAGTTTCTCCAAGGCCTCCTGCCTTTGGCGCTCTTTCCTCGCCTCTTCGGTTTCCGGAGGGGGAACTTCCGTTTTGATAATAGTGTCAGGATTATTGGGGGTATCCCGGTGTACCCATCCACCCCCTCGATCCGCTGTCTGTAAGCAGAACATCACGGTAAGCAGCCCGCTGAGTATGAGCATCAGCAGCCCCAGGAACAGTCGGGCGGAATGATCGTTTCCCCGCTTTATGGGTCCTTTGTCGTCCATGCCCATCATACTCCGCTTTTCTTCCAGATTATATATGCCACCATGATCATGATCGCCGGAATCAGAGCGGTGGTAAGAAGCTTCAGAAGCTCTATCAGCAAAGGAATAACCAGTAAGCCGGCAACAATGGAAAGAACGATTATGATCAGTACGGGCATTTGCTTTCCTCCTTATGGTTTCATCTTACTGTATGAGAACGTCCGCCGGCCTTGAAATCGAGCATCTGGTTAGTTGGCTATGATTGTATCCCATCCCGGAAATCGTATTCCGAAGCAACTCTTTCCAGTTTTTCACGTCGTGACGCGATGCCCTTCACGACGCAGTAGGCTCCGCCACCAGCCACCGCAGCCGCTGCTGCTGTCGCTGTCGCTGCAATGGCTGGCCCGCTAAAAATCGCGACCATCGGAACCCCAACTTTCCACAGGCAGAAGGACAGAAAACCCATGCTGCTTACCGCCGAGGAATAAGCCGCCGCACCGCCGACCGCACCGCTGGCCATCGTAACCACCACTGTATCCAGTTTGCTTTTCATGTCTTTCCCCTCCTTATTGTAAATTTTATGAGTATCTCCGGATGCTATCGTTGACCATAGCCTGAACCTGGAACCCCAGATCCTGCATTAGCCCCATCCCCACGGTGATCAACGCGATAATAGGTCCGGCCACAACAGCCAGCAATGGACCAATCATGGGAATGCTGCCGATAAGGAAGAAAATCGCCATCCCTATCACTGCTCCGGCGCATGTGCATGGAAAGCGCCGTGCGATGTTAATCACCGTTTCCATCAGCCACAATCCCAACTGCACTACCTTGCCACCCACAACAATAGTCTTTCGGGACATCTCATTGAGGGCCGCCTTTTCTTCCCTGGTAAGGTGGAGTCTGCGCAACTGGGCAATGAGATCCTCACGGGAGATTTCCGGCTTTAAATTTTTGAGGAATTCTCTTTCTTCGTTAGTCCTGGTGTGCATGTTTTTCCCCCCTTGGTTGTTGTTCTTGACTTTAATAACGATGGGTATTTTATTTTTCGTGCAACCTATGAAATTGACATTTTTGCTATTTGCTAATGACTTTATGCACAGTACCGAAGGTCACTTCGGAGGTGACATACCATACTCGACGCAGGGGGTGAAATTCCTCCGGCCTACTCAGCCTACGTCGTGGATCTCATAATCTATTTATGATACTGGTCCCAGTGTTCTTGAACTTCTGCTTTTGAATGATTAAAATCACCATTTGCTCTTTTATTTTCTATTCTCTGATCTATTTCACTATTGATATCTCTTCGTTTTTGTGTCCCCGGAAAGCTTATTCCCCCACCTTCTATGATAGGTAAAATAAGTATATAGATTACAACACCCATTACAACTCCAAGTAAAATACTACCCATTTTTCATTCCTCCTTAAGTTTTGTTGGTTTTCATATTTATTGCTTTTGGTCTTTTACCGCGTCGCTTTGTTATCACATGTAAAAGCAATGGCTGTGCCAAGAAAAGAGCAACTTTGTAAACACGATATAACCATACATAACCAATGTAGTATTTATTTATTTGAAAGATTATATTCAAAATTATCTTGACAAATACCGCTTATCATCTATCATATGCGTGAATCGGCTATCGTATGTGGGAGCAAACATGAAAAGAATTGGGTTCAGCATTATCGGACGGGAACGGGATATCTCAAGCAAAAGCTCCAGACGCTGGAATCGCTTTCGCCCCACCGTTGCGTTTGGTTTACAGAAAGACGTACCTTTCGATCAATTGGTTTTGGTCTATCAGCAAGATCAGGAAGAATCATTGCGAATCATTGAAGACGATATAAAAAATAAGAATATTGAAATAAATAAAAAAGATATTGAAATTACTTTAAAAATAATCAAGTTTAAGAATCCATATGACTTTGATGAATGCTATCGTGTTCTCAGTGATTCGCTGAAATCATTGACAACCGCCGATGATGACCGTTTCTATGTAAACATGAATACCGGCACCCACACGATGCAATTCGCCATGTATGCCATCTCTGAACAGGGACTCCTTCCCGTTACCCTTGTCCAGACATTTCCCGGAGATGAGGTTGAATATGGCAATGAGCAGGCCTTCACAAGTAAAAGTCATGCCCAGGTGATTGATATTTCGTGGATAAAATATCCCCAGATCCTCAAAGACATAGATAAAAGGAGTGATGATTCTTACGATAAGATGATTCTTGTACATACGAACCATGAAGATCTCAAGGAGAGCATCAAAGAACTCGTTGATATTGGTAGCGCAACCAACGAGCCGATTTTGTTGCTCGGCCCAACCGGTACAGGTAAAACCCGCATTGCCAGAACTGTTCATAACGTTTGGGTTGATCGGATGAAGAAGAATCTCAAGAATGAAGATATTCCATTCATTGATATTAATTGTGCCGGCGTGTCGCACGAACTTGCTTATTCGCAGATCTTTGGCCATGTGAAGGGTGCATTTACAGGGGCCGACATAGACCACGATGGTATTATGGCGGGATCAAATGGCGGGACGCTTTTCCTCGACGAAATCGGCGAATTGGATATGAGAACTCAAGCGATGCTACTTAAAGTTTTAGACACGCACAAGTATTGTCGCCTTGGAGATCCCAAAACGGAGCTCGAATCTAAGTTTCGACTCATTTGTGCAACAAACAAGGCCATTGAAATTGCAATAAAAAAAGGGTGTTTTCGTGAAGATCTTTATGCACGAATACGTTCATGGGTTTTTTATTTGCCCGGTCTTAAAAAACGCCCTCGTGATATTGACCCGAATATTAATTACGAGCTCGAACAATGGTCAAAAGACAAACAGCAGGAACTCAGATCAGCCGCTAAATTTGACAAAAAGGCCCGCGAAGTGTATTTCAACTTTGCCACATCGGATGAAGCACAGTGGACGGGAAATTTCCGTGATTTAAGCCAATCTGTCCGGCGCATGGCTACACGGGCAAGTTTGGACAATAAAGGCAGCGTCTGCAAAATTACAGAAGCCATTGTAGCAAAGGAGATAGCGCACTTAAAATCACTATGGCGATCAGATATTGATGATGTTGCCATCTCGAATGAGGAAATTTTCAAGCAAATGATTAATCGCGTGAGAAGAAAGCATCCATCTACCGCTTTGATGAGCGCCATAGAAATATTCATGCAGGAAATGGCTTTATCCTCAAAAAACGGTAACAAGGCAGAAGTGGCAAAGCTTCTCTATGAAGACCCCAACAGTCCGCTTGGCAATCCAACTGCAAAATTTAATGCCAGGGCTAGCCAAATCAGGAGAAATGAGTGACTGAAAAGAAATACGAACAAGTACATTTATTCATCGACGAAAGCGGTAATTTGGTTAATCCCCAAGATACACTGCTAGTTGGTGGTATTGCACTATTTGGTGCCTACAGCAGCAAAGAGGACCATATATTTAAGAATTTTGTTGTCAAGTTGTTGTTGAACGTTGGCGGAAAGTATCCTGATGATCTTCATTTTGGGCGATCTTCATTATCAGATGATCAGTGGACCCGTTTCCTTACTTTACTGTCATCTGATATTGCCAGTTTATCATCATATAATCATTTACTATATGGCTTATCAATACATCACGTATCTGATTATCACAACAATCTATTGACCTATGCTGACGAAAAATTATTAGACAATCGCTATATTCAAATGCTTTGGGCACTTATAGAATACCATTTATTTATCGATGATAAATTTTCAACACTCTTATCTAGTAACGCAAAAATTCATCTACATATCTCGAGAAGAGGTTTCCCATTCAAGAGGGACGATGAATTGAAAAAAGTATTGGAAAAATCAGGCTATAAGGTCGTAGTTGATATAGGCAATAATAGCAATTACTTCGTCGATTTGACCTTAAGAGATCGTGAAATTGTAGGCATGCTCCGCATGGCACAAAGCCAACGATGGAAGAAATCAGGAATTCAGTTTGACTCTATCGAGATTGCAAATACGGACTATAAAAACGGAAATAGCTCTATACCATTATACTTGGCCGATATTTATTTGGGCACTGTGCGTAAATCAGTAAATATGAGTGCGCATTATCATGAAAAGTCATTTATTCCCGCCTTAAGACAAGTCGAATATGGACCTTGGCTGGAATTATTGGCTGAGATGAAGGCGGCGGTGATGAATGACCACATCGATCAGTTCGTGGCCTTGGCAGATCAATACGACGTCAGCTATTCCCATATGAATCAATACAACCAACTCATTGACACTATGGAAAGGAAGGCGGCATCTTTATTAAAAATAGCCCCCGATAAGTTTCTCGCCTATATGGAAAATGCCGGCCGTATTGTTGATCAAGCTGGCTTGGCCAAAGAAGGCATATGCAAAGCAGATCGTGTCTTTCGACTTATGTACTTATCTGAGACATTAAATATTGGCGCCGATATACTTTATTTACAAGCCCGCCTTTCCTATGCAAATCACACAGGAGATGTATCGACAGCAGAATCAGTATGGTTAGATTACGAAAAAAAAGAGCCTGAACTTTACAAAATAGGGGCGGAAGGGTTACGCCTCATGGCGGAAATGAGAAATCGCCGCGCTGTTAGCCTCACCGACATGTTTAGATACCAAGAGGCGAAAGAAGTTCTGGCGAAAATAGTCTTTGAAAACGAAAATGAATTGGATGAACATGCTAGGCGGTTTAACATCAATAGAAATGATTTACCCAACTATGAACTTGGCGCTTGTTATGGGACTCTTGGCCAATTATATGCTTTTATTGGAACAGAAGAGGCAAAGAGTAACGCTGCTGGGGCTTTCGCACGTGCAATTTCGAGATTTGCTGAACCCAAGGACATAGATCGTCAATATATTTACTTAGGGCATTTGGCCTGTGATATGGGCGTTCAAGGTAGAAGTCTATGGAATCGTGTAGAGGAAAAATTACTTGGCTCGAAATGTTTGGAACCAATCAATGAAACGGCCACGCAGTTTCGTCTCCATCTTCAAGCAAAAGGCATTCTAGTCTTCGGTACAAAGGAAGACATGATTGGATTCCTGTCCAGAGGGGAAACCTGCAAAAACTCCTTTAAATATTCAGATCAAGAAACCGATCACCATCCCTTTGGTTTGATCTACCAGATAACTGCAATGATCTGTGTCAGATTATGGCGGGAATTTGGTAAGCAGCAAGAATACGTGCCACAAGCCATCAATTACTTCAATATGGCAAAGACGAAAATGCGAAACGGAGGTGCCCTTTTACAATTACTGGCTTATATGGCAGATATTAGGAGGCTCCTCTTTGAATTGGAAATAAATGGCAATGATGCTAATATAGCGGATTCGTTGACATACATTATTAATTTACTCAAAGCTCATGTCATAAAACAATTTAATGATTACGCATGGGGCGAAGATGAAAATGGTAAATCATACGGTTATTTCGGAGATAATGATCCTGGAATGGGTTCAGACATTAATGAAAGGGCTAAAAACATAATTAATAAAATTCGTTTCCATTATTGGTGAAAAGTACCAAGTATAATATTTATAAAGTATCCTCTGCTTTTTGAAATCCAAATTTTTCTTCCCAAAAGTTTGCTCTGGCAAAATCCCCGGCTCGTCTGAAATTTTCTATAAATGTTTCTGGTGGGCATAATTCACGCACTTGATCAAACAGTTGTACCCATATCCATAATTGTCCAAAATCTTGGACGCTAACCAGAATTGACCCACCAGTGCTAACATAACTGACCCATCGATTGTTCTGTAGTTTCATTCTTCAATATTCTATTTTTTTCCTACCTCAGTTTCCCCCCAAATTACTCCGGTCAAA
>Ga0247840_10005572_pt1 | contig 18836 bp, 12 predicted proteins | sample LaCruzMarch2015__FD_192404 | JGI IMG/M metagenome (GOLD analysis project Ga0247840, IMG submission 192404) | Freshwater microbial communities from meromictic Lake La Cruz, Castile-La Mancha, Spain - LaCruzMarch2015_17m | ecosystem: Environmental > Aquatic > Freshwater > Lake | place: Spain... | reverse complement strand
TCGACGCCGGGGCGGACGATTACCTGCCCAAGCCCTTCCGGGTGGAGGAGGTCCTGGCACGCCTGCGGGCCCTCCTGCGGCGCGCCGGGGGTCAGTCCTCACCGGTCCTGGCGGCCGGCGCCCTGGCGCTCGATACGCGCCAGATGCGGGTGACCCTGGACGGCATCCCCGTCCACCTGTCGCCCCAGGAGTATCGACTTTTGAGTGTGCTGCTGCACCACAAGGGGTCCGTGGTTTCCCAGGGTGACTTGGCCGACCAGATCTACAGCGACGGGATCGAGCGCGACACCAACGGCGTGGAGGTCCTGATCGGGCGCCTGCGCCGCAAGCTCGGGGCCGACCTGATCGAAACCCGGCGTGGCTTCGGGTATCTCATCGACGACCCTGCGGTCCCATGAGAGGCTCAAGAAAGAATGTTGTCCGCAAATGAACGCAAATGAACGCAAATAAGAAGGAGTCGTAATGATGCGTTTCGTTCCGGCTCCAGGCGCTCGATGCGGCCTTGATGATAGGTCCGTTCCTGGGCGGCGCGCCCCATGCCGAAGTTCTCTTTTCTTTATTTGCGTTCATTTGCGTTCATTTGCGGACAATAGTCTTCTACTGTGACCCGCCGCTCACTGCGCTTTCGCCTGCTGCTGGCCGCTGCCCTGTCGATCGGGCTGGCGCTGCTGGTCGCCGGGGTGGGGCTCACGGCGCTCTTCGAGCGTCATGTGCAGCGGCGTGTGGAGGTGGCGCTCGACAACACCCTGGGCCTGATCCTGGGCCATGTCGAGACGGCCCCGGACGGGCGTATCCGCTTCGACCTGCCCCTGGCCGACCCGCGCTTTCAGACCCCCTTGAGCGGGCTCTACTGGCAACTCGAGGACCAGGTGCGGCCCACGCTGCTGCGTTCGCGCTCCCTCTGGGATGCGGTGCTGGACCTGCCCGCGGACGTACTTCCGGACGGGACCCTGCACCTTCATCTCCTGGCGGGGCCTGCCGGCCAGTCGCTCCTGGTGCTGGAGCGTGCGGTGATCTACCGCGCCGGGTCCGAAGACCGTCGGTTGCGGGTGGCGGTGGGCCTGGATCGGCGCGAGATCGCCGAGGCGCGTGCGGCCTTTGCGGTGGACGTGCTGCCCTATCTGGTCCTGCTGGGCGCGGTCCTGATGCTGGCGGCCTGGGTCCAGGTTCGCGTCGGGCTCGCCCCCCTGGACGCCGTGCGCCTGGGCGTGCGCGCGATCCGCGCCGGGCAGGTCCGACGCCTGCCTACCGATTACCCGGACGAGGTCCGGCCCCTGGCGGAGGAGGTGAACACCCTGCTCGAGGCCCAGGACCAGGCCATCGAGCGTGCGCGCGCCTGGACCGCCGACCTGGCCCACGGGCTCAAGACGCTCTTGGTGGTGCTGGCCGCGGACGCGCAGCGGCTGCGCGCGGCGGGCCACCCGGAACTGGCCGAAGACCTCGACACCCTGGCCCAAACCATGCGGCGGCGCGTCGACCGGGAACTGATCCGGGCGCGGGTGCGGGCGCGGGCGGGGGCCCTGACCGGGATCGGGCTCGGGAACGGGGGCGAGCCGGGCCCCGACCCCGCATCCGGACCGACCCGGGGACCGGCCGGGGCCGGGGCCGGGGCGGACCTGGCGGTGACCCTGGCGCGGGTGATCCGTGCCCTGGAGCGGACCCCCAAGGGGTCCCACCTGGACTGGGACCTGGATTGTCCGGCCGCGGCCCCGGTGCCCGTCCTCCTGGAGGACCTGACTGAACTGCTGGGCAACTGTCTGGAGAACGCCTCCAACTGGGCCGCCGGCCGGGTCGGCATCCGCGTCACGCTGGGGGAGCGGGTCCTGGTGCAGATCGAGGACGACGGACCCGGGGTCCCGGACGAGTGGCTCGCCGACCTGGGACAGCGAGGTCTGCGGCTCGACGAGCGCACCCCGGGCTTCGGCCTGGGGCTCGCCATCGCCCACGACATCTGCGACGCCTACGGCGCCGGGATCCGCTTCGCCCGTGCCGCCCTGGGTGGGCTCGCCGTCACTCTGGACCTGCCCCCGGTGCGCCTCCCGGTGCGCCCCCCCGTGCGGTCCCGGGTCCGGTCCGTGCGGTTGCCCCGCGGGCCGGCACCGGACTGACCCCGGCCGCCGCGGGCGCGCCGACCGGGACGCGGAGTACAATGCCGCCTGCTGCGTCGCTTCAACCGCACTTTCGAGGAGTTGTGTCCATGTCAGCCTTTCCATTGAGCTATCGCGTCCAGGGCGAAGACGACTACATGCTGGAGATCACCATCGATGATGCCGGCGCCTTCGTCATCAACAGCGGCGACCACACCAGCCACGAGCCCCGTCACGGCACCCTCAGCCGCAATCAGCGCGAGCAACTGCTCGCGGCCCTGGAGGGCCTGGGGGAGCCCCGGGAACACCCGGCACCCGAAGGCGCCGCGGATTTCACCGCGCAGTTGATCCTGGGTAAGGGCCCGCAGGCCCGCCGCTACCGGTACTGGGAGGGCGCCTTGGAGGAGGACCCGGCCCTGCAGGCGGCGGTCAGGGAGTTGGAACTCATCTGACCACGGGCCGCGCCGGTACCGCCCGGCGCAATTGCCGATACCAGCCGGGCCAGCGATCAAGGGCCAGGAAATTAGACAGGATTAACAGGATTTTGCAGGATCAACAGGATAGAATGGGGTGCGACGGGCATCAACAACAGATCCTGTAAATCCTGAGAAATCCTGTTAATCCTGTCTAATTTGTAATCCCAGGCTCATTGACGACCCGATGCCCAGTCTCACACCATCTCTCCCCAAAACCGCCGCGACCGGGTTGATCGTGGCCCTGCGTCTGGCCACCGCGGCCACCCACCAGGCGGTGGAACTCCTGCCAGGCATGGTGCGGCTGACCGGACCGGACCCGAGCCCGGCGGATTACCGCCGCTACCTGCGCCTTATGGCGCGGGTCTACGGGACCCTGGAGCCGCCCCTCTTCGCCGCCCTGCGCGCTCCGGGGGCGCCAGGCGCCGACGCGGCGGGTCAGCCGCCGTCCGCTCGGGCGGCCGACCGGGTCGCCTCGCTGGGCCTGCGCCCCAAGTTCCCGGCCCTGTGCGCCGACCTCGCCGTGCACGGGCTCGAGCCGCCGGCCGTCGCCCCGGACCTGCTATCCCCGCCGGATTTGAACACCGCCCTGGGCGGCCTCTATGTCCTGGAGGGCTCGACCCTGGGTGGTCGGGTGATCGCCCGGCACTTGCGTAAACACCTGGGTGAGCCCCTGCCCGGCGGGACCTTCCTGGATTTCCACGGCGACCAGGCAGCCGCCCATTGGAAGCGGTTGGGGCTCGCCTTGGATGGTCTGGCCGCGGATGGCCTGATTGACCCCGATGGCGTGATCGCGGGGGCCTGCGCCGTGTTTCAGGAGGTCTACACCATGCTCGCGACCCTTGACGAGGATCCGCCTGCACCCTGAGCGGGTACTGCCGTTAAGTTAAGCGCCACAGCCCAAGCGCCTGGAGTTCAAGGCAGAGGCGACGCGGTTGGCGAGTGCGGCTTAACCTAATGGCAGTGACCCTGAGCGGGGCGCACGAAACCAAACTGCAGGTCGCCGAAGACACCCGGCCGCCTGGATGAAACGCCGCCTCAGGCCCGCACCACCTGGATCCGGCGCCCCGCGGGGCTTGTGACCTCGCGGCTATTGGTGCGCTCGGCGATCGGCGGCTGGCCGCTGCGCCGGTCGAAAATGACCAGCCAGCCGGTGTCGAGCCCGAGCCCCGCCAGATAGCCGTCGATTTGTTCCGGGCCCTCGGTCAACGGGTCCGGTGCGCCGTCGCGCCAGACCTTGAGTTCCATCCCGAGCGTCAGGGGGCCATAGCGCAGACAGAGATCCATGCGCCCCGCGCCGATGGCGTACTCGCGCTCCAGGGTGCCGTCGCCGTTGACCACGCGCTGCAGGAAGGCCAGCGCATTGACCAGCCAGGACTGGCCCCGGGTCAGGTCCCAGACCCGCTCCAGGGCCTCGGGGGTGAAGGGCTGGCCGGTCTCCTTGGTGTGCTCGGCGAGCAGCGCGGCCGTCTCCAAGGCGTTGAAGTCGCTCAGCCGCAGCGATTCGGCCTTGATGTTGAAGGCGCTGCCGCCGGTGATGGGGCTCGCCTCGGAGCGGGCATGGATGCGGTAGTCGCGCAGATCGCGCACCCCGCACAGCACCACCGTTTGCGGGAAATGGTCGGGACGTTGGGTGTAGCCGGCGCGCAACTGGCGCAGCAGCGACACCAGGGTGTCGCCGACCAGGGCGTCCACCTCGTCGAGCAGCAACACGGCCGGTCGCGGGTCCGCGGCGGCCCAGGACTCCAGCAGACGGAGCAGGCGTTCGTCCGCCGGGACCTGCGCGCCGCCGTCCAGATACCAGTCGGCCAGGCGCCCATCCTGGAGATAGAGCCGCGCCGAGCGGCCCAGCGCGCTGCACATGGCCGCCATACCCCGGTCGACATCCTCGCGCGCGGTCTGGGCGGTCTCCAGGTTCGTATAGAGCGCCCGATAGCGCCCCTCCCGGTTCAGGTACGCCATCAGGGCCAGCAGGCAATTACAGTCGGTCAGTCCCAGACGGCCAGGCCGGCGCGGCGGTCCAGACCCGCCGGTGCCCGGTGCGCGGTCCGGCCCGCGGGACTTGGCAGCGGACGACCTGGTCGTCCCCGATTACGATAGCGGGCGCCTGCGCGGTGTTTCAGGAGGTTTACAATGTCCTGGTGACCATTGACCCCGATTACACCATATCTTGAACGACGCCCACGACACTGACCCCCAGAGCGCCGCGGACATCCCTGCTGCCGCGGACCAAAAACCCCATTACATTGCGGGCATCGGCGCCTCCGCCGGCGGTCTGGAGGCACTGACCCTGCTGGTCGGGGCCCTGCCGGCGGGGCTCAACTGTACCTTCGCTATCGTCCAGCACCTCTCGCCCCACTACCGCAGCATGATGGTGGAACTGATCGGGCGCGAGACCAGTATGCAGGTCAAGGCCGTGGAGGACGGGGAGGTGCCGCGGCCCGGCCTGATCTACATCGCCCCACCCAAGTGGAACCTGCTCCTGCGCAACGGGGTCTTCGCCCTGGTGGAGCCGCGCCCGGACGTGGCCCCCAAGCCCTCGGTGAACCTGTTCCTCAAGTCGCTCGCCGACGAGAAGGGCGAATATGCCATCGGCGTGGTGCTCTCCGGGACCGGCAGCGACGGGGCCGTGGGCATCCGTGCCATCAAGGCCAACGGCGGCATCACCTTTGCCCAGTCGCCGGACACGGCCAAGTATTCGAGCATGCCCCAGGCCGCCATCAACACCGTGGCGGTGGACTATGTACTGCCGCCCCAGGGCATTGCGCACGAGATCGCTCAGTTCGTCCAGCACGCGCCGCCCTCTCACCTGGCACTGCCGGATCTGACCGACAACCAGCGCTTCGGCCGCCTGCTGCTGGAGGTCAGGCGCTTCACCAAGATCGACTTCAGCGGCTACAAGGAGTCCACCCTGTGGCGGCGGGTGCGCCGCCGCATGGCTACCAACCGGGTCGAGACCCTGGAGGAATACCTGGATCTGGCGGTGGCGCGTCCGGAGGAATTGGAAAGCCTGGCCAAGGACATCCTGATCTCGGTGACCTCCTTCTTTCGCGATTCCGAGGCCTTTGCCCGGCTGGAGGGCTATCTCAAGGCGATCCTGGAGGAGAAGCCGCGCGGCTCGGAGCTGCGGGTCTGGGTCCCGGGCTGTGCCACCGGCGAGGAGGCCTATACCATCGCCATCATCCTGGCGGAGCTGCTGGGCGAGGGGCTGCGGCATCTCAACATCCAGATCTTCGCCACCGATATCGATGTGGACGCGCTCAACATGGCGCGGCGCGCCACCTTCCCGGCGGCGGCCCTGGGCGAACTCTCCGCCGAGTTGGTGGCGCGCTATTTCAACCCGATCGGCGACCAGTACGAGATCGTCAAGGAGGTGCGCGAGCTGGTGGTCTTCGCCCGCCAGGACCTGGTGCTGGACCCGCCCTTCCTGCGCCTGGACCTGATCTCCTGCCGCAACCTGCTGATCTATTTTTCCTCCGAGTTGCAGGCCAAGGTCTTGTCGGTGATGAACTACGCGCTCGCCGACCATGGGCTCTTGTTCCTCGGGCGCTCCGAGAACATCTCCCAGCAGGAGACCCTGTTCGAGCCGGTGGACCCCAAGGCGCGGCTCTTTCGTCCGCGCGGGCGCGGGGCGCGCGAGCATGTGGCGCGCGCCCTGCATACCCGGCTGGGGGCGATCAGCGGCAAGCAATTGGTGGAACCGCGGGTCACGGTCAACGCCATCTTCACCCAGCTCGCCTTCGAGTCCTACCTGCCGCCCTCGGTCCTCCTGGACGCGCGGCTCTATGTCGTTCACACCTTCGGGGACCTCAAGACCTACATTCAACTCCCGGAGGGCGCTCCGCAGTTGGAGTTTCCCAACATGCTCGACCAGGATCTGCGCATGGAACTCCTGACGCTGGTACATTATTCGCGTACCAAGCGCAAGCCGACCAAGGGTCGCCGACGCCGGGTCGCCCCCGGCAAGGCCGGGCTGGTGCGCTTGGCGGTCTATCCGCACCGGCCCCATGAGCCGGAGGAGATGTTCCTGGTCAGCTTCGAGCCGGGCGAGGCCGTCCGGCGTGCGCGCTCCGGTGGCAGCAGCACGACCGCCGGCGATCGGGTGTTGGAGGACGAACTGGTCGCCACCCGCGAGCACTTGCAGACCGTGATCGAGGAGTTGGAGACCAGCAACGAGGAGATGCAGGCCTTGAACGAGGAGGTCCAGGCCGCCAACGAGGAACTCCAGGCGAGCAACGAGGAACTCGAAGCGTCCAATGAGGAACTCCAGGCCAGCAACGAGGAACTGGTGACGGTCAACGAGGAACTGCTGGTCAAGTCCGCGGAACTCTCGATTCTGAACTCGGACTTCGAGAGTGTGCAGAACAGCGTGGACTTCCCGCTCCTGGTGCTGGATACCCAACTGCAGGTGACGCGCTTCAACAGCGCCGCCCAGCGGGTGCTGGGCCTGACCCCGGCGAGCCGCGGGCGGCCCTTCGGCAACCTGCGCCTGACGGGCGCCTTCGCCGGGCTCCCGGCGGTGGCCGAGCAGGTGCTGCACGACGGTGAGCCCCTGAACCGCCCGATCTCGGAGGGCGCCACCGATTACCGGCTGCACATCGTCACCTACACCGACCATCTGGGCGCCCCGCGCGGGGTGGTGCTGGGGATGGCGGATCAGAGCGAGACGGCGCGCGCCGAACGCCAGGCGCGTGAGCTGCAGGGGCGCCTCTTGGAGGTGATGGACAATGCCACCTCGCTGTTCGCGGTCAAGGACGCGGCCGGCCGCTACGAATTCGCCAACACCCGCTTCCTGAACTTCTTCGGGCTGACGCTGGAGGCGGTGCGCGGGCGCACCGATTACCAGTTGTTCGACAATGCGCTGTCGGATCGGCTGCGCGAGGGCGATTTCGAGGTACTGCGCCGCCGCATCGCGGTGGACCGGGATGAAACCGTGACCCGCGGCGAGCGGGTCAATTACCTGCGGGTAACCCGCTTCCCGCTCATGGACGCGGACGGCAACGTGACCGCCGTCTGCACCCAGGCGGCGGATATCAGCCAAGAGCGCGCCGCCCAAGAGGCCCTGCGGCTCGCCGCCAATGTCTTCGACTACGCCGGCGAGGGCATCTGTGTCACCGACGCCCAGGGCATCCTGGTCTCCGTCAACGACTCCTTTACCCGCATCACGGGCTTCGCGCGCGACGAGGTCCTGGGCTTGGAGTGCTCCATCCTCAAGTCCGGCCGTCACGCGCCCGACTTCTATCAGGCCATGTGGTCGGAGCTGACCGAACGCGGCAAGTGGCAGGGGGAGGTCTGGAACCGGCGCAAGGACGGCACCCTGATCCCCGAGTGGCTGACCATCAGCGCGGTGCGCGACGAGCAGGGGGCGGTGAGCAACTATGTCGGCATCTTCAGCGACATCAGCGCCATCAAGGCGTCGCATGAACGCATCGAACACCTGGCGACCCACGATGAACTGACCGGGCTGCCCAACCGCAACCTGTTCAATGACCGCGTGAAACACGCCATTGCCCGGGCCGCCCACCGGGGCGAGCGGCTGTTCGTGCTGTTCGTGGACCTGGACAACTTCAAGGTCATCAACGACAACCTGGGTCACGCCGCGGGCGACGAGCTGCTGCGTGAGGCGGCCCTGCGTATCGCCGAATGCCTGCGCCCGGAGGACACGGTCGCCCGTCTGGGGGGCGATGAGTTCATCCTGCTGCTCGAGGATGCCGATCCGGAGCTGGTCGCCGCCCTGGGCAAGCGCATCCTCGATTTCCTGTCCGCCTCCTTCCGCGTGCAGGGGCGCGATGTCTTCGTCACCGCCAGCATCGGGATCAGCAGTTTCCCGGACGACGGGCAGGACAGCGAGACCCTGCTCAAGAACGCCGATACCGCCATGTACAAGGCCAAGGATCGCGGCAAGAATCAGTTCCAGTTCTTCTCGGTGGAGATGAAGCTCCACGGCGAGCAGCGCATGGCGATCGAGACCGGCATCCGCCTGGCCCTCCAGGAGGACCAGTTCAGCCTGCTGTTCCAGCCGGAGGTGGAACTGGCCAGCGGGCGCATCGTCAGCGCCGAGGCCCTGATCCGCTGGACCTCAGGCCCCCTGGGGGAGGTGTCGCCGGCCCGCTTCATCCCGGTGGCGGAACAGAGCGGACTGATCGTCAAGGTCACCGAGTGGGTCATGCGCCGCACCTGTGAAACCCTGCGTGCCTGGATCGACGCGGGGCGGGTCCCGGTCCCGGTGTTCGTCAATATCTCGCCCCTGCACTTTCGCACTGCGGACCTGGTGGCCTGCCTCACGAACCAGACGCAGATCCACGGGCTGAGCCCCCACCTCATCGGGATCGAACTCACCGAGGGCGCCCTCATGGACGGCAGCGACGCGACCACTGGCGTGCTGCATGCCCTGCGCGCCCTGGGAGTGCGGGTCTATGTGGACGACTTCGGCACCGGCTACTCGTCGTTGACCTATCTCAAGCGTTACCCCATCGACGGCCTCAAGATCGATCGCAGCTTCGTCGATGGGATCGCCGATGACCCCGACGACCAGGCGATCGCTACCGCGGTCATCGGTGTCGCCCGCGCCCTGGGGGTCGACGTGGTGGCCGAGGGGGTGGAGACTGAAGAGCAGCGCGCCGAACTGATCGTGCGCGGCTGTACCCTGGCGCAGGGGTATCTGATGCATCGGCCCATGACCGCGCAGGCCCTCGCCGTTTTGTTGGAATCGACACCGGAACCACCCAAAGGCCGTCGCAACCAGGCGCAGTAGTCAGCGCGGAGGCAATCCCCCGATGACCGATGAAACCGACGACAGCCCCTTGTCCACCTGCGAGCAGGAGCGGCTCGAGCGGATCGGCGCCATCCAGCCCTACGGGGTACTGTTGGGCGGCGACCTGGGTGACGACCAGATCTGCTTTGCGAGCGCGGATGCCGCCGGGTGGCTGGGTCTGGGCGAGGCGCAAGTGCTCGGCCGGCGCTTGGGCGAGGTCGTGGCACTGAGCCTGGGTGACTTTCCCCCCACGCCCGGCGGTCGCCAACTGATCGCCGGACTGGTCGAGTCGCCGCGCGGCTGGCTGGACGCGGTGCTGTGCCGCACCGCGACCTCTTGGCTGGCCGAGTTGGAGCCGCCGGGCGCCGATGATCCGCCCACGCAAATCGCCAACCCCCTACTGCGCCGGTTGTTCCAGGCCCCGACGGCGGACGCCGAATGGTCCGGCTATGCCGCGGCCTTGGCCGATGCGGTGCGCCGCACCACCGGCTATGAGCGGGTGATGGTCTACCGCTTCCTGCCGGATGCGTGCGGGGAGGTGATCGCCGAGTCCACGGCGGACGAACTCCCGCGCTATCTGGGCCTGCGTTTCCCGGCCGCCGACATCCCGCGCATCGCCCGCGACCTGTATCGGCAGAACAGTCACCGCCAGATCCCCGATATCCAGGCCGTCCCGGTCCCGCTCGAGGTCCTGCCCGGGACCGACCCGGATCTGAGCCGCTCGGACCTGCGGGCCGTCTCCCCGGTGCATCTGCGCTACCTGGCGAACATGGGGGTCGCGGCCTCCCTGTCATTCTCGATCCTGGTGGGCGGCAACCTGTGGGGACTGGTCGCCTGTCACCACCGCCGTCCCCGCTTCCTGTCCGTGACGGTGCGCGAGCAGTGCGTGGAGTTGACCCAGGCCTATGCGTTGGGGATCAGCGCCTTCCTCGCCCACCGGCGGCTGCGCCGGGTCAGCGGTCTGGACGCGGACCTGGAGGCCCTGGCGGACCTGGTCCTGGACGTGACGCAGCGGCGACACCCCACGGCCGCCTTGGAGCGCGGACTGTTGGACCTGTTCCAGGCCGGCGGGGCGGCCCTGGTGGATGCCCAGGGGATCAATTCCTTCGGTCAGGTGCCGACGCAACGCGAGATCCGCGCCATCGATGACTGGTTCACCGGGCAGCCTGGGGATGAGGTGCTCGCCACCGATCGGCTGGCGGCCGAGTCCGGCCTGACCCTGGACCTGGAGCGCGCCGCCGGGGTCCTGGCGGTGCGTGTCCGCCCCCGCCGGGCGGGCGGGCCGGACCGGCGCTGCTACTGGTTTCGCCCGGAACAGGCGCGCACCGTGCGGTGGGCCGGGGACCCGAACAAGGACGCCGGTGCGGACCCCGCGACCGCGGCGCTCAACCCGCGCCGCTCCTTCGACCTGTGGGTGGAGACCACCCGCGGCCTCTGCGCCCCCTGGGACGACCTGGACCTGATGGCCGCCCGCAAGTTGCGCCTGCTGCTGCGGCGCAGCGGGTTGCCGACGGGGACCTGGCTCTAGCGGCCCGGGACAACAGGTTGGGCCGCGCATGAACCCAGCAATTGGCGACCCAGAGGCCTTGGCGGGAACTGCACCGGGCGCGCCAGCCGCGCCGCCGGGCGCCGCGGTCGGTGGGCCGCGGTGGTCCCCGCGGGGTGTCTTGCGGGTCCTCTGGTACCTCCTGTCCCGGGGCCTGGCGGCCCTGGCGCTGGGCAGTGCCCTGCTGGTCGGCGCCCTGCGCTGGATCGATCCGCCGGTGTCCTCCTTCATGGTGCGCCAGGCGCTGGTCGCCTGGCGGATCAATCGGGTACCGCCTTACTTTTACCACAGTTGGGTACCCTGGGCGCGCATCCCGCCGGTCCTGCCCCTGGCCGTCATCGCCGGCGAAGACCAGCGCTTCGCCTACCACCATGGATTTGACCCGGTGGAACTGCGCCAGGCCCTGGCCGCCTGGCGCCGCGGCGGGACCCTGCGGGGGGCCAGCACCATTACCCAGCAGACGGCTAAGAATCTCTTCCTGTGGCCGGGGCGCAGTTGGGTGCGTAAGGGGATGGAGGCCTGGTTCGCCGCCCTGATGGAGGTGCTGTGGTCCAAACAGCGCATCCTGGAGGTCTATCTCAATATCGTCCAGTTCAGCCCCAGCACCTACGGGGTGGGGGCGGCCAGCGAGCGCTATTTTCACCGGGCGGTGGATGACATCACCTTGCGGGAGGCGGCCCTGCTCGCCGCCGTCCTGCCCGCCCCCGGCGCCTACCGCCTGGACCGCCCCTCGGCACGGCTGCAACGACGCGCCGATTGGATCGCCGATCAGACCCAGCGGATCGGCGGGAGACGCTATCTGGAGCGCCTGTGAGTCTGCCCCGCGCCGCGCCTGCCGCTAGTCGGGGGCGACCGTCCGCACCCTATATTCGCGCAAGACCCACCGTTCGCCCCCCTCGGTCCTCACCTTATCGATCTTGAACTTGTTATGGCCGACCGGGTATTCACTTGATGGTCACCGTGAGTTTATAGGACGCGCTACCGCGGGTGCCGCCGACCTCGATCAGATACTTGCCGGAGGCCGGCAAAGGGCCTTTCCACTTCATCGCATCCTCACCCTCGCCGGCGCCGGCCAGCGTCGGCCCGGTGATCGTCGGCACGCCGTCATCCACTACGGATTTGTATCCCGGCTGATAAATCGTGAAGGCCGCATTCTCTTCCTTGGAACTGATACTGACCGTCATGGTCTGGCCGGCATTGGCGGTAATATCATAGCGATCCGTCTCGCCCCGCACGACGCTGGCAGTCAGGGTGGCGGAGGACTGCCCCTTGGTGAACTGGATGGCCTTGCGGACGCCCTCGGCATGCAGGCTGCCGAAACCGGCGAACAAGAGCGCGGCGCAGAGGAACGCACTGGGCTTCATCGACGACTCCGAATACTTGTTTAGCGATTGAGATATGACAACGAAAGCATTGCTGACGGTGCTTACCCCCATTCCCTGGGCCGGCCTCAGCCGGGCCGGTGACGCGGCGTAATTGCGGCCGCTCGGCTTCTGCGCGGACGGGCGCTGTTACGCCTTTGCGCAAGTCGGGGTCCTGGACGGCTCCGGCCTCTCCGACGCGGCGGGGGCCGTGGCGGCAGCGGCTTAGCCGCAGGCCCCGGCGGCACCACTGTAAAGCACCGCGATGGTTCGGTCTTCGTGGTCTCGCACGGGGTAGTTCCGGCGACCGCCGCGCGCGGCGCGGGGCACCCACGACCGCGCGCCACGGTGTCACCGGCCCGCCGGGTCCGTCACGGGCGCGACGGAACCGCCCGGCTACAATAAAGAATTGTCTAGAATTGCCAAGAATACTGGACAGACCACGCCCATTTGTGGTCAGGTGCGGACATCGGTCACGGTCGCCGCGCCGCCCGCGCCTCACGGCCATGTTGCGCCCCGACTGCCCCTTCCCGTCGCGCTGCGGGCCGGCGATCGACCTCGACCCCGGCCTTGGGTGGCCGCGGTTCCAATCCCTCTATGACAGTTGAGAAATTCATCATCACACTGCGCCATTGATGTCCTGCTTCGTCGGCATCTCTGCGCCGGGTTTGACTTATGACACGAATCCTTACGAGTCTGCTCCTGACATTGATGCTGGCTGCCTGTGGTGATTCCGGCGGCCCGGCCGTCAGCACCGCGGCGCAGGCTCCGGTCGCGGGAGCGTCGCCGGTGAGCCCGCAACCCGCGTTAAAACGGGTTGCCCTGGTCATGAAGACACTGACCAATCCGTTCTTTATCGAGATGGAAAAAGGGGCGCGTCGCGCCGAGAAGGAGTTGGGGGTCGACCTGCAGGTCAAGACCGCGGCCCAGGAAACGTCGATCGAGCAGCAGATACAGATCGTCGATGACATGATCGCGGCCAAGGTCGATGCCATCGTCATCGCCCCGGGGGATTCGCAACGCCTGGTGCCGGTGCTGAAGAAGGCCCTGGAGCGCGGCATCAAAGTGGTGAATCTCGATAACCGCCTCGATCCCGCGGCGATCGCGCAGGCCGGTCTCGCGCCCATCCCATTCATCAGCGTCGACAACGAACAGGCGGCCTATCGTGCGGCAAAGTTCCTGGCGGCCGACGTTGCACAGCCGACTGAGGCGGCCATCATTGAAGGCATCCGCAGTGCCGACAACGCCAGGCAACGCCTGGCGGGCGCTAAGCGGGCCTTCGCCGAAAATCCTGCCATCACGCTCGTTGCCGCTGAAAGTGCGAGTTGGAAGATCGATGAAGGCTATGCGGTGACCAAACAACTGTTCGCCAAACACCCGAACGTCAGGTTGATCTTTGCGGCCAACGACATGATGGGGTTTGGGGTGCTCAAATACCTCCAGGAAACCGGTAAGTCCGACGTCAAGGTGGGGAGCTACGACGCCCTGCCTGAGGCGATGGCGGAAGTCAAGGCCGGGCGCTTGGCGGTGACGGTCGACCAGCAGGCGGCGCAACAGGGCTTCCAGGGTGTCGCGCTCGCGCTGCGACTGCTCAACGGCGATGCCGTTGCTGAGGTCTTACTGATCGACACCCGGCTGGTTACTTCCGCAACCCTGAAATAGGGCAAAGCCCTGTTGGCGCAGAGCACCGTGCGACGACCCAGGTTGCGGATCAGTATCACCACCCGCCTGCTGAGCTACCTGCTGCTGGCGGGTATTGTGCCGCTGCTGCTGCTCGGGGTGTCGGCGTTCGATATTTCGCGTCGCATCATCATCGCGCAGGCCGGTGAGTTTCACCTGCAGCAGATGACCGATCTACGCGCCTATTTCGGGCTCTATGCCGAGCAGATCGAAAGCCTGGCGGCGAACATCGCCGGCAACGAGGCAATCGGGGAGGCACTGCAGGCCGGCAGGGAGACTGACCAGGGCCGCCCGGACACCTTCTCCATACTGACGACCCACGCGCAGATCGGCTATATCCTCAACAGCTACGTGCGCGTCAAAGGGCTCGTTTCGATCGATCTGTTCGCGACCGACGATCAGCACTTTCACGTCGGCGACACGCTCGACGTGCGCGATGTCGACACCGCGCGCGTGCAGGCGATGCTGGATGAAGCCCGCCACAGCACGACCCCGGTCTATTGGCGGGGTATCGCGGATAACCTCAATCGTGCATCGACCAAGAAAAACGTGCTGACGGTCACCCGGGGTGTGCGGTACTTCGTGCCGCAAACCGGTACCACGGACGTGGTGGGGTTGCTTGTCATCAATATCGATACTCCGATCGTCATCAATTCATTTCTGCGCGAAGTGAAGACCCCGGAGCATCTGCGGCTGATGTTGCTGGATCGCAATGGTCGCTTCGTCTACCACAGTGACCCGCGATTATTGGGGAAAGAGGCCGCCCCGGCCTTCACGGCGCTGCTTCAAGCGGGGGCGCCCATCCAGGCGTTGCGGCTCGATGGTGAAGACGTCATCCTCAGTTTCGTGCCGGAGCCACGAACCGGCGGGGCCCTCGTCGGCGCCCTGCCGCGCAGCGTCTTGACCGCACCGGTTGATGCCTTGATCTATGCAGGCGTGCTGCTGCTCCTGGTCGGACTGGTCGTCATCGGCCTGCTGGCCTTGCGCTTCGCGCGCCTCGTCGTCGCGCCGGTGCGGGATGTCTCCATAGGTTTCAGCCGCTTGCAGGAACACCCGGAAACGATTCCCCCGGCGTTGCCGCTGCCGGACACAACCGACGAACTCGCCGACATGGTGGTCGGTTTCAATCGTCATCTCGACGTATTGGCAGCCCAACGGATCGCCGCGCAACAACTCCTTGAGGCACAGCAGGCGGCAGAGGCTGCAACCCGTGCCAAGAGCCGGTTTCTGGCGACGATGTCCCATGAGATCCGCACCCCGATGAACGGCATCCTCGGCATGGCTCAATTGCTCCTGATGCCGGATGCCAAGGAGGAGCAGCGCCGCGAATATGCCCGCACCATCCTCAATTCCGGGGAGGCCTTGCTGAACCTGCTGAACGATATCCTGGACCTGTCGCGCGTCGAAGCGGGCAAACTCGAACTGCAAGAGTCGGTCTTCGACCCGCAGCAGTTGCTCCAGGAGGTCGCCCTGTTGTTCCGCCAGTTCGTCGATGTGAAGGGCTTGACGCTCGACAGTGTGTGGAGTGGACCGGCCGGTGTTCGCTATTGGGGCGATCCCCTGCGCCTGCGCCAGATGTTGACCAACCTCGTCAGCAACGCCGCCAAGTTCACCGCTCACGGCGCAATTCACATCGCCGGGGCTGAAATCGGGCGCAATGAGGATGGCGTCGTCCTCGAATTCGCGGTCACCGACACCGGCATCGGTATTGCCCAGGACAAGCTGGAGCGCTTGTTCAAACCGTTCTCTCAAGTCGATGGTTCCATTACCCGCGAATACGGCGGCTCCGGCCTCGGGCTGTCCATCGTAACCAGCCTGTCCCAGCTCATGGGCGGTGAAACCGGCATTGAAAGCGAGCCGGGTAAGGGCTCACGCGTCTGGTTCCGGGTCTGCCTGACAGTGGTCACGCCGCCACCGGAGCCTAGCCCCGGGGAGGCGTGGCTGCCGATGTTGGCCGCGGCACCGCAGAGGACCCATCCGGGTGTCGCATCCGCCCTGGTGGTGGAGGACAACTTGATCAATCGCAAGGTGATCAATGGCATGCTCAGGAAGCACGGGACCCATGTCGACAATGTCGAGAACGGCCTCGAAGCCGTCACTTTCATCACGGGCGGCGCCTGCCCGGCCATCGTCTTGATGGACTGTCAGATGCCGGTCATGGATGGCTTCCGGGCGACCGCGGAGATTCGCGCCTGGGAGCTTGAGCACGGTAAGCCGCGGGTCCCGATCATCGCGTTGACCGCGGGGGCCTTCCAAGAGGATCGCGACCAGTGCATTGCCGCAGGGATGGATGACTTTCTGGTCAAGCCGTTGCGCCTTGCGGATTTAGAGGCGATGTTGAAAAAATGGACCGGCGGGTGACCTGGTGACGTTGCCTACCCCATTGTATTCTTGACGTCTTGGCGTTAGCAACTGCCGGATTTAGGATTACGACAACGACAACGATTGTATTCGACTTGTTTTTGACTTGTTACTCAGATGGCCGCCGGGACCGAGATCGGTGCAGATAGTTTCAGTGCCAACCGGACCTCGTCGTCCCCGGCTCGGTATTCCGGCTCGGCACCGGTAAGGATGCGCATCGCGGGAATGATCTTGCGTCGCGCTTGACGTCGACGCCGGAACTCTCGCCGCTGGCGATGAGTTCATGCAGCTCGGTCTTCAACATCGGTGTCAGTATCCGTATTTGGCGCGGTGCATCTCAAAGGCGGCCTGGCCGCCCTCGAGGATCTCGCTCACGGCATCGCGCACCCGCGACTGGTCGATCGCACCGGACTCCTCCGGGTCGATCTCGGCATGATTCTGGTCGGCACGCAGGGTCCCGATCCATTCCGCGTCGCTGAAGACCGGGATATTGGCATTATGGGTGGCGAAGAGGAATTGACGGTGCTGCTTCGCCGCGCGCAGGGTCGTAACAATACGGTCGGCGATAAAGGCATTGTCCAGGTGATCCTCGGGCTGGTCCACGATCAAGGGCTCGTCGCTGTCGAGCAGCAGCAGGTGCAGAATAGCGGTGCACTTCTGACCGGGGGACGGGTCACTGAGCCGACGATAGCGCTCGCCCTGGTGGACGACGTTGAGATGGATCTCCACCCGCGGGGGCAGTTCCAGTTCTTCCAGCGCCCAGCGTTGGACCGGCGGCAGGCCCGTCAACTGCTCGGCCAGGCCGCGACCGAGGCCGTCCGCGCCGTACAGGGCCGCAACGGCATCAGCCCCCTGGGTCAGGGCCGCGGACAGGGCGGCGATGGAAAGGGTATCAACCCGGTCGAGCCATTCAATCTTCTTGGGACCGACGCCGGGCAGGGCCTGAAGGAAATCGCCCAAGGCCTCGCGATTGCCCCAATTGCGTACCTCGATCCGGAGCTTCCCCTGCAGTTCCTTCTGGTTCAGACGCTTGGCGGCCCGCGCCAACTCGTCGAAGCGTTGCGCCTGCCAATCGCGCCACTCAGATCCTGGTCCTCGCTCGCCTTGACCAGTTCGCCCCGGTTGCGCGCCAGGGCCGCGCCCAGTTCGGTCCGACGGGGACCCTCGCGCTCACCCAGCGGCAGGAAGCGGGCCGGCAGGTTGGTCTTGGACGCCTCGTCGGTCGCAATCTTGAGGATCTCGTTCTGCCCGTAGATCCCCAGGTGGGACTTTCGGCGGCCGGCTCGCCGATCGACGTGGGTGTCGGGCAATTGTCGATCGAGTTATTGATCGACGGAGTTTCGCTCGCGGTCCCGGTGGATGAGCTTCTGTCAACGCCCACGAGCGGTCCGTTCGCGGGCAACGGCACCTTCACCACGACCGTCACAATTGCGGCGCAATCGTCACGGGAGCTGTCACTGGCTATGTTCAGCCTCGGCGTTGCCCAGTCGACTGTATCCGATGCACCAGTGCCGGGGACCCCGTACCTTTTCTTGCCGAGCCTGGCACTCCTGCGGTTGGTTGGTCGCCGGCGATGCGCTGCGTCTCGCAAGAGCGAGTAGTTGGCAGGGCGTAATCCGTGAACCTAGAAAGGGCAGTTCTCACACGGAGACACGAAGATCACAAAGATTGTCAACGCGCTATGTAGGTCGAAAGGGTCACCCGCGCGGCGATCGGCCCAATGTCTTCAATAATTTGTTTTTCTTTGTGTTCATTGTGGCTTTGTGTGAGCAATTCCCGGCTTTTGGGTGAAGGGTTCAACGTCCTCCAGAGAGGTAGCGCTTGAGCGACGCCATGGTGCGCGCGTCGTACCCTACGGCCGCGGCGCGGTCAAGGGTCGGGGCACTTGCATCACGCGCTGCTAGCCGCCGCGATGCCGCAGGGTTTCGATCAGGATCTCGCGGTTGCGAAAGCGCACGTCCTTGCCCTCGGCGACATAGATCACCTGCTCGGCGATGGCGCCGGCGTGGCGGCCGATGTACTCCAGGGCGTGGGCGATGACGAAGAGCGGGCCTAGTCTGGCCGGCGGCAGGGGCGGGTCCAGCGGTGCCAGGAGGGCCTGGTGCATGGACTGGGTGGCGTTGATCAGCGCCGGTTCGTCCTCGAAGATGCCGACGGCCAGGTCGCAATCGAACTGGGACACTGCGGCGATGCTGCGCTCGAAGGCGCAGCACACCAGTTCGTCCTGGGCGCGCAGGGCATGCGCGATCCCGGCCGGCAGCGCACTGTCACTGTCGTCGGCGCGGAACTCCAGGGCGCTGCGCGCGATGCGGGCGGCCTTGTCGGCACCGCGCTCGGCCTCACCGGCGATGCGTGCCAGGGCCAGCACGATGCGCAGATCGACCGCGGTCGGCTGGCGGCGGGCGATAACCCGGAACACCTCCTCGTCGGCGTCCAGGGCCAGAAAGTCGATCTGGGGCTCCCGGTCCAGCACCCGGTAGGCCGGGCTCAGGTCGGCGTCCAACAGGGCGGAGACGGCCGCCTGGGTCTGCTCGACCACGCGCTCGCCCATGTCGAGGATGAGGCCGCGCAGGC
>Ga0247840_10005571_pt1 | contig 18837 bp, 17 predicted proteins | sample LaCruzMarch2015__FD_192404 | JGI IMG/M metagenome (GOLD analysis project Ga0247840, IMG submission 192404) | Freshwater microbial communities from meromictic Lake La Cruz, Castile-La Mancha, Spain - LaCruzMarch2015_17m | ecosystem: Environmental > Aquatic > Freshwater > Lake | place: Spain... | reverse complement strand
CGGTCCAGGAAGCTTCCTTTGAGTAAGGGGGTTCGGGGGACCCGGAGGGTTTCGCGATCCCTCTCTTCCTTTCCAGGGCCCTGGCGAGCGCGTCTCGCGCTATCTCTTCGTGCAGGGGATTGCCTTCCTGTGCGTTCGTCAGCACGATCATGCCCAGGTTGTGCTCGGTCAGAATCTTCAGCATGCTCTCGAAGATCATCGCATCGCCCGAATGTTCGCAGAACCGACCCGCATAGGCCAGCTCAGGATCGTAGAGTTTCCAGATGAAACCGAGCGGAAAATCGAAATCGAGCAGGATCGATCCATTCTGACGCGTGATCATGGTCTCGACGGTTTCTGCCTTGAGCACGCGCCCCCCCTGGGCTCGGCCCCGGGCATTCATCATCTGAATGAACCTGGCCATGTCGCTGACACTGCTTATCATCGAACCCGCTGCCACGGTGTTGTTGTAGTATGGGCCGTAGGTCTTGCCCTGAAGGTACCCTTTTGCCAGGGGCCCACCCGCCAGAGCCTGCGAATCTCGGAAGAACGAGGTGTGGTTCATGCCCAGTACCTGAAAGAAAGCATCCGAACGGCTCGCAAAGGTTTCGCCGGAAGCCGCTTCGATCACCGTGGCCAGGAGCGACACGGCGGTGTTGTTGTACATGAGGAAGAAATTTGGCGGGTGGTGGGCATTGTCGCTTCTGAGCATCTTCAGGAGACGGGCGTTGAAATCGGGGTAGTGGGCCTTTCCGAACGTTCCGTTCCAGAGGTCCCCGGGGATGCCCGAGTGGTGAGTCAGCATGGAGCGGATTGTAATGGGGCGGTCTGCGGACTCCGGGTACCCGCACAGCGGAGGGCACACCGAAAAGCCGGGAATGTACTTTGTCAGGGGGTCGTCCAGGTTCACTTTCCCTGCATCGACAAGCTGCAAGACCAGACAGGCGGTGAACACCTTGGAAACGGATCCGATCTCATAGAGAGTGTCTGCCGTTGCCGGGACTTTGGCTTCGGCGTCTGCGTAGCCGAAGCCCTGCGCCCACACCACCCTCTGATCGTCCACCAGGGCGAGCGAAAGCCCCTTCACGTACGCATTCGCTGCCATCCTTTTCTGGACCACAGCCGTCATATCGCTGATAATGTCGCTATAGTTGGTGGACCCATCGCCGGAGCTGCCGCAACCCGTGGTGAGAGATGGTGCAAGCGCGAGGAGTCCCAGGGCGGCTGTCGATTTAAGGAATTCGCGGCGCGTGGGTTCGCCAGATGGTTTAGATGGTTTAGCAGTCGAACTCGCAGATGAATTTTTCATTCGCACCTCGTGAGAGCACATTAATTCTTTGTGGTCAATGTGATGGGCTTCTTGAACGAGGTCTTATGAAAACGACCAGCGGCCTCATATCATGAAATGTGCAATGGTACAAGCCATTGGGTAAGGATTTGATATAACTCCGGGGCCGACCCGTGAGTCATTATGGGCTCATCGACCAATAGACAGTTTCGCTTCGATAATCTTTCCTGTCTGTTAGACGATCATGGTCATCTGAAAAAGCACCCTCTGGATTAATTTTGTCACCCATTGACCTTAATAATACATCGCGGGAGGTGGTACGATATCCCTTAATGAATCTCATATCTCATCCGGAGTTACTTGTGTGATTTCAACAACTCGTTTGATTAATACATCCAGATTATATCATCCGGCCCTGAGTTGATAGCCTTCCTTGAATCTTTCGGCTGATTTATTATTTGTTACATTGCCCTAGAGCGCCATTCTGACATTTAGACCCGTCTGTCCAGGTCGCCCCGTTCAGGAGCGCCCCGGTAAGGTTTGCGCCGCTCAGGTTTGCGCCCTGAAGGTTTACCTGAAACAGGTTTGCATAACTCAGATCCGCATTGATCAGTTTTGCCCCACTCATATTTGATACCTGCAGCTGTGCCGCTGCCAAGTCCGCCCGGGACAAGTTTGCCCCGCTAAGGTTCACCTTATTAAGCCATGCCCCTTTCAGGCTTGCCCCACTCAGGCTTGCCCCACTCAAATTTGCGCCGTTCAGGTACGCCCCGTATAGGTCTGCCCCACCCAGGTTTGCCCCACCCAGGTTTGCTTCACTCAGATCGCATTTGGGGCATGAATTTGTTGTCTTTAATTTCAGCAAATCTGCCTCATTCCACGCATACGCCCCGCCTGCCGACAGCATACCTATCATAAGAACCACTGTGACTGAGGGAAATACCCTTTTTACTACCTTCATAATCTTACCTCCTACACGTTCTGTGGTGAAACATAAAAAACGCCGTCTTGAATGTCAGGGAAATCATGGCACATTGGCCGCGCATTATTGTTTGAGGTTGTATGCTGAAAGTTATGCCATATCCGTGGACTTCAGGAAGGGAACGATACCACCTCGCGTCCCAAAAAGCACGGTCAAAAAATGCGCATTTCTCCCCGTACAGTGCACAATCCGTTAAGGTGTCCCTCCCTCGTGAGCACCTACTAATGCTTAGTCCACGGTACCCACGCAAGGCGAAGATTACGGGTTATAAGCAGCACGGTTGCAGGAAAATGTCAGCAAATATAAATGGCTATCTTTGTATTTCATACGGGCAAAGCCGTTGTGCAGCTTCCCGCAATCGACGTATCGATAAATGACCTTCTCCAGATAGGGCTGCCAGAAGTCTATCCAGTTAGTTAACCCACTATAGATAAAAAAGATTTGTCACTTTCTATTCATGGTGAAATTACACTTATAGGCAGAGACATCATAGAGAATTCCCTCTACCTTGTTACCGGACAGAAATCCGACATAGGCAGCGTAATAATCTTTGTCGGCGTGCCTCTGGATAAAATTGACGATTGTTTTTCCACGCCCCGGATAGTATTTCCCATCAAACATGCTGGAATTGTCGATACCAATGTATCTCCCGGAAAAACCTCCCTCTGCATTTTTAGAAAACTCAATGTTGTAAGTACCGCCACAGTGATTTATCGTCCAAACACCATCCAATGAGTCCGCCGATGCAACCTCGATGGACGCCAGTAATACACAAAGAACTATCATTATAAAATATCTTTTCATCATTATTCCTCCTTTCGCAATCTGATGGCTGGCAAATCAATAAAACACAAAACCCTGCTCTCTTTTGAGTAACGGGGCTCACTCAGTCGTCCTTTCCAGGTCTCTCTCCAATATTACCATAGGGGGGTGGGACTTTAATTATATCGCCTTCAATACGCCTTGTTTGCTATCACGATTTTCAATTGAAATCTACAATATAAAGAAAAATATTGGCCTATTTGTTACAGGAAGGGAACGATACCACCTCCCATCAAAAAAATCACGCTTAAAAATCTGCACCCTTCATCCCGAACTGTTGAATATGGCGTCATTCTATTTCCGATTTAGCTCATTCCGGATGGCCACGCCGATCTTTTCCTTCATGTAGGGCTTCTTGATGTATGCGGCAGCCCCAAGTTTCTGTGCCTCCCCGACTCGATCCGTCTCAGAAAACCCGCTGACGATAATAGCCTTCTGTTTCGGGTTTATTTCCAGAATCCTTTGATAGGTCTCCAATCCATCAATTCCCGGGTCCATGATCATGTCCAGAATCAGAATGTCCGCCTTGTTCTCTTTGAGATATTCAACCGCATCTTCCCCACCGGATACCAAATGAACCTCATACCCCAGCCGTGTAAGCAACTCGGCGGCAATCTCTCTCTGTTCGGCAACGTCATCAACCACTAGCACGGATTCACCATGGCCCATGTATTGATCTGCCGGCTCCTTCTCCTGTTGTGCGGTCATTTCATTCCGCGTCACCGGGAAGTAGAGCGTAAAAGTAGTCCCCTTTCCGACTTCACTCTGTATATCAATATACCCATTGTGATCTTTCACCGTTCCCCAGACAATCGCCAACCCCAACCCGGTCCCGCTGCGTCCCATCTTCTTTTTCGTATAGAACGGTTCAAATATCTTTCCTCTACTCTCAGGCGGGATGCCCATCCCGGTGTCGGAAACGATAAGTACGGCATAATCCCCTTCCTTGACCTCGTCATAACCCAGGACAGGTTTGTCAAGATGGCGGCTCTCCGTCCGGATGGTTATCTCTCCCGCGTCGGAAATTGCCTCCGCCGCATTCGATACCAGGTTCATCACCGTCTTTTCCAGATGGACAGGGGAACCTTTGATGTTCAGCAGGTCCTTGTCGCACTCGGTATGGAAGGTCAGCAGGGGGTGAAAGTCCTTAACCTTCTCAAACACCGGGGTCTGGAGATAATCGGAAACAACGCTGTTGAGGTTAATCACATCTGCTGTCGTAACCCCGCGTCTGGCCAGAGTGAGAAGATCCTCAATGATCGCGGCGCCTTTTTTCGTGGACTGAAGAATCTTGTCAACATAAGTTCTGGACTGACTCTCTTCCGGAATTTCCTCCAGCAATAGCTCCGAATACCCGGTAAGAATCCCCAGGACGTTGTTCAGATCATGGGCCACGCCACCCGCTAGTTGACCGAGGGCCTCCATCTTTTCTGCACGATTCAGACGTTCGAGCAGATTTTGATTTTCATCCTCTGCCTGCTTACGGGAGGTGATGTCCTGTATTGTTCCAAACACCTTCAGCGGGGTTCCTTGTTGTGAAGCAAACACATCTGCCTGAGAATGGATCACCTTCAATGCTCCATCGTTGATCCGGACTATGCGGAATTCCTGGTCATATCTCATATTTTCCTGCAAGAGCGCTCTCAAAGAGTTGTCCATTCTGGGACGGTCTTCAGGATGAACCGCTTTCTGGATATCAGCCAACGGCAGGAAGGCAGACGCAACTCCGGGGTATTCAATACCATAGATTCGGAAGGCTTCCTCTGATCCCCACAGCAACCCGTTTGTCAAGTCTATCTCCCAATTTCCGAAATGCGCAATAGCCTGCGCCTGGATAAGCCGCGCTTCGCTCTTAATGATCGCCTCTTCCGCCCGCTTCCGTTCGGTGATATCGCTGTCGGAACCGCGATATCCCAAGAACGCGCCTTGATCATCTAGAACCGGAAATCCATTCGTTAATAACCAAATCAGCCGTCCGTCCTTGGTCATTGCTGCATTCTCGAGATCATGGAACGGTTCCTTCTGAGCGAAGAATTCAAGAGCCGCTATTTTGTTGGCATCGCGTTCGTCTTCGGTGAAGAGATCATAAAAATGCTTCTTGCCGATCAGTTCCTCCGGCCGATAGCCCAGTACCGCATACGACACAGGACTCACGTAGGTATACAACCCCTCGGGATTGACTTTCCAGTGCACCGTGCGGCTCTGGTCGGCGAGCTGATTGAAGAGTGCATTGGCTGACTCGGCACTGTTCCGTGCCAGACCCAATTCGCGGTTTTTGCGCGACATAATCACCAGCGACCCTGTCACGACCAGAAAAAGCAACGCAGCCAAACCTATCAAACTACCCAGAATCAAGGAGCGATATCGTTCATAAATACCGGGATGGGGATTTAATAGAACCGCTTGGGCGCGCAGGCTCTCAGGCAAATTGATGCCGTATTGATGCAGCACCCTATCATCGAAGATCAAGGCGTTAGGGCTCTTGAGTATCGGCGGCAGATCAACGATCGGCTTGCCGTGCAGATGGGCCAGTAATAAACGCGCCGCACTCATTCCCTGATGCTGCCCGCTCGTAACATAGCCGCCCAATACGCCTTCCAGAATGTAAGCATCTTCCATACTGATAACGATGCGCCCTGTGAGCGGGAGGCTCTTCATGATCTCGCGCAGGGAAAGCACCTGGCCATTCGCATCGGTCATACCGCCCAGGGTGGTCAGGAAGAGATATTTGCCCGGCAGAGCACGCAGCAGCGCCACGGCGCGATCCAATCTTTTCTCGGCGATGAAGGTCGCACGCAGACGATAGGGGAGCAAGTCTTTACGCGCCTCTCGCTCGATCGCTTGATAGGTATTGCTGCCATCACCGATAAAAACGAGATCGTTGGCGTCCTTATCCATGCGTAGCAGCCATTCGAGATTGGGCGCAACCTCTTTAAGTTCAAAAACCCCGGTAAAAATAGCAGGATCGAGACTTTTACGCACGTCGTAGTCGTTCACCGCAGAAAAGAAAACAGGTGTACCGGGGAAGATGCGGGAGAGGTGGTCACGGGCAAACAACAAGGCGTTATCGTCTGTGACGTAGATCGCCGCCGGCTGGTAACCATTGTACTTTATCCGCAAATGACGAGCCAGATCAGCAGCGTAGGTCTCGTCATAGGCACGCCGTTTGGTATCCAGATACTCGGTACTGACAGCAGCATTCACCTGCGTATCTTCTGTAATCGCTTGGATGAAGGCCTTGTGCTGACTCTGGGTCCAAGGGTATTCCTGCGAATAGGAATGCAGCACAAAGATCTGAGTGGCAGGTGCGGCGTATAAAAGTCCTGGCGCAAGCAGAGAGAGCGCCAGAGCTATAAAAGATGCGCAAATTATTGTGTGGAGGCGTATGACGATAGGGAAATTTATCACGGCGTTGACCCTCATGAGGCATTATGGCAATACGGCGGCATCAAGCACCGGTGAAATTTCAGTGTTTTCCGGCCTCCCGGTAAAAAGATATCTGACCATGCATCACGTTTCCGCAAGCCCCCCTTTCATCGAGCCGTCAACATCCAATTCATGTATATTACAATTATGAAGACCGGAGTATCCTTGATTTCGGTTCGAAATCGAGCATTTTTGCCACGGTTGCCGATTTACTGACTTCAGGAAGGGAACAATACCACCTCCTGCCCCAAAAATCACGCTTAAAAATCTGCACCTTTCCACCCGTAAATCGCATCCATGGTCTAATTTCCATATTTCTACCTGAACTGAAGGCAATCGGTCAATGAAAATATTTGGCGCACCATCCCTCATGGCCACCTACGAGTCCTTGAAAATAAAATACTTAAAAATCAGTGAATTCTGTTTGAACTTGTGTGCTCGACCCAAGGTAAACGATCTGCTGTTATGCCTGCAGAAAGGCAGGCATGGTCCGAAGAAAACCGGCGCGATGTTCTGCTGCGGCGCCTTCACAAACAACGGTTCCATCGGTGCGCTCTTGTGCTGCTGATCATTGTGTCCCTATCGAGCATCGCCCTCGGCGGCAATCTGAATGCAAGCGGCCTGCAGCGTCCCGCCTTCTATGAAATTGTCAATGCCGTTTTCATCCCGTGGGGGACGGTGATGCTCCGGATATCCATCGGTCTTGCCTTTCGATTCCGCAAGGTAAGGGACTACTTGAAAGAAGGCATCACCATAGCCACCATCAAATTCATCATGGTCCCCGTGATGGCTTCATTCCTTGCCTGGGTTATCGGTTTCGGCGACATCAACGGAGGCCTCCTGCTGAAAGTCGTTATCATTCTCTCGTCTATGCCGGTGGCCTTCACCGCTCTCATTCCTCCGTCGATCTACGATCTGCACATCGACCTGGCCAACTCCTGCTGGTTCATCACTACAGCTCTCCTGGCGGTTGTCATGCCGAGTCTGCTCTTCGTCATTCATTTTGGCTAGCTGAAACAAATCCCTTGACAAAATTATTGTCTTGAGACATTCTGCATACAAAATTCAATATTCAATTGTCGCTTGTGTTCATCATGAATTTGAATTTTTAACAAGGATGGCATTTAGGAGGGTGGTCGTGAAAAAGTTGGGAACCGATCATGTGAACCTCGACCAGAAAGTATGCAGCCAGTTAAAGTCCATGATTCTTGATCAGAATCTCAAGTCCGGAAGTAAAATCTATCAGGAAAAGTTAGCGGAAGATCTGGGGATCAGCCGAACCCCCCTGGTGAACGCCCTCAAGAAACTGGAACAGGAGCACCTGATTACCTCGATTCCGCGCAAGGGGTTTTATGTGCGCGAGTTTTCCAAAGAGGAAATGGTCTACATTTTTGAACTTCGGGAAGTATTGGAGGGGTTGGCAGCACGACGCGCTTCCCTGCGCATTTCCGGAAGTCAGATCCAAAAACTCCAGAATTTATTCACAGGACTGAAGACATCTGAAGCCAGTGGGAGTGTGGAGAAATACGCCAAAGAAGATCGGCGCTTCCATGATTTTCTGATCAAAATTGGTGGGGACGATCTCTTATCCAACATGTTAGAGACGTACAGCGTCATAACCTTCAGTTATCTGGTGAAGTTTCGGGGGGGGCTTGTTAGACAGCCCCAGGAAACCCTCCCGGAACATTTGGCAATTATCGAAGCAATCATAAAGAAAGATCCAGAAATGGCTGAGCAAGCTGTTCGTCTTCATTTTAAACGTTCTCGGGAGAAATTGATTCAGGATTTCAACGAGGAGTCGCAAAACGATTCTCAAAGCAATTGATCGGATACGATGTTGGAATTTTAGAAAGGGGATCAATATCCAAATAGACGGAAACAAGATACGGTTCAGGTAACGACGTTGGCAGGATTTTCCTGCCCATAACCATGAGGAGGAGGTTGCTATGAAGAGGAAATCGTTGTTCGTAAAGATGCTTTTTTTCACAGTGGTAGTCTTCGTGTTGGGTGTATGCAACATCTTCGGCATATCTAATGTTGAAGCCCAGATTGTTCTGAAATTCAGCCATACAGACCAGCAGCAGGGTGCACGCCAGGGGGCCGCCGAAGTATTCGCGAAGAAGGTCGAGCAGTACACAAACGGCCGCTACAAGGTTCAGGTATACTGTTGCAGCCAGCTTGGTAATGATCCTAAGAACATCGAGCAGCTCGTTCTGGGCGGGATCGACTTCACCGTATCCAGCACCGGTTCGTATGCGCCTCATTTGGCCGGGTTGAATCTCACCATGCTGCCGTTCATCGTCGACAGCTATGAGCAGGGATGGAAACTTTATGATGAATCCAAGTGGCTGAAGACCGAGTTTGACAAGGCGCCTCAGAAAGGCTTCCGTTTCCTGTCAACGTTCGAGGCGGGTTTCCGCTGCATGACAACCAAAGATCCGCTTCGCACCCCGGATGACGCCAAGGGCAAGAAGCTCCGTACGTTCCCCAATGAAATGATGCGTTGGACCCTCGATGCCATCGGCTTCAGTGTCCAGATCATGCCGCTACCCGAAGTTTACATGGCGATTCAGCAAGGAGCCGTGAGCGGCCAGGAAAATCCCATCGATACGATCTTCTCCAACAAATTTTACGAGGTCGCGCCTTATGTGACTCTCACGAAGCACGTCTACAGCCCCATCCCACTCGCCATTTCGGAAAAGACCTGGCAGAAGCTCTCTCCGGCTGACCGCGAGGCGGTCACCAAGGCCGCGAAGGAAGCTGCAGACTGGTCCCGCAGGACGATTCAAGCCAACGATGACAATCAGCTCAAAGAGATGGCGTCAAAGGGAGCGAAAGTCACAAATCCTTCCGCGGATCCTTTCCGGAAGGCGGTACAGCCGGTTTACGGTCAGGCGCGTGACAAGTACGGCGCCGCCGACGTAGACGCCTTTTTGGCGGATGCCGCAGCGGTGCGCAAGGCTATCCCCGTTAAGTAATCCTGCCGTACTCTCAAATGAAGCCGGAGGGCCGCCCCATAGCAGGAGCGGCCCTCCGAAGGGGGTTCACTATGAGTCACTTCCGTTTACCGCCATCCCCGCCGGCCCCATTGCTGATCCGATGGCTCGGTAATGTCGTCGACTGGACGATTGTTGTGCTCGGTGCCATCATGGTCATCATGGTATTCTTTAATGTTATCATGCACGTGGTAGGTAAAGACGTCGCATTGACCACGGAGTTTTGTGAGTTCATGATGGTCTGGGTTTGCTTTTTTGGTGGCGCCTCGGTGGCCCGTCGCGGGCTCCACATGACGATCACCGAATTCCTAGACAAGCTGTCCGCCCCCATGCGACGCATGGCAGATGGAATCATCCAGGCCTTCTGCCTGGTTGTTCTTGGACTGCTGGTCAAGTTCGGGATGGGCATTGCGATGGCGAACTGGGGTAATGAACTGACGGTCCTTGGATGGCCGATGGCGTTGCAGTATCTCAGCCTGCCGGTTGGATCAGCAGCGATGCTGATATTCGTCGCATCCGATCTGGTTCAAATCGTTCGCGGGAAAACACGCGAAGAACGCTACGGAGGTTGATCGATGTTTGCACTCGTCATATTCCTTGTGTTTCTGGTCATTGCGCTGGCGGGTGTGCCGCTGATGTATGCACTCCTGGCCACCACCGTCGGTATGATCTGGCTGAACGGACTTTCACACCCGCTCGAAACGATTTTCCTCAGCTTCATCTCCGGGGTGGAACCCTTTATCCTGATCGCCGTGCCGCTCTTCATTTTCGGCGGCAACCTGCTCGCGAAAGGGGGCGTCGGCAAGCGAATCGTCGCTTTTGCGGCGACGCTCTTCGGCTGGTTGCCCGGAGGGCTCGCCGTAGTCACCACGGTCTCCTGTCTCCTGTTCGGCGGCGTGTCCGGATCGGCCATCGCGGACACCGCAGCGATCGGATCTCTGGTCGTCCCCATGATGAAGGAGAAGGGCTATGAGGGGGCATTCGCCGCGGCACTTCTGTCCGTTGCCGGAACCTTGGCGCTGCTGATGCCCCTGTCGATCCCATTCCTGGTCTATGCCTTCATTTCGGGTGTTTCGATGCGGCAGCTTTCCATGTCCGGGGTCGTCCCGGCGATCATTACCGCAATGGCCATCATCGTGGTGTGCATGTGGTATGGAAAGAAGTCCGGCTGCGACACGGGCGGGAAGCGGTCGTCCTTCCGGGAAATATGGGCCGCCTTCAAAGATGCGGGACCGGCACTGGTCATGCCGGTTATCATCATCGGCGGCATCTGGTCCGGCGTCTTCACGCCAACTGAGGCCGCCGCCGTGGCGGTCGTCTACGGTTTGCTCATCTCCATATTCTACTACAAGGATCTTACCTTCGGCGACCTTCCGGAGCTGCTGCTCTCGTCCTTCCAGACAAGCGCCTCGGTATTGCTCGTCATCGGCGCCACAGGCTGTCTGTCGTGGCTGATGACCGTGGAACAGGTTGCCGCACAGCTTACCGTATGGGTCCAGAGCGTGGCCCACCAGCAATGGGTCTTCCTGCTGCTGACCAACGTGGCCCTGCTCCTGCTCGGTACATTCATCGAGCCGTTGCCGGCCATGCTGATGAGTGCACCTTTGCTCTTCCCCCTCGCCCGGTCGTTCAACATCGACATGGTGCACTTTGGCGTCGTGATGACCGCCAACCTCTCCATCGCGCTGTACACCCCGCCCGTCGGAGGAACGCTGTTCGTCGCAGCCAAGCTCGCCGATGCCGGAATCGGTGCCATTACGAGGCACCTGATTCCCCTGATGGCGGCGACGGTCTCCATGCTGTTTGTGATCACCTATTTCCCGTCGCTGACCAAAGTCATTTTGTGGCTGTTCATGTAATGGAGGAAGGATTACAGATGATCGGCGTCAGTCCCGCGTTTATGGTTTCTCTTTACGGACCGGGGTTCTCCATCGGGAACTTCTGTGAGGGACTCAAGCTCGTCCGGGAGCTCGGCTTTTCCGCCTACCAGCCCGAGATCCTTGTCGGGACAGCGCTTCCGGAGTGGATGAAGGATGCCCGGAGTGTGCACCGCACGGCGAGCGATCTCGGTCTTGTCCCAACACAATTTGTGGCGCATTTTATGCTGGAGGAGTTCTCGAACCCGGAGAAGTTGAATCCCCGAAGCGGTATCGATGAACTGAAACAGGTGCTGGACATCATGCAGGTATTTTTACCGTGCCGCGTACTCACCATACCGGCCTCCACCTTCAGCGTGAACTGGAATTCGCCGGGAGCAGCTGACTTTCGATGGTGGCAGGAGGTGCATCAGCGGCTTGTCGAAAAGATCGGACGGTATGTGGAGATGGTCGCAGAAGCGGGCATAAAGCTGGCCTTTGAAATCCTGCCCTTTTCAGTTTTTGGAGGCACCCGCCGCTTTCTGGAGCTGTGCAAGGAAATCGGCTCCCCATCCCTGGGTCTCAACTTCGACACCGGCCATGCGTGGGCTTGCCGGGAATGGGTGCCCATGCTGCCCTTTGAACTGAAGGGAAGAATTTTCGGCACACATCTGGGCGACAACATGAGCACGGAAAATATCAAGCTGGCGCCGGGGAAAGGTACGATCCCGTGGAAGCCCCTGCTGGCAAACCTGGCCGGCGCCGGTTATGACGGGAGCTGGGATATCGAAATCGGCTGCAGGCCCGATCAGGTTACCGGAGAGTACGGGTTCGGACTGAGCTATTTACAACAATTTTAAGGAAATAGGTGAAGGAGAAGATTCGAATGAACAATGAAGTCAAGTTTGCCTTGATAACAGGATTTGTAAGCAAGACCAAAGACCGCTTTCATGAATACAACGAGGAAAAGTCGCTGGCGGAACGTCTGGAGATGGTATCGCAGATGGAAGGGATGAGTGGCGTGGAAGTCATCTTTCCCTACGAGGTCAATGACGCGGCGAGTTTGAAATCCCTGCTCATCCAGTATAATCTCGGTATTGCCGCCGTCAACGTAAACGTGAAGGCAGAACCCGAGTTCCGCAACGGAGGTTTGACCTCCACGGATCCGGCCGTTCGTCGGAACGCCGTCCGGTTCATCAGGGACGCCAAGGACTTCGCCCAGTCCGTCGGCGCCGACAAGGTCACTTGCTGCCCGCTGGGAGACGGCTATGAATTCGCCTTCCAGTGTGACTACGCCCGGATGTGGAGGTTCCTCATCGAGACCTTTGGCGAGGCAGGGGCCTACAAGCCGGAGATCCCGCTCTTCATTGAATACAAACCCAGCGAGACGCGGGCCCACTGTTTTGTGGACACGGCCGCCAAGGCTCTTTGTCTGCTCAATGATATCGGCATCAAGGAGATGGGCATCACGATGGATTACGGCCATTCGAAGTACGGCCAGGAGAATCCAGCAGAGGTCGTTGCCTTGCTTGCAAAAAGCCGCTTTCCCTATTATATCCACATTAACGACAACAACGGCCGATGGGACTGGGATTTGATGGCAGCATCACACAACTTCCTGGAATATGCGGAATTTATTTTCTACCTGCAGGAATACGGATACAGTGACTATTTGACGTCAGACACGTCGCCGACACGCTGGGATATCCGCGGCACCTTCGAGGCCAATGCACGGATGACCCGAAAGATCTGGGACCGGCTCAATGGCCTGGACCGTGTGGAGTTTGCAGGGCTGATCCGTGGAAACGATTTTCTGAAGACCTGGAAATTTGTCGAAGCGAATATATTTAAACTGTAAATGAGGTGTATTCCAATGGCAAACAGTGACTTGCGTATCGCCATCGATTGTGACGAAACAGCAATCGATCTGAAAAAAGTCCTCTGCGACCATCTGAAGAAACGGGGCGTTCATATTACTGACCTGGATTATCTCGGTCAGGAAAAAGCTGATTACCCTGAAATCGGTTTCCATCTGGCGCAAGAGATCCAAAAACGCCATTACGACCGGGGCATTCTGATCTGCGGCACCGGACTCGGTATGGCAATGATCGCAAACAAAGTTGAAGGGGTGTTCGCCGGAACCTGCCACGACGTCTATTCCGCAGAGCGCCTGAAGAAAAGCAACGATGCGCAAATTCTGACCATGGGCGCCCGGGTGATCGGTCCGGAGCTGGCCAAGATGGTGGTCGATGCCTGGCTCCACTCGGAGTTCCAGGGAGGCGGGTCTCTCCCCAAGGTTGACAAGATGCGGGAACTGGAGCATGCATCATTTCACAGGAAGGCTTAAGGGCTCATCCTTAATCGTTTCAGCCGGCACTGTTTGTCCTGAAAGAGGGGCCAGATGAAGGATCAATCCGGAACAAGTCAAGAACTACACGAAGAAATATCCATCCTTAAGCAGAGAATAATGGAATTGGAACACTCGGAATCGGAGCGCAAGCAGACGGCGGAGGCGTTTCAAAGGAGTACGGAAGAGGCACTTCTATTGGCGAAGGAAAACAAGATCATGGCCGACATTGGTCGAGTCATCAGCTCAAGCATAAGCATCGAGGAAATCTACAAGGCATTTTCCGAGAGAGTAAAAGAGCTAATACCATTCGATCGAATCGTCATCAATCTTATCGATCCAGAGAATAACGTTGTTTCATGTCAATATCATGAAGGAATATTTGTTTCTGGAAGACAAGGTGGTGATATTCTCCCTTCAGAAGGAACCGTAACGGCACAGATCATAAGGACCGGCATAGGATTCATCATTCAATTGGAGAGTGCCGATGAGATGGGGGAAAAATACCCCGGCCTCCTACCTGAATTACAACACGGAATTCGATCATTCTTAACCGTTCCCCTGATTTCCAAGGAACATGTCATAGGCGGATTGGCATTGCGGTCAACAAAATCAGGAGCCTATACGAATCGTGATCTCTTGCTTGCCGAAAACATTGCAAACCATATTGCCGGGGCTATTTTCAATGCCCAGCTCTTCATCGAACTTAAGCGGGCGGAGGACCAAAAGGAGGCCGCGATCGAAGCTCTGAGGGAAAGTGAAAATAGATACCGAGATCTCAGTATTGTCGATGATCTGACCCAGCTCTACAATTCGCGGCATTTTTACTCTCAGCTTAAAATCGAATTAGACCGATCTAACCGCTATGAACAGCCGTTAACCCTCCTCCTGCTTGATCTCGACAATTTCAAGATATTCAACGACACATACGGTCATGTTGAGGGGGATCAAGTTTTGATGCGACTCGGGCATGTGGTGAAACGATGCCTGCGCAGGACGGATCTGGCTTATCGTTACGGCGGCGAAGAATTCACCATCATTTTGCCCTCGACAACAAGCGTAGATGGTGCCGTAACAGCGGAAAGAATCCGGACTGAATTCAAGAAGGAGACCTTCTCCCCGGCGCCGGACCGGGACGTCCATGTGACGATGAGCATCGGACTTGCGCAATACAGGCCGCCGGAGGAGATGAAGGCCTTCGTTCAACGGGTTGACCAGTTGATGTACCAAGGGAAAAGGAGTGGGAAGGACAGGGTTTGCAGTGGACCGCAACCGTAGAAAAGCTTGGAGGGTAATCCTCGCTTCGATCCCTTATCTGAGGCCGAGGATAAGCAGGTGCAGGAGAGAGGGTATCCGATAGGTTGACGCCTTTCCAAATCAGAAATTATGCAAGAGCCGGATTAGGGAGGTGGAAGACATGCAGAAGATGATCAATGCGCCTGAGGCGGCGGTGGATGAAATGGTGGAGGGCTACCTCAAGGCCCATCCGGATCTGGTCGCCGGGACGGACAATGCGCGCGTGCTGAAGTACCGGCAGGCCCCCATCCCCGGCAAAGTGGGAATCGTCACCGGGGGTGGCTCGGGCCACAAACCGGCCTTTATTGGCTACATCGGCCGGAACATGGTCGACGCCGTCGCCGTGGGCGAGATCTTCTCTTCTCCTCCGGCACAGATGTTTTTCGACGCCTTCAGGGCCGCGGACGGCGGCAAGGGAGTCGCCTGCCTTTACGGAAACTACGCAGGCGACAACATGAACGTCCGAATGGCCGTGGAGCAGGCGAAGGAAGAGGGAATCGAGGTCCGGACGGTCGTAGCCAACGACGATGTCCCATCCGCTCCCGGAGACCAGCGGGCCAAACGCCGCGGCGTGGCCGGAGAGATCCTGATGTGGAAGGTGGGCGGTGCCAAGGCGGCCATGGGGGCCAGTCTTGATGAGGTCATTGCCCAGGCGCAAAAGGCCATCGACAATACTCGCAGCATGGGCATCGGCTTGATGCCTTGCACCATCCCTGAGGTCGGTCATCCCAACTTCATGATCGAAGAGGGCAAGATGGAGGTTGGGATCGGCCACCACGGCGAACCCGGCCTGGAAGTGGTCGCGCTGGAAACCGCCGCGCAAATGGCGAGGCGCATGACCGAGATCATCCTGCCAGATCTGCCGTTCAATGCTCATGACGAAGTGGTGGTGGTGATTTCCGGCTTGGGATCGACACCGCTGATGGAGCTCTACATCCTGTACAATGAAGTGGAGAAGATCTTCGGAAAGAAGCAGCTCCGGATTTACCGGCCTTACGTGGGGAATTACTTCACGTCGCTGGAGATGGCCGGCGTCACCCTGACGGTCATGAAGCTCGACGCGGACCTGAAAGCCTGCATCGACTATGAAGCCGATTCCATGGGGTTGCGCCAGTTTGCAAGGAGATAGGGTATGGAACAATTTGCTAACCGGGACGGAATCCAGATTGTTTTCGATCTGATCCAGGCCATCCAGGAAAACAAGCAATACCTGAGTGACATCGACGGCGCGATCGGCGACGGCGATCACGGCATTAACATGAACAAGGGCTTCACGCTCTGCAGGGAAGAGCTTCTGGCCAATCCGGGCAATCTGACTCACGGACTGAAGACATTGTCGAAAATCCTGGTGATGAAGATCGGGGGGTCGATGGGACCGTTGTACGGTACCTTCTTCAAATCCATGGCAGCGGCATGTGACGGACAGGATGCCATCGATATGGCGGTGTTCGGCAGGATGCTCTCTTCCGGCAGAGAGGGGATACAGAAGATTAGCGACGCCAAGTTGGGCGATAAAACTCTGATGGATGTATTGCTTTTGGCGGAAGCTGCCTATCAGGCCGCAGCACAAACCGGTGAACCGTTCCGGGTATGTCTGGATAAGATGGTCGAAGCTGCCCGGCATGGGCGTGATGCCACAAAGGAGATGGTGGCAAAGTTAGGGCGCTCCAGCCGGCTGGGTGAGCGGTCCCGCGGTGTCGTTGATGCCGGGGCGGCGTCCTGCTGTCTGATCCTGGAAACCATGGCCGAAACAATCGGCCATTTGCTCAACGGCAGCCTGGATCCAAGCCAGGGATTATAAAATAACCGAGGAGGTCGTGTTCCAATGTCTGTCGCGGATGTAAAGACTCTTCAACAGGAATATCTGGATTTGCTCCGTCGCTCTGGATTCCCGATCACGGATGCGGAATGGAAGGCCGTTGAGATCAGTGATTTTGGGTTGGGCAACCTGCGCTCCGAGGGTTTTGCCTTCATTGATATCCTCCGTTCCTTACGCCTGAGAATCACTCTGATCGCACTTCTGCCAAACCAGACCCTCCCCCAGCATGTGCATCCGCCCTATGAAGGGGAGCAGGGAAAGGAAGAGACCCTCCGGGTCCTCTCCGGACAAACGAAGATATACGTCAAAGGCAAAGCGATTGATCCGGAACTGCTGATCCCTGCGGGAAAGGATCGGTTTTATACCGCGCGGCAGCAGGTCTGCTTGAATCCCGGTGGGCAATATACCGTCTCTCCCGGTATTGAGCACTGGTTCCAGGGCGGACCGGAAGGGTCGGTCAATATTTGTTTCCAAAACCGGGTGGATGAGACCAAGAACCTCTTCAGTGATCCTCAAAGCTTTGGCTGCCCCATTGGCACAGGTGACCCTTGAATCCGCAAGCAAACCATTTTCCACAGCTTACCGCTGAGAGCTTCAATTTTCCGCCGGTAGAAGGGAAACCATGAAGGACAATGAACCGATTAAAGCACTCTCGACGGAAAGGAAACCACGGTCCGGGTCACCCGGCCGCCAGAGAGAGATCGACAAGTGCACCGGAGCCGCCGGGAAGATTTCTTTGGACATCGCTGTTTTGCCCGGTGATGGCATCGGGCCGGAGGTGATTGGCGCCACGCTTGCCGTGTTGAAGAAGTTGGAGGAGAGGTGGGCGAAAGTCTGCTTTGCTTTCCATGAACATGCTGTTGGTGCCGCGGAATATCTCCAGCACGGCGACCCCCTGCCGGAGGAGGCGTTTGCGGCTTGTCGCCAGGCGGACGCGGTGCTGCTGGGCGCGATGGGCCTGCCCAGCGTCCGTTGGCCCGATGGACGAGAACTTTCACCGCAGCTTGACTTGCGCGAGCGACTCGATCTCTACGCCGGCCTACGACCCATCCGGCTGTACCATGCGCAAGACACCCCGCTGAAGCGTTTCGGCGCGGGGGAGATTGATCTCGTGATTGTGCGCGAGAATTGCGAAGGGTTGTTCTCCGCACGGCTCAGCAAATCCGATCCGGCCAGCGGTGAGGTCCGCGATTTGCTGCGCATCACGCGCCGGGGCGCCGAGCGCGTCTTCCGGGCGGCGTTTGAACTGGCAGGCCGTCGCCGAAAAAAATGCACACTGGTGGACAAGGCCAATGTGCTACCTTCCATGGTATTCTTCCGCTCCGTGTTCGACGATGTCGCGCGGGAATACCCCGAGGTCGAGGCCTCATGCGTCTATGTGGATGCGATGGCCTTGTACCTGTTGCAGAAACCACACGAATTCGATGTGCTGGTCACGGAAAACATGTTCGGCGACATCCTCAGCGACCTGGCCGCTGGTCTCGTCGGCGGCATGGGCATGGCGCCGTCTGCGGACATCGGCGATGACTGCGCCGTCTTCCAGCCCTCGCACGGAACTGCGCCGGACATTGCCGGAAAAGGCATCGCCAATCCGATTGCCACCATCCTCTCAGCGGCAATGATGCTCGAATGGCTGGGGCATCCGGAGTTGTTTGACGGCGCGGCCCGTATCCGTTGCGCCGTCGAAACGGTGCTCGCCGACCCGGCCAACCGGACGCCGGACACCGGAGGGCGGTTGGCCACACAACAGATGACGGAAAAGATTATGGAATGCCTATGAACGGGAATCCAGGCAACGGGTTTTCAACATACGGGGCCGAATCCGGCCGGGTTGAACAACAGGAAAGCATTTCCTTCCCGCGTATCATCGACCTTACGCTCACGCTTTGTCCCGGCATGAGGGGCGTCGCCTGTGAGCCGAAGTTCAACTTCAGCGAACACGGCTGGAACGCGCAAACGCTTCATCTCTATTCCCACTGCGGAACGCACATCGATGCGCCCACCCACTCCGAGGCAGGCGACCGGA
>Ga0247840_10005564_pt1 | contig 18852 bp, 15 predicted proteins | sample LaCruzMarch2015__FD_192404 | JGI IMG/M metagenome (GOLD analysis project Ga0247840, IMG submission 192404) | Freshwater microbial communities from meromictic Lake La Cruz, Castile-La Mancha, Spain - LaCruzMarch2015_17m | ecosystem: Environmental > Aquatic > Freshwater > Lake | place: Spain... | reverse complement strand
GATTGTTCCACCTTCACGGACTCCTTTTCTCCGGAAGAAACGATACCCGCATTGGAAGGAGAATTTACTGATTTTTTCTCCTCTTTCTGCCCCGTCTTAAATACGCCCTCCTGGGAAGGATTACCTTCTTTAGTGTCCCCCCCATACAGATTAGAGCCATCGACCAATGGAAAAACCAGGACAAACAGAAGGATCATCAGATAGGTGATTGTATTTTTTGCTCCTGTCATGCTTCAGAACTCCTTTCACATCTACGCACTATGTCGCGCTTCCTGTACCATAAATACAAATATCAGAAAATGATTTGATTTGTTCTATGGCCCTGTTATCCGACAACCGGTGAATTAGTCATCAGGTAGGCTTCAATAAAGTCATCAATGTCGCCATCCAGGACCCTAGTGGCATTTCCGACTTCCAGATTTGTCCGGTGGTCCTTGATCATCTTGTAAGGATGAAGGACATACGAGCGGATCTGGCTGCCCCAGGCGATGTCTTTTTTTGTCTTGTTAACTTCATCCTGTTTTTCATTTTGTTCCTGAAGCTTCATTTCATAAATCCGCGATTTAAGATATTTCATGGCCATCGATTTGTTCTTGTGCTGTGATCTCTCATTTTGGCACTGGACCACAATGCCCGTCGGAAGATGGGTAAGCCTGACAGCGGAGTCGGTTTTATTGACATGCTGACCGCCGGCGCCCGAAGATCGGTAGGTATCAATCCGCAGATCCTTTTCGTCGATTTCCACTACGATGCCGTCATCTACTTCCGGGTAGACAAATACGGAGGCAAAAGAGGTATGCCTTCGGGCGCCGGCGTCAAATGGTGAAATGCGGACCAGGCGGTGAATGCCCACCTCCGCCTTGGCGTAACCGTATGCGTAGTCTCCTTCAATAGTAATGGAAACACTTTTGACACCGGCCTCATCCCCGGGAAGATAATCAATGATCGTGGCCTTGAAACCCCTTCTTTCCACCCAGCGCAGATACATCCTCAAAAGTATTTCCGTCCAGTCCTGGGCTTCCGTTCCCCCCGCCCCGGCATGAATCGACATAATAGCGTTTAAATGGTCCTCCGGCGCCCCAAGCATCAGGCGCAGCTCCTCTTCACGAATGACCTTTTCCAGCTTCAGGAGATCTCGCCCGACATCATCACGGGCCTCTTCGTCGCCCTCCTCCATCGCCATTTCATAGAGCTGCGCCAGCTCATCATATTGCCGCATCTGGACATGCCAATGCTCAACCGTGTCTTTGAGTCTTGTCTGTTTTTTAAGAACTTCCGTAGCCTTTTCCGGATCTGCCCAGAATTCCTCCCGGGAGGCCGCTATTTCCAGTTCTCTGATTGTTTCTTCTTTTGCGGCGATGTCAAAGACACTCCCCGAGATGGTTCAATCTTTTACGTAAATCGGCTATGGTTTCCTGGATTCCTTCAATCATGATTCTTCCTCCTGAGGGTTATTACCGCTGACAATATCATCAATATCAGAAAACACGAATAGATAAATACATCGCCTTGAGCCGCATAAAAAGTGCTGCCCTTGTTGATATGAACGTTGCCGTCCAGAAAAGCCTTCTCAAATAAAGTCGTTTTGTTTGTCATCTTTCCCGTGGCATCGATAAAGGCGCTGATTCCCGTATTGGCTGCCCGGACAACATCAAGGCGATTCTCCACAGCGCGGAAAATCGTCATGGAAAGATGCTGATATGGGGCCGAGGTTTGTCCGAACCAGGCGTCATTAGTCAGATTGACCAGAAAATCCGCTCCTCCCTGTTTATAAGTCCTCGCCGAACCAGGAAAAATACCTTCATAGCATATCAGCACGCCCACCCGGTAGGGTCCGAACGTCAGGGGGCGGTAGCCCGGTCCGGTTCCAAAATCCCCTATCCCTTCCACCAGCTTATTTATGAAAGGGAAAAAGCGCCGCAGGGGAACATATTCCCCGTAGGGAACCAGATGAACCTTGTCGTACTTCCCCATGATTGTCCCTTCCGGTGAAAGGAGGAAGGCGCTGTTGAACAACGTGATGCTCTTTTCTTGCCGGTCATAGGTCGGGCTGCCGAAAAGAAGCCAGGACCCGGATTGCTTTACAAAACCGACAACTACTCGTTGCAGATCGTTGACATCCTGAAAAAAAGCAGGAAACGCCGTTTCCGGCCATACGATCAGATCCGGCTTGGACAGCTTTTTCTGCATGGAAAGGGCGGTGTGGATTTCTACCGTCTCCCGTTGATACTGGGGGTTCCACTTGACACTCTGGTCGATATTGCCCTGGGCAATCCGGACAGTGACTTTCGGGGCCGCCGTCATTTGTCTGCCGATCTCCTGAATGCGAAAGATACCGTAGCCGTAAACAATCAAAAATATCCCGGCTACGACCAGAATCTTGGCAAAAATCATCTTTTTTGTACCGGGAATAAACAAAATATCGTAGATTATGGCATTGATCAGTACAATAAAGAATGTTACGCCATAGACGCCGGTAATGTCGGCGATCTGAATGAGGGGCAGCAGGAGATACTGGGAATAGCCAAGATTTTCCCAAGGGAAACCAGTCAAAAGATGAGATTTCACATATTCCAGACAGGTCCAGAGTAAAGGCGCCGCCATCCATACGGGAACTTCTCTCTTTCTGAAAAAGACAACGGCAGCGGAAAACAGCCCCGTATAAAGACTTAGATAGGCCGATAACAGGAGCATCGCGGCAATTCCGACTGGGTAGGGCAGATAGCCGTAATTGACGACCACATGGGTGATCCAGTACATAATCCCCACTTGTGCGGTCATGCCGGTAACAAGACCCAGCAGCAAAGCTTGGATGAGCGTCTTTTCCCCCCGCAGGGCATAAAATAAAGGCACCAGACTAACCCAGGCGAGGAAGCCCGTCCCGAATTTCGGAAATGACAGGATCAACAGCCACCCAGATCCCATGGCCAGCATGAGATCATTTATTTCAAGTATCCTGAAATTAATCTTATTCTTCCGGCTCAAGCTGGTCCCCTTGGGGTGTTTCCGGTTTTCTGCGCATCCGTACTTTTTTTATCGTTCGTTCGTCCGCCGCAGAAATTACCATTTCAAAATCATCCACCGTCACTGTTTCTCCCGTGGCCGGTATCCGCTTGATCGCATTCAGAATCAGCCCCCCCAGCGTTTCATATTTCCCTTCCCCGAAGGTGACGCCGAAGTGCTCCTCAAGCTGCTCAATTTCCACCCTTCCATCCACCAGGGTATAACCATCCGGCTGATCAACTATCCCCGACTCTTCGGTGTCATGCTCATCGTGAATCTCTCCGACAATCTCCTCAATCAGATCCTCCAGGGTCACCAGTCCGGATGTCCCCCCATATTCATCGATGACAATGGCCATATGATACTTCTTCTGTTTGAGTTCATGGAGGAGCTGACTGATATTCTTTGTTTCGGGAATGTAATAGGGCTTGCGCAGTATTGATAGAAAATCTTTCCCCGTAACCGGCTTGGACCAGAATTTGAGCAGATCCTTCACATTGACGACGCCAATGATATGGTCAATATTTTCCCGATAAACAGGCATGCGGGTATGACCGTGCCGGCAAATGAGTTCCATGATTTCCTCGATCTTTGCCCCGGCGCTGATCGCCACAATTTGAGTTCTGGGAATCATAACCTCACGGGCGATGGTATCCCTGAATTCAAGGATGCTCTGAATCATCTCCCCTGACTGGGGATCGATCAGCCCTTCCTCTTCACCGGCATCGATGATGGCCTGAATTTCGTCCTCCAGACGTGAGGCGTCACGTTCTTTAAACAATTTCTTCATCAGGGACAACAGACTTTTTCCCACTTCCCCCGGCTCCTTAAGCCATTACTATAATCCCCGCGCATACTCGGGTCTTAATATCTCCTGATTGCCTGTCGCAATCACCTTTTGAATCAAAGCTACTGTCTTTCCCTTCTCTTCCGGTAATCTAGCCCGGATGGGCAGGTAGTTCGAGGCGTGATTGGAAGTAAAAAAACAATTCGTAAATCGGGACTGGGCGATCATTATCCCCAGTTCGTTTAAAAAACCGAATGTGTCTGGAAGGATAAATCGGCCCGCGGCATGATCTTCATAAAGGGTTGTCCCGGGGACAAGCATCAATGTGAGGGCCCCTGCATAATCAGGATCTATATCCGTCAAAATCCGGGCCGTATCAACGGCATGGGCGCCACTCCTCTCGGCGCCTCCCAAGCCCAGGATAACCGTTGCGGACAAGTTGATGCCTGCCTCCTTGACCCGGCGTCCCGCCTCAACCAGCTGTTCATAAGTTACCCCCTTCCGGATGTCCCTAAGCACTTCGGCATTACCGCTTTCAACGCCCATATAGATGATACCGATCCCTGAATCCCGCAATTCTCGTAGTTCTTCAGGTGTCTTTCGGAGGATACTCTTGGCGTTTCCATAAAGTCCAATCCTCTTTACGCCCCGCACATGATTGCCGATAAGCCGCAGGATCTCCACCAGCCGCTTCTGGGGAATAATCAAAGCGTCGCCGTCACAAAGAAATATCTTGTCCACACAGCGATACCGGCCGGCTTCGAGAATATCTTCCGTTATTTCTTCGGTGGTTTTGATCCGGAATTTTTTTTCTTTATACGTCGGACAGAAGGTACACCGATTATGGGAACATCCGACGGTGACCTGCAAAAGTAGACTGTAGGCCTCACTTGGTGGCCTGATAATGATTCCTTCGTACTTCATAATCTTTTTATTAAACAATAAAAAAGGGGTTAACCGTATCGGCCAACCCCTAGAGTATTTGGCGGGGCCGAAGGGACTCGAACCCTCGCCCTCCGGCGTGACAGGCCGGCGTTATAACCAACTTAACTACGACCCCGTTTTTTTCTTCCCAAAGCGACTTTTCACACCACTGGAAACCCGTTCTTTGCTGCCGAGCATGGCTTTTAGCAGCCGCAGCCGACGGTTTTCTTCCGTTTTCTATGGTAGGCGGAACAGGACTCGAACCTGTGACATCCACGGTGTAAGCGTGGCGCTCTCCCAGCTGAGCTACCCGCCCCTACTGTCACCATAAGCAAGGGGTATTAACTATCAGCAATGAGCGATCTTGTCAAGCAAAAAAGAACTCGACTTCAAGCATTCATAGGCGCCCAGCCACTGCTCATGGGTGGCAAAGATGACGCTTCCTCTTTCTTTGTCTCTGCGGCAATGACTTCTTTGCCGATCTCGTCTTCCTTGACAAATGCAACTTTCAGAACCTCATCCATGTTTTCCACAGGAATAATCTTCAGAGCCTTGATGACATTTGCCGGGACCTCGGCAAGATCCTTTTCGTTGTCCTTGGGAATAATTACTGTTTTTATGTTACCCCGGTGTGCGGCGAGCAGTTTTTCCTTTAACCCGCCGATCGGCAATATCCTTCCCCTGAGAGTTATTTCCCCGGTCATGGCCAAATCTCCCCGCACCTTCTTCTTCATGTATGCAGAAGCAATAGCGGTCACCATGGCTATCCCTGCCGATGGCCCATCCTTGGGTATGGCCCCTTCCGGCACATGGACATGAACATCCGTCTCTTTATAATAATGCTCGGGCAAACCGAACTCATCTGCCCGGGAACGAACATAGGTCAAGGCCGCTTGCACGGATTCCTGCATGACGTCGCCAAGCTTTCCCGTCATGACCATCTTTCCCGTCCCCTTCATGATGGTCGCCTCAATCACCAGTAGTTCGCCGCCGACTTCCGTCCACGCCAACCCTGTTGACAAACCAATCTGATCTTTACCCTCTGTTTCACCGTGACGGAACTTTGCCACCCCCAGATATTTATGCACCGCCTTTGAGCTTACCCTGATCTGATCCTGAATCCCATCCGAAACGATCTTACGGGCTATTTTCCTGCAGATCGAGGCAATCTCCCGTTCCATATTCCGCACCCCTGCCTCCCGGGTATACTGCCTGATAATGGAGAGGATTGCGCCATCGGTAAAAGCAACATTTTTTTCTGTAAGGCCATTGGCCTCCATCTCCTTGGCAACGAGGAACTTCTTGGCGATATTGAGCTTTTCCGGTTCTGTATAGCCGGCAATACGGATAACTTCCATCCGATCCTGGAGGGGCGCCGGAATAGTCTGCAGGATATTGGCCGTGGTAATGAACATCACGTCCGATAAATCGTAATCAACTTCTAAATAATTGTCATTAAAGGCATTATTCTGTTCGGGATCGAGAACCTCCAGAAGGGCCGAGGAAGGATCACCCCGAAAGTCGGAACTAAGCTTGTCCACCTCATCAAGGCAAAAGACGGGGTTATTCGATCCGGCCTTTTTCATCAACTGGACAATTTTCCCCGGCAAAGCGCCTATATAGGTTCTTCTGTGCCCCCGGATCTCCGCTTCGTCCCGGACGCCGCCCAGAGAAAAACGAACGAATTTTCTGTTCGTGGCCCGGGCAACAGATTTGGCAACGGAGGTTTTCCCCACCCCCGGCGGACCAACAAGACATAGAATCGATCCCTTATTTTTCTTGACCAGGCTCTGAACAGCCAGATATTCAATGATTCTTTCCTTGACCTGTTTCAGGCCAAAATGATCCTCTTCTAGTATGGTCTCGGATTCCTTGAGGGTATGTTTGTTCTCCGTCTTTTCATACCATGGTAAATCAAGGAGCCAATCAACATAGTTTCTAACTACCGTGGCCTCCGCCGACATGGGGGCCATCATCTGCATCTTCTTGATCTCCGCCTTAACCTTTTTCTGGGCCTCTTCGGGGAGCTTTTTCTGCTTTAGTCTCTTTTCCAGATCGGCGATTTCGCTTTTTAAATCGTCTTTTTCCCCCATCTCTTTCTGAATAGCCCGCATCTGCTCATTAAGATAGTAATCCTTCTGCGTCTTTTCCATCTGCTTCTTGACGCGGCGCTTGATTTTCTCTTCTACCTGAAGGATTTCAATCTCTCCCAGGAGCATTTCATATACGGCTTCCAGCCGCTCCGGGACATTGATTATCTCAAGAATCCGCTGCTTGTCTTCAAGTTTAACGCTCACATGAGATACAATAACATCGGCCAGCTTGGACGGGCTTTCGATGGAGGAGATCGTGTTGACCATTTCCACATGAACCTTTTTGCTCAGCTTGACATAGGATTCAAAGGCTTCATTGAGACTTCTGATCAGCGCCTCGCCTTTAACTCGATCCCCTTCCCCCTCCTCCTCGATCTCTTCAACCTTAACGGTGAAAAAATCATCCATGGAGATGTATTCCCTGATGATTCCTCTCTTCTTTCCCTCTACGAGGACCTTTACTGTTCCGTCGGGAAGGCGGAGAAGCTGGATGATGATGCCAACGGTTCCAATTTTATATATATCGTTTTCTGATGGTTCATCCTTCTGGGCACTTTTCTGAGCCACCATGAAGATACTTTTTTCATATTTCATGGCCGACTCAAGGGCGGCAATAGATTTGTCCCTTCCCACAAACAGGGGAACAATCATGTGGGGGAATACGACCACGTCCCGCAAGGGCAGCAGGGGCATGGTCTGGACTTCATCATTCTTATTATCTTTAATAAAATCAAACATATATGCTTATCTTTTCCTTGAAGTAATATCGCTATTAGGCAGTTTCCGAGGCCGATTCAAATATCAGAATGGGGTTTTCCTTGTTCATAACCACGTCCTCACTAATGACACATTCACGCATGTCACGGCGGGAAGGAAGTTCATACATGATCTCCAGCATGGTATTTTCCAAGATCGAGCGCAGACCTCTCGCTCCTGTTTTTCTTTCTGTAGCTAGCTTCGCAACCGCCCTCAGGGCGCCATCTGTAAATTTAAGTTTGACATTCTCAAGATCGAAAAGTTTTTTGTACTGCTTGATTATTGAATCACGTGGTTCTTTGAGGATGCGCACCATATCGTTCTCATCAAGTTCATTAAGAGTAGCGATAACGGGAAGCCGGCCGATAAATTCTGGTATCAGACCGAATTTCAATAAATCTTCCGGTTGCACTTCCGTCAACAATTCTCCGACCTTCTTTTCCTGCTTACTTCGGATCTCCGCCCCGAAGCCCATATTGCTGAAACCGACTCTTTTGGCGATAATATCCTCGAGGACATTGAAGGCGCCACCACAGATAAAGAGGATATTAGTTGTATCCACCTGGATGAATTCCTGCTGGGGATGCTTTCTCCCCCCCTTGGGTGGAATGTTTGCCAAGGTACCCTCGATGATTTTCAGAAGAGCCTGTTGCACCCCTTCTCCGGATACATCCCGGGTAATTGATGGATTTCCCGACTTCTTGGCGATCTTGTCAATCTCATCGATGTAAACAATCCCCTTCGAGGCCCGCTCCACATCATAGTCGGCATTCTGGAGAAGGGCCAGGATGATGTTTTCCACATCCTCTCCCACATAACCAGCCTCCGTGAGGGTCGTTGCATCGGCAATGGTAAAGGGGACGTTGAGCATTTTCGCCAATGTTTTTGCCAAAAGCGTCTTTCCCGAACCGGTGGGACCGATGAGGAGAACATTGCTCTTCTGAATCTCCACTCCATCCATTTCTGTCGGACGGAACAGGCGTTTGTAATGATTGTAAACCGCGACGGAAAGGACTTTTTTGGTCCTCTCCTGACCAATCACGTAAGAGTCCAGGAACTTTTTGATCTCCTTCGGTTTGGGAGTTCCCTTGGTCTTTTCCACCGCCGCCACCGTATCATTGTCCTCATGGACAATTGAACGGCAGAGTTCAATACATTCGTCACAGATATAGGCCGTGGGACCGGCAACGAGTTTTCGCACTTCGTTCTGGTTCTTGCCGCAGAAGGAACAATACAGGAGCCCCTGCCCCCCTCCCTGCGCTTCTCTTCCTTTTCTGACCATTTATTTATAACCTCTTAATAACCTTATCATTGCCGCTTATCGATGATAATATCGATAATACCATAATCTTTCGCCTGATGACCGTCCATGAAATAGTCCCGCTCCGTGTCCGCCTGAATTTTGTCTAGCGGCTGATTTGTCAGTGTTGCCAATATCTGGTTCAGTTCGTCCTTCAATCTCAGAATTTCCCGGGCCTGAATGGCAATGTCCGTGGCCTGTCCCTGGAATCCTCCCAAGGGCTGATGGATAAGTATCCGTGCATGGGGCAAGGCATAGCGTTTCCCTTTGGCCCCCGCTGCCAGTAACAGAGCCCCCATGCTCGCCGCCTGTCCCATACAGAAGGTGCTGACCGCCGGTCTTATATACTGCATGGTATCATAAATCGCCAATCCGGAACTGACATGACCACCGGGGCTATTGAGATAGAGAAAGATCTCCTTATCCGGATCTTCCGACTCCAGGTAGAGCATCTGGGCGATGATCAGATTGGCGACATTATCATCAATAGCCGTTCCCAGGAATATGATACGATCTTTCAGAAGGCGCGAGTAAATGTCAAAGGCTCGTTCGCCTCGCCCATCCTGTTCAACTACCATTGGAATCAAGGGCATTTAGCTTACCTCCTGTGTCGCTGTTGATTCTTTCTTGACGATTCTTATGTTTGCTTTATCCTTGATAAAATCTATAACTTTTTTATTGGTCAGTTCAGACATGATGCTTTCCAGCAGGTCGTCCTTGGCAAGGGCTGCCCTAAAAGAATCATAGCTCTGGTTGCGCTTCTCGGCAAGCTCTCTGATATGTTCATTCAGTTCTTCAGCGCTCACGGATATATTTTCTTTCTCCCCAATCCTACTCACCAGCAAGAAAGTCTTGACGATCCGGGTGGCATCCTTCTTGTACAGATCGTGGTACTGGGGAAGAATTTTTGCCGCCTTGTCCGCATCAATTCCCTGCATGGACATCCGCCACCTGGTATCTGCCATCATCGAGTGAATCTGCCTCTCAACAAGGGAGTCAGGGGCCACGATGGGGTTCTTCTCGATAAGCTTCTCGATTATCGCCATCTTCATGTTTCCATCGACCTGCTCCTGCTTCTCCGCTTCGATGTTCTTGCGGAGATCGTCCCGCAATTCATCCATAGTGTTGTACTGTTCAAAATTTTTAACAAATTCCTCGTTGATCTCAGGTATTTGTTTCTCTTTGATATTCTTTATGATCACGGTAAAGATCGCATCCTTGCCGGCAACGTCTTTATGATGATAGTCTTCAGGGAATTTAACGGCAACATCTCTGGTTTCTCCCTTTTTCATACCCAGTAGCTGGTCCTCGAACCCGGTGATAAAAGTATTGGATCCAACCTCCAGAAGATAATCATCTGCTTTGAGTTCCTTTAGTGGCTGCCCCTCTACGGCGCCTTGAAAATCGATGACGACGTGGTTTCCCGAAACAACCTCGGAATCCTCGGATATTTCCTCCATGGTGCTGTACATCTCCTGTAGTTCCTGGAGCTTAGCTTCCATATCGGCATCCGTCGCTTCGACTTCTTCCCGGTCAATTTCCAGTCCGACATACCCTTCCGGATCGAAGACTGGTTCAGTTTCCACGGTGGCGCTGAAGACAAAGGCCTTTTCAGGCTCAATGCCCTGCTGATCTATTTCCGGTTTGGATACGGGTTCAATGGCATGCTCCTTCAATGCATCCCAGAAATGTTGATTGAAAAGTTGTGTCATTGCCTCTTCTTCGGCATGGTCCTTATAAAATTTTTCCAGGACTGGACGGGGAATTTTCCCTGGGCGAAATCCTCTCACATTTGCCGTCTTACCGATCTTGCGATAAACATCATCTAGGACAACTTTGGTTTCTTCCCAAGGAATTTCAAACGATAGCTTCTTCTTGACAGGGCTTATTTCCTCAATCTTTACCGTCTGGCTTATCTCGTTCACCGGTGCTGTTCTCCTTCATCTATTAATATTGGACGCGGAAAGGTTATTTGGTGCGAGAGAGGGGACTTGAACCCCTATCCGCTTGCGCGGGCTGGATCCTAAGTCCAGTGCGTCTTCCAGTTCCGCCACTCTCGCCAGGATATTTCTTCTCATATATGCGCAGACAAAAAGATTGTCAACAATATCGAAAAAGATGCGAGGCTTTATCGCAAACCTAATCCTTTTGCAAGCTTTTTCAGTCTCCCTCTTCCCTCTCCAAATCTTGGGCTGTATCCTGGAATGGTATGGTCAACTCATAGGCCCCCGCAGAAAGGACTGCCTTAATAGGGAATCCCGACTTCTCATACACTCGCAACATGGCTTTGTTTACCGCCAGGACATCGGCGGTAAAACCCTCGACCCCTTCCTCCCTGGCAATTTTAATCAAAAGTTCAAATAGAAAGGACGCCATTCCCTTCCCCTGATAAGCTTCATCCACAACGAAGGCCGTATCCGCATAAGGACGATCTTGGGAGCGGACATAGCGTGCTTCGGCAATGATTCTTTCCGTGCCGGTCTCCTCGATAACGCCGACGACAGACATGATCCTCCGATAGTCTACATTGACGTATTCCTGCATCTTTTTATGGGGCATCGCCTTGATGGGACTGAAATAACGGTAATAAACAGCCTGATCGGAAAATCGGTAAAAGAGACGCCGCATCTCGTCCTCATCGGAGGGCTTGATCGCCCGGAACCGCACCGATAAACCCTCCTTGAAGGTATGGGTGCAGGACACTTTTTCCGGATAGAGATGGCCCGAGTCGGCAAAATAAATCTGGTCGGCATAGATCATTTTGGCATCCTTGGCCTGCTGAACCAGTTCCGCCCGATCGTCGGGGTGGGCAATATCGATCAGGGCCTGGGCGCGCTGCCGCAGAGTTCTGCCCATAAGATAGGCCACACCATATTCGGTTACTACTATATCGAGAGACTCCCGATTGGAAAACTGATAGGGCATACTTTCCACAGACATAACAATGTTTGCTTTCCCTTCTCGATTACGACTGGGAAGGGCAAATACCGTCCGACCATCCCTGGACAGGGCGGCGCCCATGAAAAGTTCCTGGACGGCCCCGGGACCGGAGGTAACATTGCCTTTGCCCATGTGTAGGGCCACGTTTCCCGTCAGATCCACCTTCCGTGCCGGCAGGATAGCCATGACCCGGTCATTGCGACCGATAACCTTGGGACTCATGACCACATCGATGGGCTGAAATTCTACCAAGGGGTTTCTGTCGAGCCAGTCCACCAGTTCCCTTGTTCCCATAATGTAAGAAGCCGCCGACTTCCCACGGAATACCCCTTTTCTGCGATTAGTCACGGCGCCGCTTTTCACGAGATCCATCAGGGCATCCGTAAAAAAGGGGGATTGGATACCCAGATGTTTTTTGTTCACCAGCTGCTGCCCCAATGCCTCATAAAGAGGACCGATGGCGAATGATATGCAGCTCCCATCCTCAACAATCGACGCTACATGCCCGGCAATCTTCAAGTAAACTTCATCCAAAGGCCACCGGGGCACATAGAAAATCGGTTCTGTCGCTTCGACCAGATAATCAAAATCATCTATATGTACCAAGGTATCACCCAAGGTACGTGGTACGGAATCGCTGATTTCTCCAACAACAACCTTGGCACTTTCCATTGCCTGACGCTCCACGGCCATGCCCAAACCAAGACTACAATACCCTGTTTCATCGGGAGGGGTGATCTGGATGAAGGCCAGGTCAATACTTATGGCGCCGGTACGGAAAAGCCAGGGTATCCGGGAGAAACGGCTGGGAATAAGGTCAACCCGCCCTTCCTGTATAGCCTCACCGGCTATCCATCCGGAAAAGAAGGTTTTCAGGCGGTATTTCTTCGAAAATCGCTCATCGATGGCGACAGCGTCCCCGAGACTGACCAATTGGATCACTTCCAAGTCCTGAAGGTTTGGTTGCGCCGATGCCATGAGATGTTTTACAAGGGTCCGGGGCTCGGCCATACCTGTTCCCAGGAATATGCTCATCCCTGGCTCGATTTTCTCCAGAATGTCATCAGGACTGACCACCCGGCATTTCCAGGCAGGCTCGGTTTTCTTTTGCGAAGAAAATGGATTAAATATCAAAAATATATCTCCTATGTAGCAAGATTGTAGGCAGCGGGGTCAAACGGCGATCCGGGCGGGAATATCCGGGTCCCAAATTCCCGATCCAGCATGAAAACCCCCTCTTTACTGTTTTCCACGCGCTCCATTTGACGGACATTCTTATCGGCGTTAGCTTCTTCTTCAATCTGCTCCTTGGTAAACCAGTTCAGCATACTATCCGAGGCAAAGTCATTTTCTTTACGGGCAATCTTAACCAGATTATGGATTTTTGAGGTAATGAACTGTTCATGGGCATAGGCGTCTTTCCAGGCCTCCAGAGGGCTGTTCCAGGATGTTTTAATCTGTTTCAGGTCCAGAAACTTTACTTCATGACCACGACTAATAATGTGATCGAAGAACTTCATGGCATGAATCATCTCTTCATGGGCCTGACAACGCATCCAGTGGGCCATGCCATCCAGGTTTTGAGAGTGAAAATAGGCAACCATGGATAGATAGATGTAATACGATTCCAGTTCATGCTTTATCTGTTCGTTCATTGCTTCCAACAATTTTTTTCCAATCATCGCTGTTTCTCCTTTCATTTCGTCATTACTGTTAGGTGGGAACGTATGCACATCAATGCCGATTGTCAATATAAAATAACCGACAAAAAATATTCGACTCCTTTTCTTATTTGGACTATAGGTGGGCTTGTAAAATAATTAGAAGAGAGTTGAAATTTTCCGAATATGTCTAATATATTGAATACTTTTCTTACATCAACGCCATTTCTGGCCTTCCTTTATTTGTTTATCCGTGCCTACTCGTGGACGTTCCATTTCCAGGTTGAAAATGAAGCGGCCTGGAAAGAATATCATAAAAAGGGCGGAACAATTCTATTGTGCACTTGGCATCAGCATTTCTTCGGGGCCATCCGTCATTTTCAGTCTTATCGAACCTACAATCCGGGGCTCATGATCTCCAAGAGCAAGGATGGCCATATCATCGCCGAGGTAGCCAGAAGATCCGGATGGGATCCGATACGGGGCTCCTCTTCCCGCGGCGGCCTTGAGGCCATGCTTAAAATAATTGATAAATTGAAAAGGGACAGGCTTATCGGTCACATCGTCGACGGCCCCCTGGGGCCGGCCGGTGATGTTAAAGCCGGCGTTATCCGCATCTCCCATGCCGCGGACGCCGTTATTGTACCTTTTTATATCCAGGCCGACAAAGCTTGGTATTTCAATAGCTGGGACCATTTCATGCTGCCCAAGCCCTTCTCCAAAGTCAGCCTCCGTTTTGATGAAATGATCAAGTTTCCAGCAACTACTGATAACGAACTATTCGAAAGTCAGCGGTTACAGCTTCAGGAAATCATGCGCAAAGGGGCCGGATATTCTTTTGATTAACAAAAAGGGGCTACGGAAAAACTCCGTAACCCCTTGATTTTCATTGGTCGGGGCGAGAGGATTTGAACCTCTCATTTTTGGGCATAAGCATTTGTTATTATTGACTGTAAAAACAGGCTGCCTAATGTTTGCCTAATGAGTAGCTGAACAAGGATGAGGAGATGAATCTAAAAATCCAACCTGATCCTGTATGGGTAATATTTTGAGATCTGATTGAGAAGAGTGGAGCCAATAAAAGGCACATTTGGATATTTGAAAGTCGATGCCGTCCCACTTTGGTCTGTAACTCCTGTTTTCCCCAACATGTTACAGCTCATCGAGTATTGCAATGCCGATAATATTAAACGGTATCATATTTTGGAACCGGGTAATCGAACCCCCGTCCAACAAATAACAATGAACGATTCCGTCAGCTTGCATCGGTATATGTTGACCTGACAAAGAACTGACAAAACCTTACAGCAAATCGGAAAGGCTTGCAACGCAAAAACAACCCCCCTGCCCCGGACATGAAATACGATTGGCAATGCCTGAGAAGCGATCCTCAGTAAGCCCTTGCTCAAATCGCTGACGAGCTTTTTCAAGGATTGGTCTCTCGCTACCTGAGAATCTCTGATCCATCGGTTATCCGTCTTCATCTTTTAATAACCAACGGCACCACCACCGCCAAAATATTTCGCACTGGCTCACCGGAAGGACGCAGATGTCACTGTTTTCCCCTTTACCTTATCACAATTTGAATCTATGATGCGTTCCAATAGAAATCAACAATTTCAGGTGCGGATTGTGATCACAAGAAAACGAGGACGTCATGGAGAAAAACCCTGTAATCGGAAGAAGAGATAACGACATTGATCATGCTGATCGTAAGACAGAAAAGGAGATTCTTGATCCTTTTCAGAGAGTGAATCCTTTCGTCTCATTTCGGTATTCCTCCCGTGAAATATCTTCTGTTGGCGGTAAAACGTATGTGAGAGCCAAAGAAAAGAGTTTTGTAGATGGGAAGTTCAAGTCGGAGGAGTTTGAGGGAGTGGCGCCGGGGAATCTTTATGGCAATATGGCCACAGAAATGCAGAAAATGTTTTTCGGGCAGATAGCGTCAGTGATGGGTATGTTTTCGACTTTTATGAAATGAAGTAGGATTTTGCAAAAGTATGAAAATACCCATCAGATATATTAATTATTCAGCATGAAATAGTGGGGAATCAAAATGAATATGGCCATAAATAAGGATTTCCCAGGTGGCTCAAGATCCCGTGTTAACCTGGCGGGAAACAACATTCGTAACCAGTCTTATACTACAGAAGATTTGCTCGTAGTTGAATATTGGCGTGCTGCTCATCGCGCAGTATTGAATACATTTCAAGCAATTTTACGAAATCGGACTCGCACAAAAGATGTGGTTGTCGCACAAAGGCACAAAAGGAGATCTACGATCTTTGGCAAATTGGATCGTTATCCTGACATGCAATTGTCTCGAATGGACGATGTTGCCGGATGTCGATTAATCTTTTCGGATATAAACATGCTGTACAGTTTTAGAGAAAACTTTCATAAAGCACAGTTTCACCATAAAAGGCGGAACGAGGTTGATAAATATGATTACATAAAGAACCCCAAAAGCACTGGGTATCGGGGTATACATGATATTTACATGTACGATGTTAATTCAGTTATTGGGCGTCACCTGAAAGGGCTGATGGTGGAGGTGCAGTATCGGACAAAGATTCAGCATGCATGGGCAACTGCAGTTGAAGTGATAGGATTCATTACAGAAAGCCAACCTAAGTTCCAAGAAGGGGATACACGATATCAAGACGCTATGGCATTTGCTAGTGAGATTCTTGCCAGAGTATATGAGGATTCTATCGGACCGTTTCCGCAGAAAGACAAAAGCGAACTTGTAAGAGAGTTCCTGACGCTTGATCAGGACTTGAGGCTTTTGAATACGCTTCGAAGCTTAAATGCCGCAGATCAAATCGTAAGCACAAACCGAAACACTATTCTAATTTTTTCTGAATCTGGCGAATTGGAAGTAAAGACATACCGCGATGCTCCTGAGGCACTTCGGGCATTGTTTCAGTTAGAGAAAGAGCGTCCTGGAAAGGATATCGTTTTGGTTAAAGCGGACACATCGGAAGATGTGCGCTTTGCTTTTAAGAACTATTTCTCTGATGCCCAAGACTTTATCGACTTAGTAGAAAAAGGCTGTCAAGAGCTTTCGGGCGCGAATATCATTGATCAAAATGTTGTATTGGAAGCTATGAAGGAGAAATGAACAGTAAATTGCCAAACCAAGGCATGCAGCGAATCGGTCATAAAGCAGGCCTTTCGCTGATGACTGTGTTACTATCTTCGATCCGTAATGTTTGGTCGCGATAACAGAGGCTAATATTTATTCTTTATGTAGTAGATTTTAAATACTAATTATGCTACCAAACTACTCCATATGGAACCCACATGCAGCGTCGGCACAAATAATAATGAAAGACCATTTTCAGAGGAAGGGCCGCTGAATAAGTTACATCCTACATAAACCTTATAGTGGGAAATATGATCCCAGTTCACATATGAGCATCCTTGATTACTTTACGATCACGGCAATAATTGGTGCCTGCATTACCATTCTAGGTTGGTGGTTGAAGTCCCGCCTCGATAACTCAATAAAACATGAATACGACAAAATTCTTGAGGATTTTTAGTTATAAATGAAGCGCTCTGATGTGCTGTTAACTGAGCGGCTTGCAGCTTTCAAATCTATTTCTAGCCAACTTCTGGCTCTACGTAGGTATTGCTATGCAAGAAGCGCAGAATTGAGAAATGAATCAGAATTTGAACCTCGAACGGAATCTCTCACTGAGCAAGAAAATGTAGGCCTCCTTATGCATAAAGAAAATTTAACGAGGCTGCTTGAGAGCGTTGAACTTTTTATTTCGCCAAATTCCCGTGAACGTTTTAATGATTTATTCTTGCAAATGGGTATGGGGTTTACTTTAGAGCTGTGGCTTGCCTCTGGTGACCCTCCACCCGAAATCGTAGCGACCGCTCATGAGGGTTATGACGTGATCGCCGAAAGAGTTAATGATGTTCTGGGTGAATTATATTCAGACCTTGGCTTGCCACAGACCCTAACGACTGCAACGGATCGCCAATAATGCCGACTCATGCTGAGCCGCGTATTAGGAGTGTAAAAAAGAGCCCATGGCAGATCAGAAATTTACGGCGGCAGAACGGGAAGCAATCTGGTTGGCGCACGACAAGAAATGCGCCTATACGAGAGAACTTCTCGATGTCAGCGGTTTTCATATAGATCATGTCTTGCCCGAGAAGCTTGCCAATACTCCAGAGGATTTAGAGCGGACCAAAGCCAAGCTAGGCTTGGGAGATAACTTCAAACTCACAGGATTTGAAAACCTCCTTCCATGTAAGCCAGGAGCCAATCTGCAGAAGGGCTCATTGATTTTTGAGAGTGCTCCCATTCACTACTTTCTTGGCCTTGCTGCAAGCAAGAAGGCCGCACTTGAAGACCATCTTGCCCGAATTGAGCAGCAAAAATATCGAGGCCGTGCCCTCATTTTGCTGCAGCAGTGCCTTGAGCGGGGAGAGCTTTCACCCGATGAAGTGGTTAGGATTTTGGATCAATACGCCGACCAGCCTACCGATATATTTAAACTTATTGAGGGAATGAAGTTTGCTGATGGAGAAGTCTACACAGTCGTGAAGGCAGATATAGCAGAATTGCAAAACAGGCCCATAAGGCTCGGTAGTAATGATGACATCGCCGGAGTTACTCTAACCGATGACTCAAACAAGCAGATTCTTGTGAGAAGCTGCAAGGATTACGACGCTGCTATTGAAGCAGGTTACTTCCCCCTTACTACATTCGACATGAAAATGGCGACGTTCTTTGAGCATCAATGTGGGCTACTCAGGGCACTTGAGGCTGCGAGCACACCCAATATCAGCCACATTGCAAACCCGCGAGTCGGGGTCGTAGACCTTCATCTACTCCAGTTTTCTTTGTTCCCCAATATAGGTGAGGAACCCGAGTCACAGGAACCGGATGCAACTTTCCAGAGCAAAATCGATGATGGAACCCTAGTAGTGCGACGCATTAAGCAGAACCTTCTTGTCGTGGAAGAGCATGAAGGTATGGGACAGCAACTGATTGAGGTCATGCGGGCGGACTTCAACGGTGACGGAGTGGAGGACATCCTATTATTTGAGTACTGCTACGCAACGCATGGCACCTTGGGATATGGGGGCATAAGAATCCTGACTCGCAAAAATTCAACCAGCCGGTTCGAGAACTTGGCGTTTTAATCCAATAACAAAAGTTTCCACGCGAATGCGGATAGAGCCCGCGCCGGTGAAACAGAACATTATTTTCTTTCGAATAAGCGTTATTCTGTAACCTGACGTTCGACAGCTGTAGGCACATTTTGTCCTTTGGAAAGGCGTAAGTTATTGAAATCTCGTAGTCAGACCTCAGAAAAACTGAAAAACCTGTAGGCATGCGAATTACATAATTGTTCTTGACAT
>Ga0247840_10005560_pt1 | contig 18855 bp, 24 predicted proteins | sample LaCruzMarch2015__FD_192404 | JGI IMG/M metagenome (GOLD analysis project Ga0247840, IMG submission 192404) | Freshwater microbial communities from meromictic Lake La Cruz, Castile-La Mancha, Spain - LaCruzMarch2015_17m | ecosystem: Environmental > Aquatic > Freshwater > Lake | place: Spain... | reverse complement strand
CACGGTGGACTTCGCGATCATCCGCAGGTCGGCGGTCGTGCAGCCGCTCAAATTCCGTCCCGTCGGGCGTTTCGGCTATGCGTGCTTTATCCCGAAGACGCTCGACGCGAGAGGGAAAAAGCCCCCGGAGGATCTGCCGCTCGCGCTATCGATGGGCGGCGATTTTTTCGAGTCGTTCCAGAGGGCTGCCTCCAAGGCTGGCGAGTCTCCGAACGTCGTCTACCGGTGTACGAGCTTCACCCAGGCCGCCCAGCTCGTCCGCTCCGGGGTATGCGGCGCGATCCTCCCGCGCATCGCGGCGCCATTCCTCGCCCGCGAAGCCTCGATCCACGAGCTTCCCTGGCTCAAGCCTGTCACGCGCGACCTCGGAATCGCCTGGCACCGCCGGCTCACGGACATCCGCCCGCTGGCGGAGAAGCTCCTCGGGGCCATGGAAGATTCGTTTGTGCGGGCGCTGCAGAAGTCCTGACTATAAAGTCATCCACCCTGCATTTTCCTGCATGGCTGATTTTCGTGGCGTGCTTTATCTGTAGCACCATGAAACCACGAGACGCCTCCGCCCACCGTGCTTTCGCTGACGCCTGATTGATGACCATGAAACGACGATAACAAGGAAATTGCGATCAACCTCGATCCGCAGGAGCACTGTGCCCACATGGGGCGTGGGTTCCGGGATCCAGTTGAAAAAGCATGATCCTTGACATCATCAAAACAGCGACAGTCCCGGCTCGCATCGAGTTCGGGAGAAACCAGGAATTCACCAACCTTCATATCTGGAGGCTGGAGGACGAAACCAAAACGCTGCGCGTGGCCTGCCATCTCGGAGAGCTCTCCGTGTGGCAGGAGGGCCAGGAGGAGCGAGAGCTCTTCCGGATCAACCTCGGAATCCTCGCCGAGATCGCCCGCCGCGCCGGCAACAGGGCTTGGGCCTACAGGCGGTCCATGACCGACATCCGCGAGCTCACGGAGGAGGAGACCGTGAAAATCTGGAGGGCCTGCGCCTCCGATCCCGAGGTGAGGTTCAGCGCCTCGCTCCGGAGAGGGGCTTCCAGCATGGGCGGCTGGAGGCACTGCCTGGAGCTCGCCGGGATGTTCCTGCGGATGCAGGGGCGCCCGGTGCCCTGGGAAAAGGCGGAGTTCGTCGAATACGACTGCGCCGCCTGAAGCGAAACCAACGCCCCGTGCGGCATCAAGCCGGGCGGGGCGGCAACCAGCAACAGAAAATAACTATGACAGCGATCCACTACTCAAAATCCATCATCCGCACATCCATGCCAACCCGTTGGACCCGCAAGGCGCTTCTCGGGATTGAAACCCCGCTCGACTACGCGATGTCGCTCGTTCGTGAGGACAAGCTTGCGAAAGCCCGCCAGCTTCCCCTCACCCCGCGCCAGAAGCGCAAATTCGAGCGATGGCTCGAGGGGCGGCTTGCCGCCTGAAGAAACGCAAAACCTCAGAATCCATGAAAACAACCCAACAAGAAAACAATCCATCAGCGGCGGCTCCCCTGCTGGCAAGCATGCCGTTCCGGATGTCGCTTTACAGGAATCAAGAGCAAGAGCCCGGGCAGTGGTGCAAAGACTCAGGAATCGACTTCAAAATGATCCTCGGAGAGACGCCCGAGGATGGCCTGGCTTGCTTTGCCTGCGACGAGTTCCATTTTGCCACGGAGGAGGATCTGGTGAAATTCAACGCCCGCTTTCCCGCCAGCATGGCATGGATAGAAACGGCGGGCGGACGTCATCTCCCACTCGCTGCGGTTCCCCCATGGGACCACCGTCCGGATCGCATCCGGCGGGAGAGAAAGAAGCCCCTCAGGAAAGCCTCCGCCGGATGGGACCCTAACCGCAGCCTGTCATGGAAACAGCGGGCGAGAATGGAGCGGGACGCTGCCTGGGCTATTGAAAACATGGTCAGGCTCTTCTACCGGACATCGCCTCCCTCCACTCTCACAAAAGTTTTCAGGATAAATGAGGGGCCGCTCTTCCTCCTGGATTTTCTGGGGCACCGTTTCCTGATCTTCGTGCAGGTCATGCTTCCGAGGATAGCACCCGATTGGAATATGATTCCGGGGATTCTCGGGGAGGCTGCAGAACGCTACCAGGCCAACCCTGCGGTCGTGTTCGTGGACCCCGACAGAAAATACCGGACGGCCGGATTTGCGGCCCTGGAGGCGCGGATCAAGAGCCTTCCGGAGTGGAGGGAGTTTCTCCTTTACGGTCGGGCGCCTGCGGACTTCGTGAAAATGCGCGGTGCACATCTTTCCCAAGTCGAATTCCGCGCTGACATCAGCAGCTCTGAGGATTTCTGGCACCGCCCGAATCGGCTCGTTGAGGCCGAAATGCTCGTGGATGGGCAGCGGATCAATGCCCTGTCGCTTTCGACATCAGAGCTCCTGAGATCCCTTGCCTATCCGGATCAGAGAGAACTTCTCAACTGCAGTTGCGGGCATTCCGGGTGCGCCGGAATCAAATTCGGGTGCATCACTTGCGAGCACGAGGGGATCATGCTCATAAAGCTGTATTCCGCGAAGAGGCCGCGCCTTCTTCTCTTTGACGCCGCGCAATACCGGCAAAGCGCGATGGCCTGCCTCGGCCGACTGGTGACGACAAAGCCTGTTCCGGGAACCGCGACAGGTTGGACACTCGTCAACCCGGAAGATCTGAAAACCCTGAGCCATGAACTTGCCATCACGTTGAACCATGAAAACTGAGCCTCAGAATGAGCCCGCCGGCGCGCGCATCGTGTCACCGCCGGAATGGGAACTCACCACGCGCAGGATGGAGGATTTGTTCCTCGATTTCCATCTGGCGCTGTGCCGCCCGCTGCCCGATGAATGCGAATGGGCCGACTGGCTTGCCGCCTTCCGCAGCGATTTGCTCGAGACGGACGAGGGGGTTCAGGCGTTCTTTCTTGTCGGCCGGGGAGATGGCGAGGTGCGCGGCTGGGTGAAAGCCGAAATGAAGCATGTCGACGGCGGGTGGAGGCCTTCCCCAGCTCCGTTCCTGAGCAACCTGATCGTGCTGCCCAAGTGGCGCGGGCGCGGATATGGCGGGTTCCTGCTGCGCAGGGGCGAAAACTACTTCCGCGGCCGGGGAAGTAAGGAGGTTTATCTCACATGCGACGCCGGAATTGCTCCCTGGTATGCACGCCAGGGATACGAAACCTGCACCCCCACCACAGAGGATGGGCACGCATGGATGGAGCCGGGGCTTTATCTTCAGAGGAAGAATCTGAATCTGCGCAAACGCCAAATGCTGGGGTTGCCATCCATTCCGGCGCGCCCTGTCGGAATCCGTGCTCGAACATGATTGTCTCGGTCCCGTCGGTGTCGGGCCAGCATTCGTATCCCTCCTGAATCCGGCGATCCTCAAGCAACCCGAGCAATTCCGGGGCATTCGAGCCACAGCGGCACCGCCTGCTCATGTCCCCCAGGGTCAATGTGATACGGGGTGACGATTTCTCGGCCTGCTTACTTTGATCGGATAAGAGGGCTGCATCTTTCTATCACCACCCGAGTATAGATATCCCATTCCCGTTCCGTCATCTGGGATCTGAGTTCCAATAGGCCTGACGCAGTCGGCAGTGCTCTGCGCACGTCAGATGGTAATTTGCCAAGGCAGGAACGAAGCGCCTCCTCCAGATCGGGAACAATCAAACGCTGCACCCTCTCCTGGTTGTCCAAGCCATGAAAAAATATTCTGCGGCTGACCGCTTCTGCCGGGGTGCGCTTGCCGGGATGCCTGCGCAGTCGCTCCAGATCCCTCAATGTCGTCTCATCGGTGATCACGGAAATCCCTCCGCGTCTGTGCAGTTTTTGGACAAGCCCCGTCACGCGCCTGTCCAATTTGCGAAATGTTGCCTGAGCTGTATTTCGGGATGCGCCAGCAATCAAGCCAGCCTCACCGGCAGGGGTTTCCTTGCAGTATTCCAGAACCAGGCGGTGGTGCTTTCTTCGCCCTTCGAAATTCCACTTCGCGCGGCATCTGGGACATTGGCGCTGGGTTCCGCTGGAGCGGTGGGTGGGAGTGCCGTCATACCAACACAAGCCTCCTTCGAGAAACTTCGTGTAGTCGGAAACATCCAACAGGCTTGAAAAGAATCCATTCACCATAGATAGAAAAACGCCCTCTGTTCTGTGCATTTGATTATAAATAGCCATTCTTATTGTGCATTAATAGGATTATTGCCATTGGTTTTACGCATTCTGGCGATCATTCGATTTTCTATGAAATGAAACTTCAAATCCTGCTTTCCCTCCTGATCCTTCCGCTGCTTGCAAACGCTGAAGACCCTTATCGCCATGATCCCGAACCGCTTGATTCTTGTGACCGGCTGTTGAAACCGTTGAAGGTTGGAATCCCCGACTGCGCTCTGAAACCGCCGTCGTTTGAGCCCTACAAGCCCTTGGAATATCCTTTGGGGACTCGCGAGCGGAAAGGGCGCGACCCGCTTCCGGAAAAGTGTGTGATCACGACCTATTCGGTTCCCGAACCGGCGGGGGACGATTACTCGTTGTCGAACATCAAGACGATCATCGACTACGATCCCAGGACCGGGGAAGGGAAAGTCTATGCGGCCGACATGTTCGGCAAGACCCTGAAGGGGCAGGTGGGCGTCGTGAAAAAGGAATCCTATTCCGGCAATCTCATCGTCTATCCCTCGGATAACTTTGGGAACGCGGATTACTTGAAACCATCGAAAGTCATTGAAGGAGTCGAGCCGTCCGTGCCGGGCCGGGATTTTCGAGGATGCGAGCGGAGGGACGGGATTCCCCACACGACCTCCAGCAATGCGAAAATCTACCAGTCAGACGAGTTCGGAAGGCGGAGCTTGTTTGCCGAACCGGTGGAAAATGCGAAGGTGAAATGCGAAAAATGATCTCCGGATGATGGGGCCAAACTGTTGGACAGCCCGGCGCCTCCAGAGTCAGACTGGAAAAGATTCTTCGAAGCCCTATGAATAACAGAATCAACTGGCTGATCCTCATCCTGGTGGCGTGGGCCATCGCCTCCTACCTTCTCATCCCGTGGGTGTCGAAGCTCTACTACCGCCATCACTTCAACGAAGGCCCTCGCATCACCCTGACCTCTGACGGCCATCCGGGCGACCCGGTCAATATCGCCATCGAGGGGGAGGAGGCGGACCTCGTCCGGGCCATGCACGCGGCGGGATGGTATCCGGCAGACCCGATCACGCTCGCGAGCAGCGTGCGCATCGTGGTGGACTCGGTGATCCGAAAGCCCGACGACGAGGCCCCGGTCAGCACCCTTCTGCTATTCGGGCGCAAGCAGGACTTGGCCTTCGAGCTGCCGGTCGGCGACAGCCCTCGTCAGCGGCATCATGTGCGGTTCTGGCGGTGGGACAAACTCAAGGACGGGCGTCCGGTCTGGTTTGGCTCGGCGACGTTCGATGAGCGTGTGGGGCTGAGCCACACCACTGGGCAGGTGACGCATCACATCGGTCCAGACGTGGATGCCGAGCGGGATCTCATTATGAGCGGGCTCCTGAAGGCCGGCAGGACGCAGGACGAGTATTACGTGAACGGGTTTCACAAGGTGCTGGAAGGCCGCAACGGAGGTGGAGATCTCTGGCGCACGGACGGTCGGCTCGGGGCGGTTGTGCTCAAAAAATAGCGTCATGCCTCCCGTCGTCAAAAACCTCATGGAGTCCTCTCCGGCAGAGAAGGAGACATTCCAAACACTCCTCGACTTGCCCGGAATCCGGTTGGAGCAGATCGTCTCCAACGGTCAGGCCAGCGCAGAAGGGTTCTGGTATGACCAGAAGGAACCGGAGTGGGTGGCGCTGGTCCGGGGCGAGGCCGTGCTGCGGTTTGATCCCGGTGGGGATGCACCGCTGAAAACCGGCGACTTTCTTTTGATTCCTGCCAATGCCCGGCACCGGGTGGAATCCGTATCGGCCGATGCGGTCTGGCTGGCCCTGCATTTTTCCACCTGATGCCCGCCATGTGCGCGACGTTCCAATTCCGGGGAAAAAACATTTTTTGGGGGGTGGGCACGTATTTGTCCTACCTGCCACGGTATTGTCGCCACTATGAACAACCTCGAATCACGCCTGCGCTCCACCGTTGAATGCCTCTGCAAAAGCGAGCGCAATACGGGCCGCTGCCCGGAGGGGCTCCACGCGGCAGCCGACTTCCTGGAGTCTGCCTTCCGTGGTCTCGGGCTGAATGCTGCCAAACAGGAATTCCAGGCCAACGGGGTCGCGTGCTCGAATGTCGAGGCCGTCGCCCCTTCCTACGCAGGGCATGACTCCCCTCACATTGTCATCGGCGCCCACTACGATTCGGCCGAGGGCACTGTCGGTGCCGACGACAATGCGTCCGCTGTCGCTGTTCTCATGGAGGTGGCCCGCCAGCTCAAGGACGATCCCTCCATTTCCAGAATCCGGTTCGTCGCCTACGCCAATGAGGAGCCACCGCATTTTGCCTCCAGCACCATGGGCAGCCGGGTCCATGCGAAGGCATGCCGGGCGAGGGGAGACAAAATCGCCGGCATGATCTGCCTGGAGAGTCTCGGCGTGTTCACCAACGAACCGGAAACGCAATCCCTCGGCCTGCTCGGCTTCTTCGACATCCCGGATGAACTCGACCGCCTCTGCCGCCTGTGCGGCATTGATCCGACCGTCGGCAACTTCCTCGCGGTTGTCGGGAACGAACCCTCCCGGGATTTTTTGAGGTTGTTTGATTCGGCATTCAAGCGCGACGACCAGCTCCCGGCTCTCTCGACCGATTTCATGGGAGACTTCCTGCGGCTCTCCGACCACCTGTCCTACTGGGATGAGGGGTATCCGGCCATCATGCTCACCGATACCGCCATGTGCCGGAACAAGCATTATCACGAGCCCGGCGATACCCCGGAAAAGCTGAATTACCCAGTGATGGCCCTGCTCGAGGAACGGGTGGCTGAAGCGGCAGGAAAGCTCACAAACAACCTTTCGGATACGTATGTGTCCTAGTGGAACTGTAGATTGATGCGTATGCAAGCCCTCTCCAGATCAATCAAATTGTTCGATATTTCTTTGCCATGAAATGCCTCCTCTGGAACCTCAAATGGGCAGCCTCCTCTTCAAAGCGAGGCCACCGGATCTCGGAAATCATCGCGAGCAATGGCCCAGATACCATCTGCCTGACCGAGACAACGTTAGGAATGGTGCCTTCTGGGTTCAGCATCGAGTCGCAAATCGATTACGGGTATCCCAACGATGGGTCACGGAGGAAAGTTGTCCTCTGGAGCCGGTCACCTTGGGCAGAAGTCGATGATGTCGGCGCTTCTCACCTGCCGCCAGGGCGGTTCGTCACTGGCGTTACGGAAGGCATCCGATTTGTTGGTGTTTGCATACCTTGGAAGAGTGCGCACGTGTCATCGGGAAGACGGGACCGGAAGCTTTGGCAGGATCACCTCCAATATCTGGAGGGCCTCAGGTCGCTCCTCGCTCGATTTGCCATTGAGCAGCGACCCGTTTGCGTGCTGGGGGATTTCAACCAAAGGATCCCTGCTTTCCGTCAGCCTTCGCAAGTGGGGGATGTATTGCGTTCTATTCTCGGCGAGCATTTTCGTGTGTCCACGGCCGGATTCACCGACGCGGATGGCTGTGCTCTGATCGATCATGTTGCGGCAACGAAGGATATTTGTGTTTCCGTAAAATCCATTCCGCCCAAGCGGGAGGAAAATGGGTTGAAGCTGTCTGACCATGCCGGCCTGGTGCTGGATATTGTTCTTTCAAACGAACAGCATTTCCCCTCCAGAGACATTCGCGACCTGATGACTGGCGCCGCCTTGCGTTTCAACGGATATGCCAGCCCGGAGACATTGAAATGGCTTAATGACAGATTGAGAACATGAGAGCGATATTGTTGGAGAATGGAGACATAGAGCGTCCAATACGTGCGGAGAGCGGGGATGGGGTAATCGGGGATGCGAAGGAAACTATCACGAAGAATCATCCCGATTACGCGATAGAGTTTGAGGGTATCAACACCCCACCGATTGATCTGCGTATGGTGAGAGTTGAGAAACATAGGCTCCGATGAGATTGATGACATGGAATTGCCGGGTGGGAGGATTTCGCAAGAAATCAGCCCACATTGCACCGTATCGGCCTGATGTTCTTGCCGTGCAGGAGGTAGAGCCGCTTGACCGAGTGAAGGTTTTTGCGGGTGACATACAGCCAACCTTCCGCGACAGAGCACATAGCGAACAATATCCAACCAGATCAATTGGACTTTTTTCCTATACGCATACCAATTTGAGACCCCTTGATTATCCCGATCCAGCCTTCTCCTTTCGCAGATTTGAGGCCTCACATGAGTCACGCTGCTTTCAAGTGGCCGCGGTATGGACTTACGCGACAAAAATCAGAAAGAACTCATATCGTCAGGCCCATGCTGGCCTGACGGAGAACAACGGATGGATTTGCAACGTTCCAACTGTCATTATGGGGGATTTCAATGCGAATCTTTCATTTCGAGGCGACGGAATGAAAACATTGCTTGAGATTACGGATGCCTTGGGGCTTGTGAGCGCCTACCACAATTTCTTCCACGAAGACTTCGGAAAGGAAACACGACCAACGTATTTCCATCAGGGCAAGAAAGAAAACCCTTTCCATCTCGACTACTGCTTTCTACCGAAGGAATGGATTCCGATGATCGACCGCGTGGAGGTTGGCAAATACTCCGAGTGGGGGCAGATCAGCGACCATGTTCCATTGATCGTTGACCTGAAGTTTCCATGAATGCAGCGGCTTCTCATCTTCTGCCGAAGCACCTGCAAGAGTTCATTGCCAGTTGCGCATGGACATTTGCCAAGACCTACGCTGACACATGGCCGCACGAATACATCGTTCGAGAGAAGGTCGATGAAGCCAGTTTCGTTGATCTGGTCACGCATATCCGCGCTCATGGCTACGAAGGCTGCTTCTACCGGATGCGAATCACCTATTTTGAGGATGGCGGATTGGTTTACTGGACCATGGGCGCACCCATCGAGAAAACCACCATCGTCAACAGGTGCAAAAAGGAAGGCGCCTATGAAGAGCGTCTTCGAAACGGCACGCTTCCTGAAACACGCAAAGCGCCAAAATCCAGCCTCGACGATCACAGTCCGGCAAAAAGCAGATGAGATTCCGGAAAGAATCCGCCGCCGCTCTGGACCGCGCATGGACACAATGGCCGCGATCCTTCCCATCTTTCATTCGGTGGCTGGACAGCGAAGGGATTCCCTACCTGAGCCACAGCCGGGTCGCGGATTATGTGCGCTGCCCCGCCTGCTACTACCGGCGCTACGTCCTTGGGGAGAAAACCGAAAGTCAGGCCATGCTGCTCGGCACGCTGTTCCACAATGCGGCGGCTAGTTTTTACAAAGCGAAGATTGCTCCGGAGGTGGACAAGCTGTTCTCCCGCCTCAAAGCGTCGAAGCTTGAGGGGGATCGCCATGGTCCCCTGCGGAATGCCATCACTCTCCTCTGCCAGAACCGGCATTCGGACTGCGAGGTTGTTTCGATTGAGGAACCATTCTTTCTGGACCTTGCTCCGGGTCTGCCGCCGATCATCGGAATTGCCGATCTGATAATCCGGAAGGGAACATCGCTGGTCGTCGTAGATCACAAGACCGGCAAGTCGTTCAACGACCATGACCCAAACCAGCTTGTTCTCTACGCCGAACATGTCGGACGGCTCCACAATGCCCGGGTTACCGCAGGATTCTTTGACGAATACCGGCTTGTGCCGAACCTCGACAGGATCCGCAAGCCCGCGTTCCGGCGCACCAAAGTTCGGCTGAGCAAGAAAATGCTCCCGCCCTTGATCCGGAGATACAAATCCGCCTGGATGGAAATCCAGCTTTTGAAGCAAGGAACCCAGCCTCCGGCCGCCTACGACTGCTGGTTCTGCCGGCCTCAGTGGTATTGAAGGTTTTCCGCGCGCGGAGCCCTTCAATCTGAAATCATGCTACCTCATCGCCTATTTTGGGGGTGGATACGTATTTGTCCTACTCGCATGATAAAATTTTCGCATGAACACTCCCGGATTCGGGTTCAAAGATCGGAAGCTGTATGTCTTCATGGAGAACCGCATCATGATCCTTGAGGCGTGGCCCTCGCTCAAGGCGCTCCGCAAAGAGGGAGACGATACTTGGGAGGAGTTTACCCCTCGCTTCCGGGTTCTTTTTGACGAGAGCATGGGTCCCGGAAACGATGAGGAGGCCCCTCTGCCGGAGGGAGAGGAATTCCTGCGCCAGCGCCGCAGGGTATTCGGAGCATTCCGCGCCAACATCCCTGGGCCGGTGGCGTCCGCTGTAGAAAGGTATCAGGCCCGCCAGTGGAAGATCCTTCAGTTGATGCAAAAAAGTCCTGCCGCAGCCGAACTGGCTGAGGGCAACCCGGCACTCTGCTTCGCCCTGGCCAGCTACCGGACATTCCGCGAGAAGTTTTGCACGCTGGATGGGGCGGCGATCGTCTCGCGCCGCCGCCAGAGGGACATTGCAGAATGGTTGGGATTTCCGGGGACCGGTGCGGCGGTGCGGATCCTCTCGAAGTTCCGCCCGGAATCCGCAGGCGTTGACGCGCTGAAATCGCTAAGGAAAATGATGCGTGATCCGAAGAAGATGAAACTCCTCTCCCACCTCCCGCGCCTCAACGCGGGGGTGCTGGGCCTTGTCCAAAATTCCAGGCTGCTTTCGGCCGTGAAGCCGGCTTTGATTTCTGAGGTCGCCCACACTAAGGAGGAGGATTTTCATCCGCACGCGGCGGAGACGCTTTCGCAGCTTCTGGAGATGAATCGCTTGGTCGCTCCGGATGCACCGACTCCATCCATCCACTCCCTCGCCTGCCTGCGCACGCTGCACGAATTAGTCCTGGAGCGCTATCTTGCCATCGAACGCCAAGTCGATGTGGTGCTACCCAAATCTCCAGTTCCGGGGACAGCGGATATTATTCCTCTGCTCACAGCCCGCGACCTGCATGAGGAGGAACGGGGTCAGCACAACTGTGTCGGTGGATACGTGAGCAAGGTCCGCAGCGGGAGGGCGTATATCTACCGGATCCTTCAGCCCGAACGGGCCACCCTTGAAATCACCATGAACTCCGAAGGAGACTGGAAAATCGCCCAGCTCAAGTGCCGCTCAAACACTGCGGTTTCCGCCGCCACGCGCCAGACCGTCGAATCCTGGCTCGACCAGTATGCGCTATCGGTGTGAAGAATTACCCGATGCCGACCCTCTCAAAATCCAAGATCATCGCCTACCGGCAATGCCCGAAGCGGCTCTGGCTGGAGGTTCATCGGCCCGAGCTTCGCGTGGACTCGGCGGCCACGCAGGCGAGTTTTCAGGTCGGGCACCAGGTCGGTGAGATTGCCAGGCAGATCTACGACCCGGCAGGGGAGGGCAACTGCATCGACATCGCCAAAGACGGATTCAAGGCCGCATTCGAGCAGAGTGCGCGGCTGATTGAAGCCGGAGAGCGTCCGGTATTTGAGGCCGGGTTCAAAAGCTCAAACACCATCGCCTTGGCCGATGTGATGCTCCCGACCGCCGACGGCGGGCGCGTGTCGTGGAAAATGGTCGAGGTCAAATCCTCCACCAGCGTGAAGGATTACCATCGGGACGATGTCGCGGTTCAGTCGTTTCTGGCTCGTGCGATGGGCATAGAGCTCTCCTCTGTGTCGGTCGCCTGTATCGACAGCTCATGGGTATATCCAGGAGGGGGCGACTACCGGGGACTCCTCGCCGAGAGCGATCTGACCGAAGAAACCGTTGAGCGTTCCGGGGAGGTCTCCTCATGGATAACCGATGCCCACCAAATCGCGGCTTCGAACACTGAACCGGAAGTCGAGACCGGTGACCAGTGCAGCACCCCTTTCGAGTGCGGCTTCTGCGGATACTGCAACCGGGATAAAGTGGTTCCCGATTATCCTGTGGCCTGGCTCCCGCGCCTGAGCAAAAAACAACGTGCTTCCTTCAAAGAAGCGGGCGCAAAAGACATGCGCGATGTGCCCGAGCACCTTCTGAAACCAAGGCAGCGGCTCGTCCGCGACCATACGCTTCAAGGCAGCGTCTTCTTCGACCGGGAGGCCGCCGCAAAGCAGCTTCGTGGGCGCGGAGCCCCGGCGTATTTTCTGGATTTCGAGACCTGTAACATGCCGGTTCCTGTCTGGGCGGGCACCCGGCCTTACCAGCAGATCCCTTTTCAGTTCAGTCTCCACAAAGTGGCCCGCTCTCTGGAACACACCCATTTTCTGGATCTCTCGGGGAAGGATCCTTCCCGGCCATTCGCCGAGGCGGTCGTCAAGGCCTGCGGCAAGAAGGGGCCGGTCTTTGTTTACAACGCCAAGTTTGAAAAGATGATCCTGCAACAACTGGCCGTCCGGTTTCCCGATCTCGCTCCGGGACTCGATGCCATCATCGAACGCGTGATCGACCTGCTGCCTATCGCAGAAAAGTATTTTTACCATCCGAGCCAATGCGGAAGCTGGAGCATCAAAAGCGTCCTTCCGGCTGCGGTGCCGGAACTCTCCTATGAGGATCTTGATGGCATCAAGGACGGCGGGATGGCCATGACCGCATTCGCGGAAGCCATCCATCCGGAGACCACGCCTGAGCGGAAAGAGGAAATCCGCACCCAGCTTCTCTCCTACTGCTGTCTTGACACCCTGGCGATGGTGGGATTGTGGAAGGTGTTTTCCGGAAGGGTTCAACCGTAGTCCGCATGAACACCCCGCTCGACCGCTTCAGGATCGCACAGGATGAACGGGCTTCCGGCTTTGAAACTGCCCTAAGCGAAATGCGCTCTGGGCGAAAGACGAGCCACTGGATCTGGTATATTTTCCCCCAGCTGACCGGCCTCGGACAATCGTCCATGGCTCAGCTCTACGGAATCCGCGGACTCCCCGAGGCCTGCGAATTCCTTTCAGATCCCGTGCTCGGGGAGCGCCTCATCACTATCACATCGGTCGTCGCGGAGAAGCTTTCGAAAGGAGCCCGAATCGACGTGCTGATGGGAAGCGCCATCGATGCCCAGAAGCTCATTTCCTCGATAACGCTATTCCGCGAGGTGGCCAGGAAGCTTGCCCTTCAAAAAGCAGACGCCAGGCTCGCGGGGTTTGTCCAACTCTGCGAAGGCATTCTTGCCGCAGCCGAAGCCCAGGGAGTCGAGCGGTGCGCTCTCACACTGAGCCGGTTGTAAATCGGGGTTGCCGCATCAAAGTGAAAACCGTCGCCCGACTGCGCGGTTCCATGATAACGGTGATTGTATGGCCTCCGCGAAAAAAATGCAGCAGCCGAAATCCCTGACGCGCCCCCAGCATGAGCGCCTCTACAGGATTTTCAAGATGCTCTCCGAGGGCGGGTATCCGAACTGCAACGACTTTACGGATGAGCTGGAGACGACGCGCCGGACGGTGCTGCGCGACCTCGACTACCTGCGGGACCGCATGCATGTGCCTGTTGAGTTCGACCGCAGCCACAACGGCTATTACCTGACTCGCCCGGTCGAACATCTTCCGATGATCGAGATTTCCGAATCCGACCTCGTCCTGCTTTTTGTGGCCGAGCGCGTCGCATCACAATGCGGGTCGGAACTCGGCCGCAGGCTTCACAGTTCGTTCTCGCGCCTTGCATCCGTGCTCGGGGATTCCATCCATACGACTTGGCGCGACCTGGAATCGCTCCTGAGCTTCCGGACAACCGGCGTCGGGAAGACCGAGCTCGATGCCTTCGAAACCCTCCAGAAGGCGATCAAAAAGCAGTCGGTGGTCTCGTTCCGCTACCAGGGGGCAAAAGACCCTCGGGCGAGGACAAGGACCGTTCACCCCTACCACCTCGGACTCGTGAACAGCCAATGGTATCTCTTCGCATGGGATCCCTCCCGCGATGCCATGCGGACATTCTCGCTCGCCCGGCTGTGCGGCCCTCGCACGACGGGCATGAACTTCCAACCCAACTCGGCGATCTCGGTGCCGACTCTCCTCGCCGAAAGCCTGGGGGTCGCCTACAAGCCCAAAAGCGGCGAAGCCATCCGCATCCGCTTTGCCCCCGACCTCGCCAACGTCATCGCAGAGCGTGTCTGGCACCCGTCCCAGAAAGTGCGGAAAGTGGCCGGAGGATCCATCGAAATGTCCCTCGCGGTAGCCAACACCAAGGAGTTGCGAAACTGGATCATGAGTTGGGGTCCGCGGGCCGAGGTGCTCGCTCCGGCGACGCTCCGCGAGATGATTTCCGCGCTCGCGCGGGAAACGGCTGCGCTCTATTCCGCCTCTGGCCGGAAAGCGACCGGAAAATCCTGATCCCCCATTTGTTCGGGCGGTCGCCCAGCAAATAAAATTCGGCGGATCGGTGTGACATCACCTGACACATCGATGTGGTCATACTGCCGAAATGATCAAAAAAATTATTTCTGGTGGCCAAACCGGCGCGGACCGTGCGGGTTTGGATTGGGCTATGAAGCGCGGGGTTGCCGTTGGTGGCTGGTGTCCGAAAGGTCGGCTGGCTGAGGACGGCCCGATCCCGGCCACCTACCCGCTTGTTGAGGCAGCCTCGGCCGACTACCTCGTCCGGACCCGGCTTAACGTCCGCGATTCCGACGGCACCCTGATCGTGACCTCCACCTCCGCTCTGTCCCGGGGCTCCCTGCGCACCCGGAATTTCGCGGCCGAACTTGGCCGGCCTTGTCTGCACGTCCAAATGTCGGCCGACCCTTCCCTTGCCGCACAGGCTGTCGCCCATTTCTGCAACATTCACGGGATTAGGGTCTTAAATGTTGCCGGCACCCGTGCGGCCAAAGCCCCCGGTATCGCGGCGTTCGTTATCCGTCTTCTCGTTGACGCTTTTCCAGATGCAGAATGAACCTTTGGACATTGTTGCGAGCGCGAATAGAAATCAAAACCATCGAAGCTTCTTTCGGTTGAGCGCAAAATCTAAGAAAACCAATGCAGTTCTCGAAATATGGAAATCTCAGAGGCTCACTACCTGCTCGACTCGTCCACGTCGGCGACTCTTGTTTCTCCCGATGGAGAAGGCAAACCAACGCAGCTGCCCGATGTCATGTCGATATTGGCTCTGAAATGTGGCGGCAGGTCGGCACATCTGCCAGACCAATCCTACATCCTGTTTTCAATGGACCGACCGAAGGCGCTGATCAAATGCGTGACAAGCCACTTATACGAATGTCCGGAGAAGATCGCCAACAAGTTCCGGCGCTACGACTACAAGTTCGACCTGTTTATCGGCGATAGCGAGGGAGTGCTCGTCACCGATTTCCCATGGGAGATAAAGGGCAGCATGGAGTCGCACGGGGATCTGCTTTCTTTCTTGGCCAGCCACGGTGTCGTTGACAGGGACCACCGTATCACCGGCAAGGAATGCGAGCATGTAACCATCCTCGGAAAACCGAAAATGGTGCATTACCTGTATTCAGGCGTCGTGCTTCCTAAGCAGGAGGATGTCGATGGAACATATCTCTGTTTTTGGACAAGCAATGCGTTTGATTACTTGCACCAGCTCTTGTTGCCGTATGTCCGGACGCAGAGGCGATACGAGCCTCCGTTTTTCTATGACCGGAACGTCCAAGGGGATATTTCGAGCGATGAATTTGAAGTCATTCTCGCGACAAAGCGATAAGGCTCTCTCAGAGCCTTGTGAGTTCCCAGGTTCGTGACTTTAGCGCTTTTTGTGTGGGCATAAGCCGGATGGTCGTCGGTCACTTCAGATCCAACCTGCGCACGTTGATCCGGCGACCGATGCTGATCACCGCGTTGGGCATAACAACCCCGTAACAGGCAGCTGCCGTGTGGCAGGTGATGTTCTCGCTTTTCCAGACGCCCCCGCCATGCGTATGCCCGCAGAGCACGGTGACGCGGGTTTTCGGTCTGCTCCGTGCGAACCGCCGGATCGTGCGGCCTCCGAATTCCCAGCAGAACCGGGACTGCGCAGCCTCGAAGGAGGGATGTCCCCCGTGCCAGGTTGCCTCCGGCCAGGGTGGGACATGGGTAAGAATGATCACGCGCTGGGCTGTTGGCGAAATCACGTTGAGTTGCCGGAGGAGGTGCCTCGCGCTCAAGCATCCGAACTGGCCAAGCCTGATCGCCAGCTTCCGCGCCCCAAGATCAGCGATGAGTATCTCATCAGGTAGAGGCATTATGGGATCTGTGGCAGTCCCCGCCAGCGCATCTCCCCAGCCGCCGCTACCGCAAAGGAAAACACCGGGCTCCAGAAGAATCGGGTCTGTCCGGCATCCGGGCTCAAACGAGATGAGGTCGTCGATTTTTGCGAGTGCCGCGCGGACCCCAGAAGTATCGGCTCCATAGTAGTCATGGTTCCCCGCGACAAAGACCACCCTACCGCCAAAGCTGCCGACAATATTTCGAAGGGTATCGGTTAAGTGCGGGCCAACAGTCACGTCTCCTCCAAGCAGAAGCGTGTCCGCCTTGCTGCTCCCGATCATGTCAAACCAGGCTCGCCTGGCACGAGGGGCGAGGTGATCTAGGTGGGCATCGGAAATCCAGAGAAGCCGCTTCATCTCCCGCGGCTGAGCTGAATAGGCGCAGGGCCTCGTTGATTTGCGGATCTCCCCCGGCAGGTTTTCGCTCTACCGGCGACCAAAGCGCGGTCGTTTTGGGCCGTGCTAGAAGCACAAACAGAGCCGGGAAGAGCATGAGAAAACGGCGGCGGGTGAAGGGGAGCGGGCGGGAGAGCTTCATGCCTTGAATCTCCTGTGTCCAACCGCAAGATGAAGGTATTCTAGGATGCCGGAAAGAACTACCTCCTCCTCTCTCGTCTCGGCTAGAAGGTCAACCGACCTGATTTCGACCCCTGCCAGCTCCTCAGCTTCCCGCAGCATGTTTTCCACGACCGTTGGGGATACCTCCACCCAGTAGCGCTCCAAGACCGGGGCCAGCAGCCGGACATCCGCGTGCTCCCGGACCTCGTGGACGCACAGCTGCAGCATGTATTCGGTGATGATGAGAGTCACGTGGACGATCGATTTCATGCCTTCCCCTTCGTTGCCCCGAGATCTACTTTGAGAAGATGTGCGAGAAACCGGCGCTGCCAGCCGGATTCCGGCCATGATCCAAGACCAGCCTTGGATGTGGCGCGGTTGACAATACGTGCAGCCTCATCAGGAGTTCGCCCGAAAGCGACCAGCACCCCTGCCGCGATGAATCCGGAGCGCCCGACTCCGCCCCAGCAATGGACGACAACACCACGCCCGGCGAGAAGCTCAACTACCACCCGGCGGATCACCCAGATGGTGGCCGTCCCTTCCCCGACGGGGTCCGCTGGATTTCCTCCGGAACTGAGATCTTCGAGGCAAACGCAGCCCAGTTTGTGCAGAGGGGCAGCGTCGTAATCGGTTTCCTCATCGGAAAGACAGAAGATCCCCTGGTAGCGGGGAAAAGGAATCAGACTGACTATTTCCGTTGTCGGATACGGCATCCCGCCCAAAGGAGCCTGAAGTCCGGGAATCTCCCAGAATCCGTGATCGAGGAGTCTCGGAGCTAGCGGATGGGGATCATGGCGCTTGGTGTCAGGTTGTTTTTTTGTCATGCAGGCATCTTACCAGCCCACATGTGACAGATAATGTCACATCGACTACGACAGGGGATGTTATCACGATCACGGGCAGATCTGTCCGTCTCCGGCGCGCACCCCGAAGGACTCAGAGCTGCAATTTCCGGAGCACTTGTCTCTGCTCTGCCGTCTCTGGGGAAGAACCAGCCGCCTGAACATCCTTAAGAGCAGATTCAAGTGACATCCCGGATGCCAGGAGAACCATCACCGCAAACATCCCGGTTCGCCCGTGTCCGGCCGCGCAGTGCAGAACGATCCTCCTGCCGGCTTGTAGTTTTTTCGACACCCGGCTGGCCAAGTCCACAAGGCCTCTGATATCCTTCGGCACGCCGTAATCCGGGATCGGGAATTGCTCGACCGGGAAAGCCATCTGTCCGGTTTTGAGCGCGGCCGCATATTCGGGTGATTTTTCCGCGATTTCTTCGCCGTCCACCAAGCAAACGATCTCGTCCACGGAGACCCGGCGGCACCATCCCAGAAACTCCTCAAGCGGTTCGTTCCGTCCCGGCATGGATGTCAGCCAGAGTTTTCCGGAAAAGTTGTCGGGGAGCTGGAGGAGACGGAGCATTTATCGAACGATAGCGAATCGATCCGGCTGTGGAAAGCCATACGCAGCGCAGAGGTTTCTAACGAAGGGAGGGGTTGTTTTTCCACCCTGCTGCTCCGTTTCCACAAGAAGACGGACCTGAACTATTCAGCTACTGCTTCCACCCGCGACACGATGCCGAGCAGGTTCTGAGCGCGGGTGGCCCCCATGATGTAGGTCATCGCCTGGTAGGCATTGTCTTTGATTTCGTCCCACTCCGCGAATCCCACCAGCACGATGGCCCGTCGCTCAAGGCCCTTTGCCTTGTGGACGGAGATGGCGCGGATGGCATCCTTCGGGGGATTCGGGCTGCCATCGAAAGTCAACCCGCGCACTTTTCCCAGCCACTTCGGAGGCTTCCGGCTGCTGGGAAAAAGGATGGCGATCTCGTGTGGGCGCGCCAAGCCACGGTCAATCCATCCCTGAACCAGTTCCGCGCATCGCCCCGCCTCCTCCTGCTCGCTTGCGGCTGAGACAAGCTCCGGGTCGGGACCTTCCGGCAAGCCCGTGATGTGGTTTTGAAAATCGCGGAGCAGATCATCCGTGGTCGGCGTCTTGAGCCGTGCAATGAACCTCCGGAGCTGGCGGGTGTAGCGCACCGGCCTCTGGAGCCTTGCCGAAACCGGCTGCATAAGAACATTTCGCAGGGCCGCCGGATCAAATCCCCCTTTCCGCAGCGGCAGCCTC
>Ga0247840_10005551_pt1 | contig 18884 bp, 14 predicted proteins | sample LaCruzMarch2015__FD_192404 | JGI IMG/M metagenome (GOLD analysis project Ga0247840, IMG submission 192404) | Freshwater microbial communities from meromictic Lake La Cruz, Castile-La Mancha, Spain - LaCruzMarch2015_17m | ecosystem: Environmental > Aquatic > Freshwater > Lake | place: Spain... | reverse complement strand
CTCACAAGTCCACCGCTCGCGGGCGACTGGATTTGGAATACCTCGACGAACTTTCCAATCGCAAAGCGTCCTTGCGAGAACGCGCCGACATGGAGCAACAGATCGGCAAAAAACTGAGAGGTTTCACAGATTACGCATCACGCGGTTCGCTGGGGCAAGTTCACGCAGGCGGATTTCTTCACAACGACATCCGTCGCAATGCTGACGGCACAAGCACCGCACCCGCGAACCTGTCCAACGATGAACGAAAGCGCCGAATCACCGAAGCATGGAAGCACCATTTGACGAAATTCCCATCGCAGGCCAAAAGTCCGGTCATTGCTCATCGGCTCACGTTCTCCATGTCAACGGAGCAACACAACGCGCTCGTGGCCGCAGGACTCAATCCCGATCAAGTCCTCCACTCGACCATCAAGAAGGTCATGCGGAAATTCGGCGAGGCGTTCCATCCCGGCGACTCCATCGGTTACGCCTATGGATTGCATCACGACACGGCACACCTCCATGCCCACATCGCGCTCTGTCCACGAACAGCATCGGGTGCCTACGTCGGATGCAGCACGTCGCGCAATCCACACTCGAAACATAAACGCCAGATGGATTCGATTCGCAGTTGGTTTGAAAAGGAAAACACCCGCTGGACACAAATACTCGGCTCGCCTGAGCAACTCACGGAAACAATTTCCAAGCGCCTCGACTCTGACCGCATGACATTTGTTCCCCGGCTCACACCGAACCAAATCGCAGCATTGCAGAGCACACAAACCGCCGAGGCGATCCGGTTGCAACAGTCGTTTCAAAGTATTCGAAACCTCGAAGCGGCCATTGTGTCCAAACGACAGTTTCTCGCCGCCGAACGGAACGCGAATCTTGTCTCGCGGTTATTGGGTCGGCGGAAACCGAAAATCACACGTGCCGTGGAAAAACTCGCCAAGGCGGTTGACCGCCGCTCTCTGCGGGAAATGCAGAACTTGCTTTTCAAGATCAAGTGCGACTACCGCGCCGTCCATAAACGCTATTCGCAAACCCACGGATTTACCTCTTATGCCAATCGAAGCACCCAATCACACGTCCAACGGGAACAAGGCCACAAACTCTGACTTCGTTGTCTGCCAGAATTTTGTTTTTCGGCCTTCCAACGTGGACGCGTTCTCGCATCAGACCTTCGAGGACGGTTCAGCCATCACAACGGTCAACTTCAAATCCTACACCCAAAGCATCCCCGACGCGGATCGGACGCTGTTCGACTTCCTGACTTCAAAGCTCAACCCAAAACCGACCGATGAAAATCATTGATGCACTCATTTTCATGGCCTGCATCGCCGGCGCACTGGCGGGATATTTCCTGCTCACGCCACCGATCTCTTTCGCAGTCATTGGACTTTGCGCTTTGTTCGCCACCTGGAGTTTTATGGCAGCGGATAATGCCGGACAAATCGTTCTCCGGCTCGGCGGGCTCACCTGGACGATGGAGGATTTCGTTCGCGGTTGGCTCATCACGGGGCGCACGGGATCGGGGAAAACCCAATGCGCAATCAACGCGATCACGTTCCAGATTTTCCAGAGCGTCAAAAACTGGGGCGGAATCTGTCTGGATCAAAAAGGCCTCTATTGGGAGATCCTCACCAAGATGGCCGTGCATTTTGAGCGAGGGCACGATCTCGTTTTGCTTCAAACCCGGCCCCCAGGAGAAGATGCTCTTTGGCGTCCACCTCACACGATCAACATCACTGGAAACCCGAATGTCCCGGCATCGACGTATGCGAAAGTCATCGTGGACACGGCGGTTTCGCTGACTGGAGGACGTGGAGGCAATCCGTTTTTTCCAACCAAGGCGCAGCTCGCCATTCAAACGGGGTTCGAAATTCTTCGGCATATCGAGGCATTCGTGACTATTCCGAATATTCACCGGCTTTTGCTGAACGCGGAGGATGGAAACGCAACGATTGAACTCCTAATGAACAAGGGTGACCAGCGATCACATGAACTCGTGACCGCGTTCCGCAGCTACCTCGATCAGCCGGTGGAACAACTGGGCGGGGTTCAGGGAACATTGAGCACGTATCTGGAGTTCTTCCTGAATCCAGAAATCTCCGAGGTCTTTTGCGCGAACGAGCCTACATTTTCTATTTCGGAGATCGACGCCGGAAAAATCGTGTGCCTCGCCATGCCGCAGAAATTCCAGAGCGAGCGGCTGTATATCAATACGATCCTGAAGCTCTCGTATTATTTCCATGCGCTGAGCCGGTTCGACAAATCCGCTGAAGAACGTGGGAAGGACAATCTCATCATCCTCTTCGCGGACGAAGGCCAGGAAATCATCACCGGCGCCGAATCTGCCTTTGCGGACCATCGGGCCGTTGGTGTGATCCGGGAGGCGCGGGCTACCATCGTTCTGGCCACCCAAGCCTACACCTCCCTTCACGGTGCGTTGGATAAACGCTATGCCGACGTTCTCATGCTCAATTTGAGCAATGAATTGATTTTCACCGTGGCAAATCACGATTCAGCGATGCTCGCCTCGAAAAACATCGGCGAACGGGAAGTCACCGAAAAATCCTGGGGATTCTCGGCGGGAAAGAAATCCTATAACTACCAACGGAAGATCAAACCATTCCTTGAGGCGTATCAGTTGCGGAAGCTGCCGAAGTTCACCGCCGTGATCCGTCACTGTGAGAAACCGTTCCGCAAACGGCTGGTGCCACCGATCAACCCGGATGGCACATATCCGAAATGGTTCACCAGTTTCCGCCCCGATTACGCCATCCGACAATGGTTCCGAGGCAAGAATACCAACCCCATCACCAAACCATGAATGCCCGAATCGAAAAACTCACCGGTCTTGAACCCCATTTGCTTTCCAAAATCAAAGGCCAGGATCATGCCATTTCCCGCGTGTGTTCTGTCTTGGAACGCGGCCAACTCGGATTGCAGCCAGCGGGAAAACCGCTCGGATCGTTCCTTTTTCTCGGGCCGACCGGGGTGGGGAAGACAGAACTGACGCTGGAATTCTCCCGCTACCTTTTCGGCAAGGATGCCGTGTTCAGGTTCGACATGTCCGAATTCCTCCACTTGGACGCGGTAAAACTCTTCATGGGCGACGAGACAGGCAATCCCGGTCGCTTGGGAAAAATACTTTCCGAGCATCGGCATGGCTTTCTCCTGTTCGACGAAATCGAAAAGGCCCATCGCTTGATCTGGGATCTTTTCCTGCAAATGCTCGATGCCGCCCGGATCACGCTTGCCGACCACCGCGCATACGATCTCTCCGGATTCTACATCGTTTGCACCAGCAACATTGGCTCGCAACAACTCCTCCGTCCAACCCGCCTCCCATTCGCGACGTTGGAGCGGGCGGTCCTCTCCGAACTCAATCGTGTCTTCCGACCCGAGTTGGTTGGCCGGTTCGACGAAAAGATCGTTTTCAAACCACTGTGCCCCGATACCCAGCGGGAGATTGGCCGACTGGCGATTGATGAGGAACTGGCCCGTTTCCGGGAACAGGGCTTCGAGCTTTCTGTGTCAGTGGCGGCGTTTGAATTTTTGGCAAGGCGCGGAATTCACGAAACCCTTGGAGCACGTCCGATGAGGAGAACCGCACAGAAATTCATCGGTGATGCCATCCGGCACACCCTGAAAGCCGGCCAGATCCCAACCGGAATATTGGCGGTTTCGCTGCAAGCGGACCGATTGATCATTCAGACGCCTTGATACTTCCTTTCGCCCCATGCGGGCATGAGAAAATCCTCTTGCGCATTCTCCCGCTCATGGCAGCTTTGCCACTGTTCTGGGGGGGGGAGCCAATTTGGCGCTCGTTGCGATGGCCGTATCTTTTCCACTCACAAACTTGCCAACCGCCCCCATTTGAAGTTATCTTACATTAGTCATGTCCACAGTCGTTGCCAAATTGAGTGCTGAAGAAATCCGCGAGGAAATCGCGGCGATAAAACGGGTGGGTAAACGCATCTGTAAATCTCCCGAGTCTGCAAAAGCGTTCCTCGTCAAGCATGGCTTTATGACAAAATCCGGCAAGCCCACCAAGCGATACGGGGGATGAATAGTTCAGCGAAGTTTTGAATGCAGAGAAAATAGATGGCGCGGCCCCAGCAGGTATTTCCCCCCAGAACAAACCTGTATGTCCCTTCACCCCATGAAGGTAGGGACCGCACCAAAGTATTAAGAGAGCTGAAGTATCATGGGATGCCCCCCAAAGACTTATCTGACAGAGGCGAAGGTGTGGGGCGACAGAGTGCATCTCAGAAAATGACAGTCGTTTTGTGGTTTATCACGCGGGGGATCGGCGTTCTAGGCGGCTCACCAGAAGAGAGCGTATAGGGCGAGCGTGCAGACGACGACCACGATGCCCCAGATTTTGGCCGACTTGGAGGATTCCAGCGCGATGAGGTCGGTGGTGGGCAGGACGACGGGTTTGGGCATGGGGTTTATCAGGGTAACCAGAGCGAGCGCGGCCACCACGACTCCGAAGCAGACGGCCATGCGGTTGAGGAACGGCATGTCGGGGGCGAGATACCACTTGAGCACGCCGTAAAGCACGACGTTGAGCAGGATGCCAACCCAACCCATGTAGCGCGGCGTGCGAGGAACGAGGAATCCAAACAAATAGACGCTCAGAATTCCGGCGCTGATGAAGCCCTGGAACTCCTGGATGAAGGTGAAGATGCCGCCGAACTTCGGATTGCCGAGGCCGGGGGCAATGAGGCAGGCGATCAGGACAAAAATCACCACGAAGGCCCGGCCGCTGCGAATGAGCGCAGCCTCGGAAAGCTTCTGCCCGCGGATTCGATGGCCGAGTTTGGCGACAATATCCATGGTGGCGATGGTTGAGGCCGAGTTGAGCATCGAGGCCAGCGAAGAGACGACCGCGCCGAAGATGGCCGCCAGCACGAACCACGCGATCCCCGGACGGAGCAAGTTGCGCAGCAACGTCGGGAAGGCGGCATCATAATCGTAGCCGATGAGCTTGGTGCCTTGCGGAACTCCTGCCGCAGCGGCCTTGGTGAGCAGTCGGGTATTTGCAGCGAGGAGCTCGGAGGGGGCTGCTTGCAGATCGATGGGCGCAGACTCGCCCACCAACCGCGCATTGTGTTCCATTACCTCGCGGGCCTTGGCTGGCTCGGTGAGGGCGAAGTTTTCCGTGATGGGATAGACATTGGATGTGCCGGCGGCCATCGCGTCCAGAGTGATCTGGTTTTTCCGTGTCGCCTCGCCGCGCAGATCCTTGCTGTAGAGATTAAAGCAAAGGATGCCGGGAATCACGATGATGAAGGGGATGACCAACTTGAGGGCGGCTGCGAAGACAATTCCGATCTGACCCTCCGCCAGCGACTTCGATCCGAGCGTGCGCTGCACGATGTATTGGTTGAGCCCCCAGTAGAAGAAGTTGGGGATCCACAGTCCGATGATGAGCGCAGTCCACGGGATGCTGGGATCGTCGTTAGGACGGATCATGTGAAGTTTGCCGCCGGAGAGGTTCTTGCCGGTGACTGCCGCGGCCTCGCCATCGCGTCCATCGTTGAGAAGTTTGAAGCGCTCCCATCCGCCGGCATCGCGCAGGTCATCGACCGTGGCGAGGGAATTGGCGACCTTGGTTTGGATCAAGTCGGCAGGATTAGCGTCGCGCAGCGCGGCAAACGCCAGCCACATCACAACGGCTCCGCCAAGGATGAGCGAGACACCCCAGATCAGGTCGGTCCATGCGCACGCTTTGAGGCCCCCGACGAACACATAAAGCGCAGCCGAGAGGCCGATGATCCAGCACCCGGTGGTGATGTCGCCCAGATCAAGGCCCAAAACGGAATATCCGGCAAAGAACACCGACACCACCTTGGCACCGGAATAGATGACCGAAGCCGTGGGCACACCGACGAGGATCACGAGAGTCGCGAGCGCCATCACCGTCCGCGCAAAGACGCCGTAGCGATATTCGAGGAACTCAGGAATGGTGTAGATGCCGCAGCGCAGAAGTTTCGGCAGAAAGACAAATGCTACCACGACCAAGGTGATGGCAGCCATCCACTCGTAGGATGCGATGGCCATGCCGAGCCAGTCGGCGGCCTGCCCGGACATGCCGACAAACTGCTCGGTCGAAATATTCGCGGCGATCAACGAAAATCCGACGAGCCACCATGTCAGGCCGCGCCCGGCCAGGAAGTATCCTGCCGCGCCGCCGTGCCCGGCTCCATCCTTGCCCTTGTTTCCCTGCCAGATTCCGAAAGCAATCACGCCGATTACCGCAACGAAGAAAAGGATTAGGTCGAGGGTCCCGAGGGATGAAGATGGAGCGGTCTGGGCGAGAATGAGTGCGGAAGACATAGGGCTAGTTGATTTCGAGGAACGGGGAATTGGGTCGGAGGAAAGCCTATTGGGTGTAAAAAGGGAGAATCCATTGATAAATCCGAATGGACCCGGCAGCTTCAACCGGGATCCCGACGGACGCTGCAAAATCCGGCGCGGAGATGGCGGATTCCCATACGGATCGCATCAAACGCGGGTTGGGAGGATCGAAATCCACCTGGACCGGATCCCGTAATGCGGCTGCCAGTTGTGCAAGATCCGGGATCTTCGCACGGTTGGCCCGGTCCAACACGCCAATAGCAACAACGACTGCACGGATTTCATTAAGATTCGGTATTCCGTCGCCATCGTCATCTTCCCATGCCTTCCAGTTACTGGTTACTTGAAAGATCCGACCATCCCGATCCACCAGACAAAACTCGATGCGAAAGACATCCTCGGATGTGATGGCAAAGTCGGGGTCCGCCCCGTCAAAGTCAGGAGCCTGACCGACCGTGTTCGGCCACAACTGGGCGATCGTGGCCTGTCCCGCTGCCGATCCGTTCGAGGGATCGAGGAACCCGATGCTGGCCCCCGGCTGATCCCACGTCAGTGCTTTGCCAAGCCTCTCCAGCTTGAAGTCCTGATTGATCCTGTAGCCGATCAAAGAGAAGCTGCTCTGGTCGTTCGCTTGTGCCTTTGCCATATAGCCCGGTGATTCACCTAAGAAGAACAGCTTGTCATTGCCCGGCAGATTGAGAATGAGCGCATCGATGTCCCCCAACGGACGCCTCACCATGCGGGCAATGTCGTTGGCCAAAAGCCCCATGACGGCACGGGATATGTCCTCGGAACCCATGCGCGTGCTGCTACCTTGCGTCGACTTCGCGGTCATGGAAACCAACTGAGAGGTCAACACCGCAAGGATTAAAAGGACGGCCAAGGCGACCAAGACTTCGATCAGGCTGAAGGCGCATCGATACCGTGGCCGCTGCTTCGTTGGCTTTGTCATCGGTCTCCTCCCCCCGGCACCATGGTAACGGATTCAAAACGGCCCCTCGCGGTTTCTGCCGGGACTGACGCTGGCCAAGTTATCGAAATGGTGACTGGAATCGCTTCGTGACCTGATGCGGGTCCAAACAGGAGCACGACACGGAAGGCAGATTCCGTAGGCGACGCGGTTTTCTCTGCTCCTTCTCGAAAATACAAAGGAGTCGACGCGGTCTGGGTGGGGATCGGGGGGGTGGGGACGGGAATCTGAAAAACCGGTGTGAGTGCGCCCGATTTTGTCGAACGCAGATCCTCATCGAGAAGCACCGCCAACTGGGAGGCAGCGGATTGGTCAATCGAGTCTCGATTGGAAGTGAGTCCCACAGGCAGCAGGCCAAAAATGGCAATCAAGGCGAACGCGGCAATGCCGAGGGCTAGGACGACCTCCACCAGCGAAAAACCACGACTGAAATCGCAGGGCAGGTTTGGTCGAGGGCGGAAGCTCATGGGCGGAAGACAGCGGTGGCTCCGGAGAGTGAGTCAATCTGGACGGCTGCCTGATTCGGACCCTCGACGATGGTTTCCCCTTTTGTTGGAATCAAACCAATCTCAATGCGCCGGCTGAACTGTCGAGGATTCGCTTGCCGGAGCAATCGCGCCGTTCCCTCGGGATTTAGCTCAATGATTTTTGTGAAGGTATGGCGGGCATTTGCCGGGGTGGCCGAAAGGGGATAAACCAAGCTTAGGGCCGACTCAGCTTGTGCCGAGGCTATTTGAAATTCTGGGTCGACAGGAGGGCGATTCATTCCAGAGGAGGACGCACCCGGAGACAGAGTGGTTAGGTGGGCATGGGGAATCTCGATGAGCTTGGTGATTTGGGTGAGGCCGGCCCCGCCTTGGGTCTTTGAGGCCCAGTCTGAGGAAATGTCGCCGTTCACATCATATATTCGCGTCCCATCCTTGGAAGCCACGATGGAGGCGACCACACGACCGACCCCGTCGGTGAGCGGCCCGACAGCGCCACTCGATTGGCTCACTTCGTCGATGCCAACCCAGACGTAGGTGTTGTGTGCGAGCGCATATTCGCGAGCCAAACTCAAGGTATCCGCGATCCGGTGGGCCGTCGAGGTCAACCCCGAGCCGGTCTGGATTCCAGAAACCGCAGGCAGGAGAATGACCATGGCGATTCCAAGAATGCCCATCACCACAAGCAGTTCTAAAAGGGAGAACGCCTGGGCTTTGGTTGAAGCGGATGCTGCTGGGGGGTGAGAAGTCATGGCAGGAGGATTGGCTCAGACCTCAACGGGACTTGGAGGAGGAACGCCACGCTGGTCAAAAACTCTCTCCCTTTGTGAGCGCTTCTGCATCCTTTCTCTTGCCTCCCATGGGAGATCGCGCAGCTCGCTGGAGGGCTTTAGTATCCTGTGCCAATCTTCGAGACATGCCTCGCGGTGGAGCATCCATGCGAGCCCTTCGCCCAATCGTCCCTCGATCGGCTTAAAGCTCTCCGCTGCCATGGAGTCATCCGGAAAATCTGGTTCGTGCCAATCAAACAGAGCCCGATAAATGACCGGCACGGATTCGATCCACGCGTTGTCCTCGTTTCGACGAAACAAATCCGAAGTCACCACCAGCTTGCCGCCTGCTTCGACGTAAGAAATGAGAGCGCGCTCAAGCTCGGGCTTATGGAGCAAATGCCTCGCGACGACGACCCATTCGTAACGCGCAAGCTCGTCCGCCTCAAAAATGACATCCACAGACGCATGCGCCTCAAAGAGCGAGCGATAAGCCGTCTCCACGATGTAGCGTGGATAAACCTGCCGGTCCGGAACGGCGATGCCGGGTCGCCATTGATCAACCCAGTAGGCCCAGGAACTTTCGAAATCATAGAACAATGCCGTTCTCGCCGGTTCAGAAACCCCGTTGAGACCCACAGCTTCCCGTGCGCTCCACTTCCGGACGACATGGTAGTTCGGCTCCGGATTGCCGCCAAGTGTCAGCAGTGCTTTGCGATCAATCTCCTGCCCCCAAGGGAAGGGCAACATCTTGAACAGGAAGAGCCATTCACATCCGCGGGACTGCATCAATTCGAACTCTTCCGGCAGATGGGCGCTGCGGGTGCCATACTCCATAACCCAAAAGCGCCCCTCCTTCGAAACACAGCGTGTTAAGTCGGAGTAGAAAGCGATTTCAAAATCCCGGTCGCTGTAGAGGTCCATGCCTGCCACATCAAGCTTTTCGAAAAGCCGGTGGAGGTTGACGTTGTCCCCCCAATAAAAGGTGTCCGTGTTGTGAGTGATCGGCACCGACGTGTGCGACCGCAGAACATCGTATTGACGGTCACAGAAGCGAACGATGGACTCGGATGAGAAGCGTTGGAAGTCGAGTTCCAAGGCGGGGTGGTGCCGCATTTCCAAATCGGAGGCAAAGCTCAGCGGCGTTCCAATTTCCTCGAAGGCGCGGTATTGCTGACCCCAGAATTTCGTATTCCAACGATCATTCAAATCCTCGATCCGCCCGTATCTTTCGCGGAGAAAAGCATGGAACGCTCCTTGACAGAAATCGCAGTAACACCGTTTTTGCTCGCCTCCCAGTTCGTTGTCGATCTGCCATGCGACCACGTTGGGATGGTTTCCGTAACGCCGCCCCATCGCATCAACGATGGCATCTGCTGCTTTCAGGTAGGCGGGGACGTTGAAGCAGCGATGCTGGCGTGCACCAAAGACCGACCGACGCCCATCGCGTCCCACCGGAAGTATCTCCGGGTGCTCGGCGACCAACCATCGCGGCGGAACGTAGGTTGGAGTTCCAAGCACCACCTCGACGCCATGGCTGGCGGCCAACTCGATGGCTTCATCTAGAACCTCCCAGCGGAATTCATCCCGCGCAGGCTGGAATGTCGCCCAGGACGACTCGGCCAGACGAACCCTTTTGAACCCCCCGTCCGCCAGCAAAGTGAAATGTCGGTCCCAGCGATCCCGGGGGTAATATTCCGGGTAGTGGCTGATCGCGAGTTGCATCGTTTTTTTCAATTGGTTCCTTTACGGGAGGGTCTTCGCGGTGATTGCCCAGATGTTGATGGTTCTGGGATCGGCGGTCGGTCGGCCCACGATGTCGATCGAGGCGACTGGTTTGTCGGGTGACGGGTTTTTCCAATCGAATCTGCGGAGTTCAATCTTTTTGCCGCCCTTGTCCGAGACCGTTGAAAACGGGGTGGTTTTTGCCGCAAACTTCACTCCTCGGCTGAAGTCGCTGAGGGTAACTCCGATCACGATGGGTATGCGCACGGACGATCCGTCTTTGTAATTGACACGATACCACCCCATCGTGGAGCGGTCCTGACCGTGCTGGGTGCCTTGGAAGAAGTGGAAGGCCTCGACGCGGCTGTTCACCGGAATCGCGTTCACTTGCATTGCCGTCTCCAGCGCGAGGAAGCGGCCCGTGGAGAGGAACGGGACGTCTCCCAGATTGTTGATCCCACTTCGAAAACCAAGTGCCGCCCCCGCGTCGCCGGTCGATTCCGTGTTGCCATAGTTTACAAAGGCTGACGAATCCACATCCTTGATCAGTCTGGCAAGGGAGGAGTTCTCAGCTTCGGAGAAGTTGAGCCCGAGGAATCCTGCTCCCAAGTCCACAGGGCTTGCTGACGGAGACACCGGAATGCTCCGACTCCTTAGCCACTCCCCAGCTTCGCGCACGGCACTCCCCGCGTAGTATGGCATGCCGCGGGAGGCCTTTTCAGCGATCACAGCGTCAGGGTCCGTCGGGACAACATGCTTCTTCGACTTCGGAACAAGGTCTTCCAGTGAGGATCGTTCGGAGATCAAAAAGACCCGGACACCCGCAGGCTCCAGCATCGTGGCAAACGAGTAGTTGCCGGAGGAGGAAAGTTGGTGCGATTCGTCCCCAAACCAATTCAACGCGTGATAGGTTTTGGATGGATCGAGGTCGAGAAGACCGGCGTCCAATCGCACGTCCACAGCCTGTTTCGCATTCTGGTTCTCCACCAGAAAAAGCAGGGTGCCCTGCGGACCTTTGCGCACGGCAGCCATGATCCCCGGGTTGGTTTTGCCCTCGGATTTCAAGGAGGCCGTTGTCCGGATGCCTCCGTCGGTGAGAAGCCCGGCCACGAAATCTGCCGTCGGGTCCGACTCATCCATCACAATGGGGAATCCGGGAAGGGTATAGACGAGCCCTTTGCCGTAGCGGTTCTTGGCCGCAAAGATACGCCCATCATTGGAGAGAAGCGGCTCGGCCTTTGAGCCCTCAGGAATTTTGAGTTCGACCTGCACATCGAAGTTGATCGTCCGTCCTTTCCAATCGAATGCGAGTGGTGCTATGCGCACGCCTTCGGCATTCAACGGAACCATTTGCACGCCAGCGGCAGCCCCGAGTTTGCCATAAGGGAACGGCGTGTGGGCTTCAAAAAGTTCATCGTAGCGTCCCGTCGGCCCCATCAGGATGAGCACGCCGCCGCGCTCCACAAATGCCGCCAATTTTTCCGCGCGAGATTCCAGAATTCGAGGCATGCGTGGCAGCACAATGGCTTCGATCCCCTCCAGCGGCGTGTTGTCCAAATGCCACTGGGTATACATGACAAGCGCGTCCGCATACCCTCTCGTGCCGATGGCGCGCGCGAAATTCTCTCCCTCGGGACGATAATCGGAGGTGAACTTATTGAGAAAAATTGAATCATTCAGGAGGAGCAAAGCAAGTCGCGGCGGCGGACTCTTCGAGGCAGCCAATGTCTCACCCAGCGACTCAAGCATCTTGTTGGCATGTTGCACTTCAAAATATTTTGGTGGCAGGTTATTGGGCAGGACGGGGTCGTAATATGTGTCGGAGGTAAACTCACTGCTCGCGCCCATGAGGTTGAAGAATGTCCAGAGATGGTAGCCTCCGGCTCCCAGTGCGACTGTCCCCCAGATCTTTCTCCGCTGGTGGGCTGCATCCATATGGCGGTCGGTCGTTCCCGCACACAGCTCGTTGTTGATCCACGGGCCTTCGCCGCAACCCTTCACCTGAATCATATAAGCAAGGGTTCCCATCAGGTCGGGAGTGAAATCCCCATTTCCGACGGAAAAGTTTTTCGTTCTGGCGCATATTTCGGGGAATGGATGGAACCCCATGGAATAATAAGGCCCGTGATTGTGCTCAAAACTGAACGGCCGCCCGGTGCCATCCATTTTCTGAAACTCCTCGATCATGCGCACCCAGACATCCGCAGTGACCTGATCCCGGTAGCAATACCAGTCCCAGCGGGCGACGTCCCAGTTGCTGAGATCCTTTCCGCGAAAGGCCTTGGGCTTCGCGCTCACAGGAGGAAATACCTCAGCCCATGAGGAATAGAAACTTTTCGACTTACCGTAGCGTTCGCCCACCTGTTCGAGACTGAACCGCTTCTTCAAAAACTCGCGGAACCGATCAAGGCTCCAATCGTCGAAGGAAACATCCTTGCCCACCCGCACGTAATCATACGCCCATCGCTCCGATCCCAGTTGATAGCCGATGTTCAGAGGCTCATCCCGGACCTTATCGAAGACCTGCTGGTAGGTCTGACGGATTGCGAGCGCCTGCTGCTCGGGATCGTGGTGCATCCCCCAGGTTTTTCCGAACGGAATTTTCTCCCCGTCTTCTGCGATCCAATGGAAGTCGAGCTTTTTGGTGACACTCTCGGGCGTCAGCACGGGCAACTGGACCACGACCTTCTGACCCGCTTTTTTACCCCTCCGAAATGCCTCGTAGGTCAATGTGGGGTCGTAATCTTTGCCGTCCAACCATGTGTGACCCCAAACAGAATAATAACCCGTATTGAATCCCGCCTGCGAGTAGAAGTCCTTCGCTGTGCCGACCTGCTCGAACGGAATCCGCATGATGTTTCCGAGGCTTTTCTTCTCGTCCTGCGTCATCCAATGGTTGTAGCCAAAGTAGCCTGCGCGGGAAAAAAATGGTTTCCCGTCGACATAGCGGGTGCCGTTTTCGAAACGCGAGGGAGAGGGTTCCGAAGCGGCGAGAGCCGGGACAGCGACGAGAATAGCAAACAGTAGTGCAGCACGGGAGGGGAGGTGACAGGCCATATCAGCTAATATCCCCCGCAACGCCAAAACAACAAGCTTGACGGCGCGTAAAAGCAGGTGAAAAATGCGCAGCACCGAGTCTCTCATTCATGAAACGCCAATCCATCCTTATCGAACTGGGACTCCCATACTTCAGCCATGCACGTGAACTCATCTCTGGCATCCTCGACTACTCGCACCGGAATTTCCCAGAGTGGAGGTTCCTTACCGAGCCCCTCGACTTTTTCCAGGCATTCCAGCCCGGTTTCATGAGGCCGGAATTGGTTCAGGGTGCATTCGTCATTGCCTATGACCGACGCCCGAGCCTCGCCGCGCTGCTGGATCGTGGCGTTCCGGTGATCAACTTGACGCTCCCGGAAGTGGACCTCGGGATTCCCTCGGTAACGATCGATGATAGGGCGGTCGGGCGGCTTGCCGCCGAACACCTGGATCGTCCAGCCATTTCGGAAACCCTTTACGTCGGAATCGATCTTAAACGCAGTCGCCTTCGTTATGAGGCCTTCTCCGAAGCTTTGTGTGCCCGGGGAAAGCCGAAACCTCACCATTTTGCGGAGGATAAGACCGGGTTAACTGACCCGCCCGCCCGCCGGATGAAGCGTCTCGCCGCGACGATCAAAAAACTGCGGCAGGCCCCGCCGGGCCGCTTGGGCATCTTTGCCTTCAGCGATTCCTTTGCCCATGCAGTGGCAGAGGTCTGCGTGGAGATGGGCCTGTCACTTCCTCGCGATGTGGTGCTGGTCTCCTGCGATAACGACGAACAGATCTGCAACCTCAGCCATGTTCCCCTCAGCAGCATTCCAAGCAACGGTCGAAAAATCGGATATTTGGCGGCTGAAGCGCTTCATAGTTTAATGGAGGGCGAAAGCATTTCCCCGCTCACGCTCGTCGAGCCTCTTCATGTGGTCGAGCGGCTGTCCAGCAGTCGGGTTGCTGTTGATGACCAAGTGGTGGCCAAGGCACTTGGCATCATAAACGAGCAAGCCCATACCGGCCTTCGCGTCTATGAGATCCTCGAGTTTCTCCCTGTATCCCGGAGAAACCTGGAAGCCAGGTTCCGGAAAACCCTTGGTTGCTCGCCGCACGAGCAGATTGAGAGAGTCCGTGTGGAACTGGCATTCGCCAAATTGAGAGAGGACCGGGAAACCAACGCAAAGATCGCCATCGCCTGCGGATTCGGCTCATCGAACCATTTTGAACGGGCTTTCAGAAAAATCACCGGGCACCCTCCAAGCTTTTTTCGTGGAGGTCATCAACCGTCAAAAATGGCAAGCAAAGCCAGTTGACCGGTTCCATCGCGGGACCCTGCTCTCGGACAATTCTCCCGATCCACGCACTCTATTTTTTGGGCCGGGTTCCCGATTCAACCCCAAAAGTGAGTATCTGGCTCGGCTGAAACACGGCTTCATCCTCCGGCTGCATGCCAACCCCCACAATCATGGCAGAGGCAGTCAGTCGGGCCGCAGACTGAATCGCACCGGGGAGGCGGTCATCCGTGTGAGTCGTCACGGGCACGCCGTTGGCAGTCATCTCGATTTCGCCCGTCGAAGTGTCCAGCTTGAGAAGAAGTTCGGTCTCGCCCCCAGGGTGCTTGGGAGCGGTGACTCCCTCCTCCCGTGCCTCCCCATCCACAGACCTGACCACCTTTGACCAACCCGATCCGGCAAAACTCGCATTCACGAGTGGCGCGGTTCGGGGGTCAGTTGGATCGCCAATTAGGAGACAAACGGCACCCTGGCTGAAATCCGGAATTTCCAACTTAACCGCCACGGTGATGGTTTCTCCCGGCGAAAAATCCATGATCTCGTATTCAACTTTGGCCCGGCCTTTGACATGAGTCAGAGATGAATTCTCTTTTTTGAAGCCGAATGTCCTAAGAAGCGAATCAGTGGTATCATCAGTGGATTCGAACGTGAGTCCGGTTTCAGCCGTCCCGACCGGCTCCGCAGTCTTCGCGAAATCCCAGAAGGCTTTCGACCCGGCGAGGACAGGTTGAACCCCCAGTAAAAGGGCATATAAGGCCAAAAGAACTCTCATCCGATATTGATGCATTGTATCAATTATCCTATAGCGAGCACTTCCACAAGCCGGCCACAAAGAGGCATCCACATTTCAGTGAGGAGGGGAATTGGGGTTTTCATACCAGTGGAAGAACATGTTGCGGGGATGTTTAAAAGTCAAACGGCACTTTGCGTTAAACGAGGTGCATTTTGCGCACGATGTCTTCGCTGCTCCAAGGGTTAAACGGCCGTGCCGCAGAAATGTTCCTCTCAACCAAGACCGCCATCGGCAAGTGAGAGGAGCGGGACGACGTCGATTTTATCCGACAGGGCATAACGCTTTTTTCCCGGATACAGAACTGTGATTCGGTCGAGTTGGAGATCCTCCATGGCGATTTGCATGGAGGGAGTAAGTCGGGGAGCATCCATGTTCTTGCATTCCACACCGGACATGCGGCCATCCTTGACCAGCACCAGATCAATTTCCGCTCCGTTGTGTGTAGCCCAGAAATAGGCTTCATCGGGAGCGGTCGTCCGCAGGACCTCTTCGATGGCATACCCTTCCCACGATGCACCGAACTTCGGGCTGGTGAGCAGATCCTTTTCCGAGCGGATTCCCAGCAATTGATGGAGAAGCCCGGAATCGCGCAAATAAATTTTCGGTGCTTTGACCTGGCGCTTTTTGAGGTTGGCATGCCAAGGCGGGAGTTGCCGCACCATGTAAACTCCAGACAGGATGTCGAGATAGCGGCGCATGGTCGGCTGGCTCACTCCCAGCGCACTGGCAGGGTCGGCGGCATTCCAGATTTGCCCATGGTAATGCGCTAGAATCGTCCAAAAGCGAAAAAGTGAAAGGGAGGGAATCGATATCCCCCATTGCGGAAGATCCCGCTCCAGGAAGGTTTGGATGAAATTCTTCCGCCAAACAAAACTGTCCTCCTCCTGCTCCGCGAGAAAGGACTCCGGAAAGCCTCCTCTGCGCCAGTGTCGCGGCTGATTTTTCACACCGACCTCCGCAAGGCTGAACCCGCTCATGCAGATCAACTCCAGCCGACCTGCCAAAGATTCTGAGGATTGACGCAATAAATCCGGAGATGCACTCCCCAAAATTAGAAACCGTGCGGGCAAAGGCTTCCGGTCCGCCAGCACCCGCAAAACCGGGAACAAATCCGGACGGCGCTGAACTTCATCAATAACAACCAGCCCCTTCAAGTCCTGCAGTGCCGTCATGGGCTGCTCCAGGCGAACCATGCTGGAGGGATCTTCCAAGTCGAAGTAGTTGGCAGATTCCGGGCTGAGCAGCTCTCTCGCCATCGTGGTTTTTCCACATTGGCGGGGCCCAAGCAATGCCACGACCCGGCTACGGCGCAGGCACTCTTTGATGAGAAAGAGGAGTTTTTTTCTATCGATCACAGTCGATCTATACCATGAAAAAGGAATCAGACACTTCTTTTTTTCATGGTCCATGTGGATCCGCAAAGCATGGCCTGGGGAATCAACCGGACCGTGGGTCGCCTAGGAGTGGGCCTTGAAAAAACCGACTTCCAAGGCGTGCCGCGAACACTTCCTGGTTTTTCGGCTTCCTTATGGCATGTCAGGGCGATGTGACTGGCGCGTCCGCTTTTGCTTCAGCAGGCTTGCAGGTAACGTCGGCTGGCGAGCACAGCGCGCTCGCCCGCCACTTCAAGGGTTGTGTCGCCCTGAAAACCCGCCGACCGCAGCGCAGCAACCACGTCAGCAATCCCGACGACCCCTTCGCCGAGTGCGATGGTGGCCATCCCGCAACCGAAGCAGAGGCCTCGCCTGGCCTTCATCTCGGCGGGCATGTCCTTCCAATGAACATGCTCGATCAGCGATCCGAATTTCCGAATGTATTCCACCGGATCTCCGCCACCCAGCCAGAGATTGCCGGTGTCGAGATTGAGGCCAAGGGCCTCCGGCGCACCGAGTGCGTCGATGAGGCGTTCCGTGAGAGGGATGCTGTCCGAAACGGGGCCGTGGGGTTCCAACAGCAGCTTGATTCCCAGATCTGCGGCGAGACGAAGCGGCTCGTAGAGCTTCTCCCGGATGAGCAGGAGTCGCTCGTCTTCGCTGAGAGAATGCCCGAATGGTGTCGATGGCTCGCCTTCTGTCGTGATGACATGCTTGATCCCGAGCAGTGCCGCGGACTTGATGGCCTTGATGATCTGGGCGGTCCCGTATCGGGCCGGCGAGCAAGGGTCCAGCAGATTGGCATGAGCGCACCAGGTCGAAATCCGCAGACCATGGGCTTCAAACTGCCGCTTCAAGTCGATGGGGTTGGAATCCAGCGAAGCAACCGCTGCGAACCCGAACTCGTTGCCCAGCAGGGCACCGTCGCAATTATCGGTGACGTCGGCGGTATCGAAGCCCCACGCCGCGATTTGGGCGAGCTGGGCGTCCAGTGGTTGGAAGGGATGAATGAGGGCAAAGCAGCCAATTTTCATAAGGGTGATGCGTTAGTGATTTCGGTTGATTGGAACATGGTTAGGCGAGATTTTTTGAAGGACAGCCAGCATGCCCTCGCGAACTGCGGGCACGGACCAGATGTCTCCGCGATGACCCGGCACCCAGATTCCGATGTTCGGATGGCCAGCCGGCGACCATGCGGCGGGAAAAGTCCCGGAAGAAATCTCCACTTCCGCCCAATCGTGGCACGGTGCCGTTTCCCTCAGCTTGATGAAAACCTCGTCGCGGGGAAGCGTCGCCTCCCGCCAAGCAATCGACATCGGGGCCGTGATCCGGAGGCGGCTTTCCTCGTGGGGATGCTCGGAGGGGTGGTCGGAATCCCATGACCAAACGCGTCCGCACCAGGCGGTATATTCGTTCCACTCGGGATAAGCGCCGAGCCCCGCATGGATGATCGCCAACGGCCTCCCGTCACCGACCCACTCCGTAAGCGCAGATCTGGTCGCGTCATCGGGTGTGGTTTGGGTGTGATAAATGATCAGCATTCCTGCCCTCGCAAGGTCTTCGCGTTCGAGCCCGCGCTGGCAGGGATCCACGATCACGGGAGGGCGTCCGGCACATGCGGAGATCGCCTCAGCGATGCCTTCCCGACCGCCGCCGCCGAAGTGCTCGTCAGCAAAAAGGACGATGTCTCCGTCCGGCAGCCAGGCTTTGGGCGCAGATTGGACGACCTCCAGTGGGGCGAACTCAAAGGCAACCGGGAGCGATACCCTGCGCATCGTGCGGGCCGATTCGTGGGCCGCGTAAGCCATTTCCGTGGCCGCAGCGCAGGCCGTGATGTCACACCTCATGGGCAAGCCCTCCTCCACCGCCGCGATCAGCTCTTGGATCGGTGCCTGCATGGGATGCCCGGGTGCCGCGATTTCTTCTTCCCGGTATCCGGTCGGCGAGTGAATCCGAAGACGGCGGTCCTCGATCGCGACCATTCCGCGGGTTCCGCGCACCTGGACCAGCGCTCCTCCCAAAGCATCAGGCCCGGTGATAAAGATCGCCTGACGTTTGCCGGGATATTCGGCGAAGACCACGGAATGGTTCTCCA
>Ga0247840_10005549_pt1 | contig 18890 bp, 18 predicted proteins | sample LaCruzMarch2015__FD_192404 | JGI IMG/M metagenome (GOLD analysis project Ga0247840, IMG submission 192404) | Freshwater microbial communities from meromictic Lake La Cruz, Castile-La Mancha, Spain - LaCruzMarch2015_17m | ecosystem: Environmental > Aquatic > Freshwater > Lake | place: Spain... | reverse complement strand
ATGTTACTAGAAGAAATTTTATTTTTAAAGATGAAAATAATAATATAATTAAAGATCCTAAAGGAGTAAAAATAACCAAAAAATTTATAGAAAATAATAAACCAGAATTAATAAATTTATTAACTCAGTATAGTTTAACATTTTATAACGAAAATAGTTTTATGGATATAAAACATAAATTAGAGATAGATCATTGTTTAGACGCGATAAGAAGTGGAGATATAAGTTATAATGTTCATAAATATAATAATTTTGAAAAGATCTTTACGACTTGTTTTGGTAAATTTGTTTATGATAAAAAATATATAGGGATGAATGAATTAAGTAATAGTTGTGAAATTGATATAGATGAAAAAAATATAATCCATGAAAATCCATAAAAATCCATGAAAATCCATAAATTTTTATGGATTTTTATTTTATAACAAAATATAATGGTAAAAATGACTCTTTAAAAATAATTAAAATTTTTTCAATCCTTAAAAATCCTTAAAAATCCTTAAAAATCCTTAAAAATCCTTAAATTTTTAAGGATTTATATTTTATAATAAATTTTAAGGATAAATTACTATTTGAAAATGATTGAATAATTTTGAATTCATTTTTTTAATTAATTGAAAAAATTATAATTTAAATATTATAATTTAAATATAAAAGAATTCTTTTAAATACTATTTATTATATAAAATTAAAATGTCTGATATTGATAATTTAAAAGGAATTAATGATATCGAAGTATCAACTAAAACTATAATAGCTGATACTAACATTGAAATTAATTTAAATAATTTTTTTAAATATATACCTATTACTTCTTATACTCCCATTGAAAAAAAAAGAGGTCGTAAAAAAAAATCTATAGTTGAAAAAGAACCCCAGAAATTAGACGAAGGATCCATTATAACATTACAAAAAGGAAATGAAGTAAGAGGAATTATATTAAAAAAGAAAAGAATAGGTTCAAAAACATTCTTTTTACATTCAGTAAGTGTAGTTATGTCTATAGAAAATAATAAATTTATAAATATTAAAGTAAGTAATAATGGTAAACTACAAATTACTGGATGTAAAAACAATGATCAATGTTTTAAAACTATTTTATTCTTATATAAACATATTAAAAATTCTGAATCTATAATACAAGATAATATTTTTAAATTTAAAAATTCAAATAATAATAATCAATTTGAAGTTACATTTGATACTGTAATGCAAAATATGGATTATAATATAGGTTTTGATATATCTAGAGAAAAATTAAATACTTTTATTAATAATAAAACTAAATTTACTTCTATTTACGAAGGTTCTATTGGAACAGGTGTAAATATAAAAATAGAATCAAGATATCCATATGAAGAGAATTTAATTAAAATGAAAATTAAATATGATGTAGGAGAAATGAAAGAAGAAGTAAATTATAGTTATGTAATAAATAAAGAATTTATAGAAAATGAATTAATATATGATGAACATTATGATGAAGAAGAATATGAATACGAAGAAGATGAAATGAAACAGATCAAAAAAATAAGAGAAAATATAAATAAAGATGATTTAATAAAAAAATCTAAAAAAGAAAAATATCATACATTTCTAGTATTTGCAAGTGGTTCAATTATTATGTCCTCAAGAGGCCCTCTTATGAAACAAGTATTTAGTGAATTATTAGAATTATTAAATGAAAATAAAGAACAAATAATAGAGAAAACAACAGTTAGAGAAAATTAAAATGCATAAGACGTTTTTATTTAAACGAAATAATATTTAAAAATTAAAATACATAAATTATATAATTTATGTATTTTTCCTAAGGGATCTTTTATAATTTTTATTTAGAAAAAAATTCTTTTTTTATTACTATTTATTTATAATGAACATAAATTTAAAATTATTAAATAGAATATGTTTTTTTTCTAATAAATTAGAAACTATTAAAACTTCTTCAAAAAATAAAGATGGTAATATTTATAAAGATAAAAATTTTTATGATTTTTTATCTATGGAATCTGATGATGACATTTCAAATAAATATAAAGATAAACTTAAAGATTCTTTAAAAGGAATAAGCTCTTTTAATTTTGAAGATTTAAGTAATCAAGATGAAAAAAATGAAACTATAATTTTAAATCAAATATCTGATCCAATTGATGTTAAAGATGTTATTAAAACATTAAATGAAAATAAAATGAAAACTTTAATGTTAGAAGATAATATTATTATTAAATCAACACCTGATGAAGTTATGAAATTTGAATTAAATCCATCAATTGATTATATTATTTATAATACAGATGATTATTATAGAACACAACTAAATCCTCCTAATGCTAATGATTATTTTAAATTTGGTTTAGGTAAATTTTCTATAACTATTAAAGATGATTTTCCTGAAAATGCATATATGGGTAATACTGGATATTATTCACCAGAATTACCAAATGGAATAAAACCAACAACAATAAAAGATATAAATAGATATAGTTATAGAAATCACTGGGGACAAAGAAAATTATTATTAACTGAAATTGATTTTCTAAATTATTGTTTAAAACAAAGAGATGAAAAAATACATATAATATATGCAGGAGCAGCACATGGAACACATTTACCATTTTTATTACAATTATTTCCAAATTTAATATTTCATTTATATGATCCAGCAGATAGTAATGGTTTTGATAAAAATTTAATCCCTTTTGTTGAAAAAGGTCAAATATTTATAAATGAATATTATCATTTGAAATATAAAAATTTAGATAAATATTTGCCATTTACAAGAGATAGATCAAAAGCTCCTGATGGTTATGGTTATTTTACAAATGAAATAGCTTTATATTATAAAAATAAATTTTTTTCTCCAGAAAATAATTTCTCTAATTTATTATTTATTAGTGATATTAGAAGAGGAATAACTCCTATTAAAGATGAAACTAAAGGAGAATGGAGTTGGAGATTTGAAGAAGGAGTATTAAAAGATCAAGAAATGCAACAAGAATGGATAAGATTATTAAGACCCAAATATAGTATGTTAAAATATAAAGAACCTTATGTAAAAGAAGGAAGAAATAAATATTATAAACATATAAAAGGAACAATACGTTTTCAAACATGGCATCCAAGTAATTCAGCAGAGACAAGATTAATAATAAGAAATGAAGATATAGATAGAATAGTAAATTATAATATTGTATCTTATGAAAGAAAAAATGCATATTATAATTATATAAGACAATTTGATGTTGGAAATAAATTTATTAAATTTATAATAAATCCATATAAGAATAGAAGTACAACATTAAAAGAGTTATGTATAAATGTAGCATCTATAAATAAAGTAAAATATTATACAATTGATTTTTATAACGAAATTTATATTTTATATTATTATTTAAATAAATTTATTAAACCTGATCAAAATTCTCTATTTAATGTTATAATTAGAATTATGAGAGATATTACTACTTTAATTGATAGAACTGGTAAAAATGATCCAAATAATTTTATATTATCTCAGAGAGAATCTAATTTTGATGAATAAAACTAATTTATATTATATATAATCTTTAAGATTATATATAGTTTTTAATTAAGTAACAAATTTTTTAATAAATTAAAAGGACTAAGTCCTTTTAATCATAGTGAGCTATAGAAGATTCAAAATGAATATAATAATCAATTGCTTCTTCAAAAGAGACATCAGAAAGATTATTACCTTTACCTCTATGTAATTTTAAATTTTCATCTTCATTTAAGAAAATAAGAGTAATCTTATTATTCTTAAAATTAACAAAAAATCTATAAAAAAATATGTTACCGAAAATATTATATCTTTTTCCTTCAAAAATAGCTATATGTTCTAAATTACTTATAAAAACTGGAATATATCCAGTTTTTTTAAAAAAGAAATTGTAAAAAGAAGTTATAGAAGAGATTGACATTTCTATATTATTTTTATACTGAAAGAAAGTTTAAAATAAAAATAAGATAATTATAAAAAATCAATTAATTTTCCCTTTGAGAAAATCGATTTTTCCTTCGAAAAAATTAATTTTTATTTTCAATTTTATGTTCATCTATAAAAATAAAATATAAACCAATTAAAATTAAAATAACACCTAGAATATCATTTTTAGTTATTTTTTCATGATATAAAATAATACCAGCGAATAAAACACTTAGAACACTTAAACAAGACCAAATAACATTAACAATACCCATATTTTGATATTTATAAGTTTTATATAATAAAAAACAGACGATAGCATAAAAGAGAACAGAAATACAAATATAATTTTTATTATTAGTATTTCTAGAATATTTAATACAACTTTGAGCGATAGTTTCACATAAAACAATTCCTATAACTAAGAATAATATAATAATAATATTATTATTCATACTTTTATATTTATTAATAATAAATATAAAATGTATTTTTTAATGAAGTAAACTAAATTTATTAAAATATAAGTTAAAACTAAAATTAAAAATCTTCTTCCCCGTGTAATGTTTTTCTAACATTAACATTTGATACATATAATTCTTCAATAGGAATTTATTTAATATCCATCATAAATATATTATTTATCTTTATCCATAACCTATAAAATATTCACTATTATTATCGTATATGTCAACATCTCTATAACTTTGATCTTCTATATATGCGCTGAGATTTCTTATATTATATAAATTTCTAATTATATTTGATCTCTCTTCCTCTTCTTTTTCTTTTTTTTTCTTATCCTGAACTATTTTTAATTCTCTAACTTGTCTTTGATTAAATTTAACTTGTGTTCTACAGTAGGGACAATTTTGAGAACCAAATTTAATCATACAAGCCTTATGAACCCAATGAAAACAAGGTTTTATAGGATTATAATTACTTTCAAAATCTCTTTGACATATACAGCATGTATCTTCTTTGAATCTTAATTGTATAGGAATTTCTTCTATTTTTTTTTCCTCTTTTATCTTTTTATCTATCTCTTTTTTGTTTATTAGATTTCTTGCTTTTTCTTCTATTTCAGAAAGTAATTTATTTTTAAGAGCTTTTTGTTTATCTTCAATTAATTTTATTTTATAAAAAGACTCATCAAATATATATTTTGGTTCAATTACTTTTTTGTCTTCTTTTATTTCTTCTTTATTTTCAATCTCTTTTTGTTGATATAAATGTAGATGGCAAAATTTACCATTAAATATTTCTTTTTTGCATTGCTCCCTCTTTTTTGTAATACCATTACATCTATTTTTATTATAGATTATTATAGATTTATCACCATTTCTAGATAATGAAACTTCACTCATATTAATATATAATATTTGTATTATTAATTTTTTTAAAATTAAAATCAATTAATTATGTATTTTATATTGAATAGGATAATTAATTTAGTATTTGTTTAAAATAAATTTTAATCTAATTTAATTTCAATACCATTTGATGTTTCTTTTTTAATAATTTTAATATTATTAGAGTGAATTTTGTCGTGACATTTATTACATAAAACTATTAAATTAGCTTTAGAATTTTTATGTATATGAGGTTTATCTAAAGATTTATATTTATCACAATCTTTTTGTTGTTCTATATGATGTGTTTCTAATTCTTTATCATTTACATTCTGACATAACATACATTCATCTAAATATAATGTTGAATTATATCTTGATTTTTTATCATTTAAAATAGTAGTTCTAGAACCTTGAATTTCTCTACTTACATCTTCAGCAATTTTAATAAAATGAGTATCTTGAATAATATTTTTAGCGACAATTAAACCATATAATTTATTATATTTACCTTTTTTTAAAATTCTATTATAAATTAATTTATCAGATAAAATTTCAACATCCATATAATAATAAGATAAATTTAATTCATTAATAATTTTTAAATCTAAAATTTCACTAAAATGAGTAGCAAATATAAATGATGTATTCATTTTAACTAATTTATTTAAAGAACTTGCTACTATAGATATAGCTGATATATTTTCAGTTCCTCTAGATAATTCATCTCCAATAACCAATGTATTTTTATCACTATTTTGTAAAATAGTATTTAATTCAGTCATTTCTACAGCAAAACTAGATAAGCCTTTAAAAATATTATCATTACCTGTTATTCTAACATATAATTTATTATATGGTTTATATATCATTTTTTTAGCTGGAACATATACTCCTGATTGTGCTAATATTATACTTATACCTAATGATTTTTGGAAACTACTTTTACCAGCAGAATTTAAACCGAATAATAAAATATGTTTATCATTATTCATATTAATAGAATTAGGAATATAAGTAGAATTAATAATTTTTTCAATAACAGGATGTCTAACTTCAGTTATATCTATATATGACTTTAAATTTTTATTTTCAGAATCAATTATAGGCATTGAATAACCTAATTTATCTTTTAAAATACAATTATTAACACCGAAATCGATAGTAGAAACGAGTTCATTCCAAAGATAAAAATAATCAAAGAAAGGTTCCATATTTTCTAATATAAAGAAATATTTTTTACGAACTAAAGTATTTAATTTATTTTGAAGATCATTAGAATCAATTTTAGTTTCAATTGGATTATTAATAAATATTTTACAAATTTTATTCATTTTTTTAAAATCATATTTTAAACGTTCATTTTTATCTAGATAATTATAAATTTTTTCACCTTTTAAATTAGTAGTATGAATATATTTACCCTCTTTAGAATCTTTAATATCTAATTTAGAAGTTTTTTTAGATTTTTCATTATCATTTAATAATTTAACAAAGATATCAACAGTTTCTTCATATACATCTTTATTTTTATTTAAAGAATCAATAATATTTTGAATTTCACTATCTTTAATAAAATTATTTTTAATATCTTTAATGCTATTATATTGATTTAATACATCAACATAAAAATTTAAATTCATATAATCTATCATTTCTATTATTTTACTAAACATCTCGTTTAAATCAAAATCTATTAAAGATTTAATTGAAGGTATATTATATCCAGATAATTTATGAACTTCTAACATAGAAGAATAAAATTGGAATAATTCATTAGGAGAAACATTATTCATCATAATTTTTCTACCTAATTTTTCAATATCTTTAATTTTTTTTAATAATAGAATTAAAATATTATATAAAGGATAAATTTCATCTGATAATTTATAATAAATCTCAATATCATTAACGATAATATTAGGTTTTACTATTTTTTTAAATAAAAATCTTTTACCCATAGGAGTAATACAATTATTGATTACATCAAATACTGATTTATAATTATTATTTAATACTGATAAATTATTATTATCAATTATATTCAATTGAGAGATAGCATCATTACCTAAAACTAAAGTATTATGTCTATATAATTTAGGTTTTTTAATATGATTTAAAATTAATGAATTTAATGAATAACAAAATTCAAGAGTATTTAAAATAGATTCTCTAGATATATGAAAATTAGTTAGATCGAGATAATCAAGAATATTAACTAATTCAGATTTTTTAAATAATTTAGAATTAGAATAAACTTTTTTAAAAAATTCAATTTGATATTGAAGAGGTTTTTCTTTAATTTTAATAATAGTATATTTTTTAGTTATTCTAGAACAAATTAAAGTTTCAAAATTATCAATATTATTTTCATCATAAAACATAATATATTCTTTTGGATTTATTTCTAAATCTAATGAATGTATATAATTTAATAATAAATCTATATTATTAAAATGTTCTTCTATATAATTTAAATCTCCTGTTGATACATCTATATATGTTAATCCTATATGGTAATTGATTGAATTTATTAAACCTGATTTTTCTAGATATAAACCACACATATAATTATTTTTATTTTGAATATCTTCAGTATATGTAGAAGGTGTATATATTCCTTCTAATATTCTATCAAATCTATTATAATCATTAGGTATTTGTTTATATAAGACAACTGTATATTCTTGATTTATTAATTTTCTTACATATTTATGTATCATTTGAACCGGAAATCCTAACATATAAGGCGAATCATCTTTAGATTTATCTTTTTTAGTATAAACAATATTTAAAATTTCTGATATTAAAGATAAATCAGGATTTTTATTTTCAGATGAATATGATTCGTAAAATGAACCTACTTGCATAAATACTATGGTTTTTTCTCCATATTTATCTGTATAATCTCTCTGTAATTTATAATAATCATCTATTAGCATTTTACAGTTTAAATTCAATATGAAATATATTTATAAATATAAATATATTTATCTTTAAATATGAATTAAAATGACTTAATCCTTTTAAAATAATATTATTAAACTAAGTAATCTAAAATAGAAATATTATCTTTAATTTCTCTTTTAGTAAATACAGTTTTTTTACCTCTTATAATACAATAATATTCAAGATAATTAACATCTTTATTATTCTTATTGTTCTTATACAATCCTGTAATAAAATTATAATTATTATTATCTTTTTTAATATCTTTTTTAATATCTTTTTTATAAAGTAAACAATCCATCAGTTTAAAATTAATTATATTTTTTATTTCATTAAAATAATTAAAATTTAAAATAAAATCAGTATTTATTTTATTTGATTGATTTAAAGATAATACTATACCTATATTATCAGTATTATCATTTTTTAGATTTACATGAAAATATTTATTTAATAATTTTTTATCATCATTATCAATATTCAAAAATTTAATAAAATAAATACTATTAGGAACAATAGTATTTATTTTAATAGAACTTATATTTAAAGAGGATTTATCCTCTGATATATTATTTTGTTTTTTTACACAATAATATAAAGTAATAATAAAAGACGTAAATGATATACTTAAAATAAATATTAATGGTAACATTTTATAGTTTATTTTATGAATTGTTTATACCTTATTATAAAATTAAAAAGATATATAAATATAACTATATTTATATATGATAAAACTTTAAATATTAAATTTTTCAATATATTTTCTTTGTTCTTTGTAAGTTAAATCTTCATAACATTTATAACAACATATTAAATCTTTATATTTATATAAGAAATTAGATTTATTTCTATATGTAAATAAAGAATAAATATCTTTATAAATAAACCAAGGATTTAAAAATGATTCATTCATATTTTTAGATATATATTCTTTTTTATTACAAAATTTGCATTTAAAACAACAATAGAATGAACAATAATTATTTTTTAATGCTCTCCTAGAATCAGATACTACTGTATAATTAGTTTTTGAAGCTATATTATAACAACCTAAACAAGTATTATCATTTATACATAAAGAACAATAACCTTTAAAGTCATAACTAATATTATCTAAAACTAAACAAGAACGACAAATAGTTATATAGAATTCTTTTAAAGATAATTTATACTTTTGATAAATGTATTTTTCAAGTATTAAATAAAATGATTTATTTAAAGAAATTAGATTTATAATATCAATTATAGATAAATAAGGAAATACTTTATAAAAAAATAAATCATTAGATATAGAAAGTAATTTCATTTTTATACATTTATATTTATAATACTAAATATAAACAAAATATATAATCTTTTAAATTATATATTTAATTAATCAATATTAAGATCAATAAGATCATTAACATTCCATTCTTCATATTCATATTTATTAATATATCTTTTAATTTTTAATGGTAAAATTTTATTTTTAAGTTCAATTTTAGATATTTCATAAGTATCACTTATATCTGTTTTAATCATAGGTTTAAAATTTAAAGATAACTGTAAACTTCTAATACCTAAAACTCTAGCTTTTTCATATTTAGTTAAAATATTATTAGTTTGTCTATAACTATCTTTTATCTTTCTAACTTTTATATCTCTATTTTTTATATCTTCATCTCTGATTCCGTATTCATCTATTTCTTCAGTTTCATATTTATCTTCTAATTCATTTAAAATTTCAACATCATTTAATTGTTGTTCATCGTCGGTTAATTCTTCTACATCAAAATATTCATAATCTTCATCAAAATCATCACCATCACCATTATAATCATTATAAGACATATTCAAACAAATTATATAAAATAAACTAATTTTTAAATTTAAAAATAAATTAATTTTTCCTCTTTTACAAACTAAAAGGCTTTTTCATAAGAAAAGGGAAACTTAATTTTAAGGAGGAGATATAACTTCTCTTAATTTCCCAGGAGTAACTTTTGACACATTTGCTAAAATATCATTAAAACTTTCATAGTTTAAAGGATAAACAGACTTATTTTTAGGAATCATCATAATATTTTTTTTATTTAAACCAGCAATATTACTATCTATAATAGGAAAATCTTTTAAAGGATTATCTTTCCAAATATAAGAAGAGGGATCCTGAGTATATTTTATATTTTGATTATTAACATTAAATAAAATATTATATTGGGACATTTTATTATAATAAATAAAAATAAAATAATTTAATTAAAAGAATAATTTAATTATAAAAATAATTAAAATAAACAAAGATGAATAAAAAAACAAAAATAAGCCATTTAATAAATAATAATATTAAATTTTATTATAATAATTATGATAAGACAAATAAATTTATCGGTATATCTTCTATCTATAATTATTTTAACGATGATCCTATTCTTGATTATTTAAATAAATTTGGTTCTATTAAGGGTTATATTAAAGATAATAACGAATATAATTTTAAAAATTTTATTATAAATTTAGGTATAAAATATGAAGATAAAGTAGTTAATAAAATTATAGAAAAATTGAAAGAAGAAGAATATAAAATCGTAAAAGATAAAAATTATCAGAGATTTGATAAAAGTTTAGAATTAACATTAAATTATCTAGAACAAAAAATTCCTATTATATTTCAAGGTTATCTATATAATAAAGAATTAAATATACATGGATATGTAGATATATTATGTAGAGTAGATTATATAGATAAATTATTTCAAATAAATAATAATGGAGACGTTGATAAAGAAAAGAATATTATAAATTATTTAAAAAATAATAAAATTGAATATATACCAATTGATATTAAATTAACTAAATTTGAAGATGAATTAAAAGGACTAAGTTCTTTTAAAATAGAAAATAGTTATAATGAATATATATACATACAAATTAAAAATTATTTAGATATGTTAAATAACATATATAATACAAAAAATAAATATTGTTTTGTTATAGGTAAACAGGATATTAATAAAGATAAAATTAAATTAGTAGATATAGAGATAAAAGAGAAATATAATTATATAAATAATAAATTAAATAAAGGACTAGAGTGGATAACAATAATTCAAAATAATAAAAATAATGAATGTTTAGAATGGAAATTAGATAAACCAATAAGAAAAGAATTATATCCAAATATGAAAAATATAAATGATTATCCATGGAGAAGTGTAAAAAAAATGTTATCTAATATTAATAATGAAATAACTAATATATATTATATGGGTATAGATAAAAGAAATATTTTATTTGAAAATAATATATATAATTATAAAGATGATTTATTTATAGATAAATTAAAATTATGTTTTAGTGAAAAAACACAGACATATAATATCATTAAAAATATGATTAAATGTTATAAAAATAATGAAAATTATATGAAAGTGATTAGAGAAAATATAAAAGATGATAAATTAACAGGTAAAAACCTCTTAATTAAAAAATATATTTATATAGATATAGAAACAGTCTATAATCATTATAAATATATAGATGATAGATATAATAATACAAAAAATGAATTAATAACTCAAATTGGAATAGGATATTTAAATAATAAAGAAGAATGGAAATATGTATCATTTCAAATAAATAAGATAGAAGAAGAAGAAGAAAAAGATATAATAAGATTATTTAGAGATTACATAAATACTATGTTTGATATATATGATGATATATGTTTTGTTTATTATACTAAAGCTGAAAATAAAATATTCAAGGAGATATTAGTAGAAAATTTATTATCAAAAGATAATATATATGTATATAAAAATGGCGAGAGTTATGAAGAATTTTTAAAAAGAAAAATGGAAAAAAATATAACTTATATTGATTTACATGAAGTATTTATAAAACGAGAAATATATATAAAAGGATTATTTAATTTTAAATTAAAAGAGATAGTTAAAACTTTAAATAGAGAAGGATTTATTGAATTAAAATATGATCATTTAAAAATAAAAGATGGTTTAAGTGCAATGACAGTTTATTTAAATTCACCAAATGGTATAAAAGATAATGAGAAAAAAATATTAAGAGAATATAATGAAGTAGATTGTAGAGCATTATATGAATTACATAAATTTTTGAATTAAAAGAATATATTAATTTTAAGAAGAATTATTATTAAGGGAGGAACGAGTCATCATGACTTTTTTTAAAAGTATTAAGTCCTTTTAATTTTTCAAGATATAGAATAGCATCCATTAATTCTTCTTGAACATGTTGAATCCAATCATTAGTAGATAAATCATTTCTATCAAGAGTAGTTCCATATTTTTGAATACCTAAATCACTTCTATTAATAAATTTATGAATGATAGAGTTAACAATAGAATCACTAGTAAAATTATTTTTATCCTTGAGAAAATCGATTTTTATTGAACTCTGTTCCGGCAAATTCTGTTCGGAAAAATTATTTTTATTATTCATAATTATATAAAATAATTATAAATAAGTTTAATTTATTTTATCTATTAAAATAAATTAATTTTTCCTGTATAAAGCAAAAATTATTTAATTGATTTTTTAATAATAATATATATCATTAAATTAAATTTTGAAATAAATATATAAAAGTTATTTAAAGAATTTATATAAAGAACTTATTTAAAATGTCATTTTTAAATGAAGAATTGATTAGTTTTATAAAAGAATGTATTTATTATCCTGATGAAACTAAATATATTGAATATTCAAAATTAAATAATGAATATCATTCTATAGATAATAATCCTTCATATGTTCTTTATAATATAAATGGTGATCCAGATATTATAAGATATTATAATAAAGGTAAATTACATAGAGATACTGATAATCCTTCTGAAATAAGATTATTTAATAATATTGTTATTTATCAAGGTTGGTATAAAAATGGTTTAAAACATAGATATAACGGTCCTGCTGAAATTTATAGTGATAAAAATGGTAAAATACAAATTGAAATATGGTATAAAGATGGTTTAAAACATAGAGATGGAAATTTACCAGCTGAATATCATTTAAAATTTATAAATGATAAATATCAATATAAAGAAATGATCTATTATAAAGAAGGTAAGATACATAGTGATGTATGTTATTCTCATATTAAATACTATGAAAATGGTAATATAAAATATAAAAAATGGTATACAAATGATGTATTATCATCTGAAGATATTCCTTCTGTAATTGGTTATTATAATAATAATAAAGTTAGATATGAGATATGGTATAAAGATGGAAATAAACATCATAGTCAATATAATTATCAACCTTCAGAAATATATTATTATTCAAATGGAAATATAGATCATGAAATTTATTATAAAGAAGGATTAAAACATAGAGATAATTTACCTGCTGAAATATATTATTATGAAAATTGTAAAAAACAATCAGAAAAATACTATAAAGAAGATAAATTACATAGAAATGATAATTTACCAACAGAAATAGATTATGATGAAAATGGTAAAATAATAAATTATAAGTGTTATAAAGAAGGTAAATTACATAATGAAAGAGGTCCAGCTGAAATATATTATTATGAAGATGGAGATATATATAAAGAATATTGGTTTTTAGAAGGTATAAATTATAGAGAAGGTGATAATCCTTGTTATACAAAATATTATCCTAATAATACACCTGAAATTCAAATTTGGAATAATAAAAATGGTAAATTACATAGAGAAAATGATAAACCAGCTGAAATTGATAGATATTCAAATGGAAATATAAGATCAAAAGTATGGAATATAAATGATGAAATATATAGAGATCTAGATAAACCATCTATGAAATTATATTATCCAAATGGAAATAAATATCAATATTTTTGGTATAAAAATAATCAAATACATAGAGATAATGATTTACCAGCATATATAGAATATTATAATAATGAAAAAAATAGTATATCAATAAAAGGTTGGTATATAAATGGTGATTATCATAGAGATAATGATAATCCGGCTGAAATTGATTATAACCAAAATAATAATATAATAATGGAATCATGGTTTCAATATGGATATAGACATAGATTAACAGATAATCCATCAGTAATAGAATATTATGAAAATGGAGAAAAATCAGTAGAAATGTATTTTAGAAATAATAGTAAACATAGAATAAACGGTCCAGCAGAAATTACATATAATGAAAATCAAATTATTAAAGAATATTATATATATGGAAGATATATATCAAAAGTAAAATATTTTAAAATAATAAGATGTATAAGAAAATATATTAATAATCAATTAAAATTAAAAAAGAAAGAATTATTAATCAATTTATGTAAAACTGGATTAAAAAAATATACAAAAGATATAATGAAAATCATTACTGATTATAGTTAAATTAAAAAATTTCTTTTTAATACTATATTTTATATTTTACATAATAATAATACTTATTAATTAAATTAATAAGTATTATAAAACTAAATAAATTAATTTTATCAATGATAACTCGCGACTAAAATGAAGTTAAAATTTATTTTTTCTTGGGAAAAATTAAATGATTTTTATTTTATAAATATAAAATTATATAAAATAAATAATCACATTTTTATATTGTAATCAGAGGATGCAAGTCTATATGTATAGAGATGATATTAAAGTATATGATTTAGAAGAATATTCAAATGGGAATATAAGAAAAAGAATATGCGAATTTGGTGATTATTGGACATATGAAAATGAAAAATTAAGAGTTAATATTGTATATCATGAAAATGGTAACATTAAACATGAATTATGGACAAAATGTTATACTACACATAGAGATTCTGATTTACCTGCTTTATCAACATTTTATGAAAATGGAAAAATTAAAAATCAAAGATGGTATTATAATAGTTTTATAACAAGATTATGTGATAAACCCAGTGTTATTAATTATTATGAAAATGGAAATATTCAATATGAAGTTTATTGTGATACTAATAATATAAGTAGAGATAATGATTTACCTTCTTATATAGAATATTATGAAAATGGTAATATTAGATATAAGAAATGGTATAAACATAATGAATTACATAGAGATGATGATAAACCGGCCATATTATTTTATGATGAAAAAGGTAATATAGTTACTAAAGAGTATTATAGATATGGAAAGTTATATTTCATATAAGATAACTCTCATATATAATAATATAATAATACAATTAAACTTTCCTTTCATAAAAATTTATTTTTTTTTAAATTTATAAATCTATTAATTAGATTTATAAATTAATTTATTTTTTAATATAATAATACAATTAAACTTTCCTTTCATAAAAATTTATTTTTTAATATAAAATTCAACATTTTTTAATGAAGAAAGATTATCTCCTCCTGCATAAGATATAGAACTTTGTAAAGCTTCTTTAATTTGAATTAAAAAATCAAATATAGATTTATTTTTAAAAGGTATTAATTTCATAGTTCCTTCTATATTTTTAGTTTTTAAGTTACCATTTTCATCAGAAGAAAGAGATGATGCGCTTCCATAATATTCTTGGAATAAATTATTATTTTTATCAGATACTATTTTACCGGGAGATTCTATAAAACCAGTTAATAAACTACCTATCATAACCATAGAAGCACCTAAAGTTATAGCTTTAGAAATATCAGATATTTGAGTTATACCTCCGTCAGCAATAATAGGAATATTTAATTCTTTACAAATAGGATAACATTCATTTATAATAGAAGCTTGAATATCTTTACTACCGAAACCAGTATTATTATAAGTAGTGCAACTAAAACCATTACCAATACCAATTTTAATACAGTTAGCTCCCCATGATACTAAATCATTAATAGCTTCTTTAGTGATAATATTACCAGCAATAATAAAAGTATTATTAAAGTTATCAAAAGAACGAATATATTGAATTATATTTTTCATTTTATTAGAATGACCATGAGCAATATCAATAGTTATAAAATCAGGAATTAGATTAAGATCAACAAGTTGATTTAATAGAGCAAATGAATTATTATTAACACCAATAGATATAGAACTAAATAAATTTAATGATTTCATTTTTCTAATAAAATAGATTATATCAATGTTAAAACGATGCATTATATAGAAATAATTATTTTTTGCTAATTCAATACATAAATTTTCATTTATTACAGATTCCATATTAGCGGGTATTATAGGGAGATCAAATTTTAATTTACCAAATTGAATAGAAGTATCACAGTCATTTCTAGAATTAACGATGCATAATTTAGGTATAAGATTAATATCTTTATAATCAAATAATTTTTCGGAAGAAAAAGTTAATTTATTATTCATAATTAAAGTGATAATATATAAATAAAGTAATTTTTAAATTATTTTATTAAAAATAATATGAAGTATGTTTTTTTCTTATAAAAAATTTAAAATAATTTCTTTTTTTATTTTAAATTAATAAAAATGGATTTCAAAACTAATAAACCTATTTTAATGTTTTTTGGCATTTTAAGTATTCTTATTTCTGTAGGTATTCCTGTTACTGTTTTAGTATTATCAGTTCTTAATTATAATAAAATTAAAGAATGTGAAGATAAACAGAGAGATATGGATGAAGTAAAAAGATATAATATTATAATTATGAGTTTAATTACTGTATGTTTATTATTTACTTTTTATAATTTAGCTAAAAGTAGTATGTTATCTAAAAAATATGGTAATATATTAGATGCTATGTCATCTAACTAATTAAATAAAGATTAATTTTTCTTTCATAAGAATCAGATAAAATATAATTATATTTCAATTATATTTTATATATTTTAGTTATTAGTATGTAACAAACAAATATATTTATTACTGAATTTATTTTCTATTTTATTTTTCATATCTTCAGATACACATAATACATTATTAAATTCTAATGATTGACATATATAGCAATTATTAGAAATTTCTTCATCTAGACATTCTTTTATATTATCACAAGGATTTAACTTTATTTTATTATCAGATTCTATATTAACTTGATTTATAATTTCATTATTTAAAGATGATTTATCATCTGATTCATGATTTAAATTATGATTTAAATTAAGAGTAGGATTATAAATATCACATTTCCATTTTTTATCAGATAAAAATTCAGTTATATCAACATTTTTAAATACAGGTATACATCTATCTTTATTACTAACTAAATTATGACAATTATAACATTTATCAGTTATTTTTAAAGAAGGGTTACATATAGCTCTAGAAAAGAATTTTTCATTACAAAAAGAAGATTGACCAGTTAAAGCGAGAAAGCCTAAAATAAAAAATGAAATAAATGATTTCATAAAATTAAAATATATAGTAATACAAATATTTTAATTAAAAATGTTAAAAAATTTAGGTTTTAATTTTCATAATGAAGAAATAAGTGAATATGAAAAAATTAAAAATACATTTATAAAACCTATTTTTACAATTAAAAATAAACATACTTTTATTATCGACAGTGAAACTTTTATTAATTTAGATTTAAAGATATACTGGGGACAAAGAAATAAAGATAGTGAACATATAAATATAATATCACAGGGAATAAGAAACAGTAATTGTTTATTTCATCCATTTATATTATTCAATAATATAAAGAAAGAAGAATATAGTATATCAGATGGTCAGCATAGATATGAAGCTTTAAAATTATTAAGTTCAACTGAAAGAAAAAATATTAAAATACAAGTTGATATTATAGATTATAATGAAGATGATGAAAAATGGTTATTAACACAATATGTATGGATAAATACAACTAAAACTATATCTAAAGAAAAATTAGATAATGAAAATTTAGTTAATGAAATAGTTGAATATTGTTCTAATTATTATGGTAAAATTGGAGGTGGTCATTATTTAATTGGAGAATTTATTGAAAAAAATAAAAATTCATCTAGATTAATTAAATCATCTTTAAGAAAAGAATTACTTTCAATCATTGAAAATAATAATGATAATAATAAAATATTAGGTAATAATAAAGATGAAATATGTAAAAAAATTATAAATTATAATGAACTATGTAATCAAAATTATAATGAAAAATTTAAATATACACGTATAGGTAAAAATGTATTACAAGATTGTATTAAAAGAAATTTTTGGCTAGGTATTAATTTTCCTTTTTGGTTAAAAGAAGTTTTTAAAATATAAATTAAATAATATTTAACTTAAATTTATAATATATATTTATAATATATATTTATAATATATATTATAAAATAAATATGTCTAATACTAATTTTTCCGAAGAAAAAATCGATTTTCCCCTTGGGAAAATTAATTTATCAAATTTAGATTTAAAAAAAATTTTTCAAAATATGAATAATAATTCATCAAAATATAATAGAAATGAAACTTATTCTTTAAATATTATTACTAAATGGTTAAAAGAGAATAATTTAAATTATATATATAGCAGTTCAAGTGCTGTATCAAATTGCCTTGTATATGAACATGGTGTTACTCTTATTTTAAATAATTTAAAAGTTAGTATACAAACTCACCCTCTTATAGCTGGCTGGTCTTTTGCTGAAACATTAAAACAAAATGATATTACAAGTGATATAAGACATGAAACTCCTGAAAAATTATTTGAATATTTAAAT
>Ga0247840_10005546_pt1 | contig 18903 bp, 17 predicted proteins | sample LaCruzMarch2015__FD_192404 | JGI IMG/M metagenome (GOLD analysis project Ga0247840, IMG submission 192404) | Freshwater microbial communities from meromictic Lake La Cruz, Castile-La Mancha, Spain - LaCruzMarch2015_17m | ecosystem: Environmental > Aquatic > Freshwater > Lake | place: Spain... | reverse complement strand
CTGACGTTATATTGACTTTGAGAATTAGTTAATTCTAATTGTGTTTCATCTAAGATGCTAGTTAATCTTAATAAGAAATATTTATCGTATGCTGGATTTGTCGCTGTTTGCTCACTTGTTTGATTTACTACATCGATTGTCCCTCCAAAGTAAACTGATAGATCTTCATAAGCGAAACTGCCTACTTGATTAAAAGTATAAGAATAAGATTGATTTACTCCAAAACTTTGAGAAAATAATCCGTTTATTGCTGTTACTGTGTGAGTTATATCATCTAAATTTTTCCAGGTAATAGTATCACCTTGTCTGATCGTTAAAAAATAGGGGTTATATCCATAATAAGTTATATTTACTTGATGGACTGAATTTCCTTGAGGGAGATTTACTGAATATTTAAATGAAACTTTTGAATTTATTTCCTTATAACCTGCTGAAGTATCAGTTATAGTGAATGTTATATTTTTTGATTCTCCTGCATTTAATTCGATGTTTGGATAAGATATTCCTGTAAAATTGCTGAAAGTTATGTTTGATATTTTGAAATCGAAGGTATTTTGCAAATTTAAAATAAAATTAGATGGTAAGTTAGCTCTATAACTTAAATCCTGGGTGTTTGGAGTGATTATTAATTCTGCATTTACTACTGAAAATATCATTAATACAAATAGTGCGGATATTATTATTTTTTTATTCATTGCCTCTTTTGGCTCTATTTTTTAAGTACTTTCGACATTGCTTCAATTTTTAATTGCAGTTTATCGATAAGATTATGAAGTCTTTCAATACCTTCCCTTAATTCTTTTTCGTTAGATTTTTCTTCTGTTGTTTCTAACTTTTCTAATTCAATTATTTGATCTTCTTCTGTTATGAATTTTACTTTAGAAGATATTTGTTGCCATAAATAGGCCTCCATTAATTTATTTCCTACTGTATCCTTATGTGGATGACTGCCATTTGAAAGTTTGATTAATTTTGCGAAAGGGGTTATTCTCATTCTTTTTCCGTCTGGCATTTCTTCTATTTGGCTTGCTAGAAGACTAACTAGTTCTACGTTTTTCTGAACTTTTTCTTTTGTTTGTTTTTTTGCCATGTGAATTAATATTCTACTTTATGAATAAATATGCCGAATATTGAACTTTTATTCAATTATTATACACAGAATTAGTATTTAAACATTTCTATAGCCCTGGTTGGAGTTGAACCAACTATTTCTGGCTTTCTCAAATTTCTATGAGGCAAGTGGATCTTCCGATTTCCTTCAGGGCTGATATTCTACTTCTTTTCTATTCCAATTAAGACTATGACTATGATTACTAAAAGGATCACAAATATCCCTATTATTGCATAAGTGATTAGATTTAACTTCTTTTCTGTTTCTGATTCTTTAGGGGCTATTGCTTTTTCTATAATAAGTATTTCAGCATTTACAGTTATATCGGACTCATCACTGGCAGTTATTTTTATCGGGCTATTACCTAATTTTGCTTTGTCTAAAATCTTAAAATTTGCAGAGTATTCATTATTGTTTAATTCTAAGCTTTCTAATTCTAAATTTTCTTTATCAAAATCTATCAATACATTTTTTGGTTCGTAAATGTTTAATTGATTTGATACTTGAATTTTTATCATTTGAATAGTACCAATCATCCATTTGTTATTGTAAGAGATTGTTAGATTTTTTGGGTTTATTCCTAAGATGGTATTTTCTGTTGTAGTAATTATCGTTTCTGTTTTATTAGATCCTTGAATATCTTCTTTTTTATATTCTGAGGCAGTATATATTTTAGTACCATCCCCAGAGATATTTCCCCTATTTTCAATATTTTTAAAAATAATTGTTACATTTGCACCATAATAATTTGCGATGCTCCCATTCGTTCCAATAATTAAATTTCCTGTGCCGTTTATTGTTTCTCCATCTGTAAAAAAATAAGTGTGATTAAGAAAACATGTTGTTGATAAGTTCCCTGTATCGCACATTGAATTTGTGAATAAATCTGAAATAGCCAGGACTGGATTAACTGAATATAGAATAAACATTGATGCTAAGAAGATTAGTGTTATTTTGGCTTTTTTTTCCATTTTTAGAACTCTGAAAGCTTTTTTTGATTGTTTATTTCTTTTTCTATCTTGACTTTTTCATTCTTTCGCCAGGCAACATTTTCTCTACGATAATCTTGGATTAATTTTAAGTGGCCTCTATTCTCTTTTCGGTATTCTAATAATTGACTCCTTGTTTCTACTAATTGGGCTTGAGATTGAGCGACTGCGTTTGTTAGTTGTGATACACTATTTAATACGAAATCTGGAGTAACTTTAAAGTTAGTTTCTTTATTATTATTCCACCATTTTTGCATTGGAACATTTGTCTTTAGTGCTTCTTTTCCAGTATTTTCTAATTCTCCACCTTTTTCTAAAGAATCATCAATTAATAACCATTCTCCTTGTTCATCAGATATTCTCCAGATAATTCCTTTTTTGTTCTGATCAATTGCTAAATCATTTTTTATTAGTGCATAATGCTCTTTTGCTATGGCAATTTCTAATGGTCTTAGATTTATACCCAATTTGTTTTCTATTACGCGCACTATGTCTAAAGCCTCTGTAAATGCCTTCTTACGGCTCTCTATTGCATTATCTCCATAGAAGCTTGCATCTTTCTTCTCAAATATACGAATATGGTCCTTGCAGAGCCAAATTTTTCTTCCTAGAACTTTTATTCTTGGAATATCTTTTAGAACTCCTATCAATTTGAAGTGAATATCTGAATTCTTTAATTTTTCAATTCTTTTATCATAACCTTTTATTTCTTTTGGAAAATATACTTTCCAGACATAAGCATGGCCCCTGATATAATCCTTTGGCAAGATGTTACCATACTCAGTTAAGTTTTTTACTGAATTTGTTGTTTCCCAATAGCCATTTGCTTTTCGTATGAGATAACCCTTCTCTTTCAATACTCGAAGATAATAGTTTAAATTTTGCTTAGAAATAGATAATTTTTCTTGTAATTCGGAGAGATTAGTTGAGCCTTTTAAGAATTCGATTATCTGTAAGTAAAAATCCTTTTTACCAGTTAACTTTTTACTACTTTTTACCATCTTTCACCTTTTTGTTTATGTATCCACATCTTGAACAAGTAAAATAATCTCTATTTTCATTTGTTCTTGTACTATTGCAATTCGGACACTTCTTTTTCACCATTTTCTTTTTATATAAACATTTCTATACAGGTGAAGAAAGAGGCTGATGAACTTTAGGAGGTTTAGGCCCTTAGAACACTTTCTTTCTCCTTTCAAGAGAATATGCAATTAACTTGAAATTTTAACCCGTACATCATGTTTTCCTCTGATTATCCTGATACCCTGCAAAACCTAAGCCCAAGATTAATATCATTAATCCAATAATTTTTATTAAGTTATTTGCTCCACCTTCCAGGATAGATATTCCTATAATCATTAATACAATTAGAATTAAATGACTATATTTCATTGTTTCTCCTCTTTGTTCATTTTATAGATTTTTAGGGGACTTTTTAAGGTCCCCAGTGTCAAAATGGCTAGATCGCCTTTTTTTATTTAGTCTTTCCTCATTGGAGGTTGAGATTTAACTATTTTTACGCATTTTTGTTAATTGTTCATTAAGTTTTTTATTAAGATTTCTAAGTTCGTGATTTTCTTTTCTTACTCTTTCAAGTTCATTTCTACATGATTGAAAATTCATTGTTTACGATTTCCAATAATTTAATTTAGACATTCCTATTTCTCTTATTTCTATTTTTCCTTCGCCATTCAATCCAGCTAAAGCAACGGCCACAGTATTTCTTGAAATTTTTAGTATATCTGCAATTTCTTGATTAGTTAATCCTCTAGGATTTTCTTTCAATAATTTTTCGATTTGTTTTTTCTTATCCATATTAGTCACTAATATCAGTTAGTCCTACTATTTAAATCTTTCGTTTGAAAAATTTTTAGAATTAATTAAGATTTGGTTTTCTATGAACTAACCAAACACCGATCAGAGTTATAATAAAAATTGTTAATGGAAAAGCTAAGAACCACAGTAACCATAAGTTTCCTGATGTAGGATGAATTAATAGGGACCATAGATAAAAAATCAATCCGTCTTCAGAGTTGTTCCATAAAGCACGATCCGCGCCGACTAATTTAACGTATTCACTAGACCAATTAAATATCATAAAGAATGCGAATAATATCATCCCAGATCCTAAGATTTGTATTGGATTCTTTATTTTTACTCCAAAAACAATTAATCCCCCATAAGACATTAAAACTAATGAGGCATAGACTACTATGTAATAAATTAAAAATCCTACTGCTGGATTAAACTTAGCCAGTAAAAGTAACCAGTATTTATTTGTAAAAAGAATGGCTAGAATAGTCATAACCGCAACGAATACCCATTCCTGCCAGGTTATTTTAAAAGAACTTTTAGAAGCCATTATGCCCTCATTTCTTGAAGGCCATTATAGCCCATAATGCCAATGCTGCTAAGATGATTATTGCGATAATTATTCCAAAAACTATCCATATCATTGAACTTTGCTTTGATGCTGCTTGTTCTTGGGCCACTGCTGCACCTGTATTTCTATTAATTACTGCAACTGAAAGATTAGTACAATCGTCTACATTTCCGAATGTGTCTGTTACTCTTTGAGCTAAAGTGAATGTTCCAATTTCATCAAAATTTGAACCCTCAATAGTTGGTGAAGCTGAAGTTGAAGTAGTTTTTGATACAAGCATAGTATCGTATAATGTCCAAGCATGAGTTAATGTTGTAAGTGAATCCCTTGTAGAAGTATCTGAAGTAACAAATCCTATTGGATCAAGGTAAGCGATTTGTCCTGTTTCAGGAGAATAAGTATAAGCGCAAACGGGTGAATCTGTATAAATTCCAACATTTGTTGCATTTCCGCCAGCAGTTGTCATATTGAAGGCAGTTTGATTTCCTACTTTTGCTGAGAATGTTTGAGCTAATCCGTCTGTTAATTGAGAAGTTGAAGCAGTACACCAAGCACTAACTGCATTAGCACCAAAACCAGTACAGGTTATTGCAACTTCATTTTGATAAAAAGTAGTATTGACTGAACTTGGACTAATAACATCTGCGCTTGAATTAGTATAAGAGACATTTAGAAGAATTGATGTTGAATAATTATAATTACTTACTGGACTATTTATTACAACTGCTGCAAGTGAGAAGCTCATTGATAAAAATAATATTGCGAATGCTGATAATAAAATAAAATTCGTCTTTCCTCTTTTTGTTTTATCCATGTTTTTATTAAGTTTTAATAGTTTATAAATGTTTCTTTTTGAATTTTAGTTCAAATTAATTTTTTTATTCCCAAGTAGATGAATCTTATTACTGCATACACGGCAGAAATCCCAACTAAAGAATAAACTGTTTTTGCTAACCAGGAAATATTAAGAGTGATGAAAGTTACTAAATTAAAATTAAAAACTGCAAGGCCCCAATTAAGTCCGCCTATAACTAATAAAGTTGTTGCGAGAATATCCCAAAAATTCATTTTGTTTGCCATGTTTTATGTTTTATTTATGTTATCCTAGTATTTAAATGTTTCTTTTTGAACAAAAATTCAAAATTATTTTGTCTTAGTCAATTTTAAATGTCCCGACGGAAGTTCTACTATTTTATAACCGCTGGGAATTTCGTCAACAGCTCCAGCACTATCTTTTGTCAGAACTATGAATGAACCATATTTTTTAATATATCTTGGCTTGTTATCCGCCTTACTCTTTTGACTCCATACCATAGTTTTTCTACGTTCGAGAAGTTTATAAATCTTTCTTTTTTGAATTTTTATTCAGAATTGAATGGTTTATGTGGTTTATCTCCTATAATTTTTTAGACCTTCGTCAAGATATTAAAAAAAAGAAAAAAGAAAAAAGAAAAAAGAAATTGTTTATTTAAATCTCGGCATAAAAATATGCAGAATTGCTAATAGACCACCCAAACTTCCAGTAATAACTCCTACATTAGCTAAGAATGTTCTTAAGGCAGAAGGAACAGCGTTTCCTATGAATTGTATTAAGAACAAGCTATTTAGGAATATTGCTATGGAAACTGCTACAGTTGTCCAAACTACAACATCTCCAAATCCGATCTTCCTATAGTCCTTTTTACGGAAATATTCGAAGACACCAGCCTGGATGAATAAGAAAACTGAGATAAATAATCCCGATCCTACAGCCATCCAACTTAACCATTCTGTTCTACCTAATGAAACTAAAGCATACATTACTGAAAAAGCAAGTAATGCTAATCCAATCCATAAGCTCGTTTGTTTTTGTATTTTATTTTCTGAACTATCCATTTTAAACCTCCTTTCAATTACATCTGAAATATTTTAGCCCAAATTGGGAATATCAATAGTAATATGAATAATGTAAGTTGGATTAATCCAAATACAATTATTGCGTACCACGAATTTGGAAAAAATATCATCCTTTTGCTTACTACTTGACCATTAGCAGATCTTCCTCGAGCCGTACACATTATTATAAAATAAATTAAAAGTGGAATAAACCAAATTATCGCCAAAATAGTTAACATTATTGGAGTAGTCATCATATTATAGATTGTATCAAAATCTAATTTTTGAATACAACCATCAACACAATATTCAGCTATCATTTTCTTCTCCTTACTAAAAAGATTATTGTTATTATTGCAATTAAAGTAATTAAGCTTATTCCTATTATTGACCAGATTAAAATTGTATTTGATTTCTTCAGTTTGTTATTTTCAATTTGTAATGAACTTAGTAGTGTATCTTTTTCGCTTTGTGTTAAATTCAGTTTATTTACAATGTCTTGTTGTTCTTGAATATTAGTAGTGAGTATTGAGATCATTTCTGCTTGTTTATCGTTGGTTAATTTTAGATTATTTATTATGCCTGCTTGTTCTTCTAAATTTAGATTTAAATTCTTAATTATTTCTGCTTCTTGTTGAGTTGTTAAATTAAGATTTTTTATTAAACTTGCATCTTCTTCTATAGTCAAATGGAGATTTTCTATGATTGTTCCTTGATTAGCGAAAGATTCTTGCATCTGTGCAATTAATGCTGCTTGATTTTCATTTTCAGCTTGTAGTTGAGATACATAAAAAGCCTTTTCTGCTAAATTAGAAGTTAGTTCATTTACAATCTGTGCTTGCTGGGCGATATTAAGATTAAGAGATTCAATTAATAAAACATTTTCTTCAACTTTTAAATTAAGATCCTTAATTAAGCTTATTTGTTCATTTAAAGTTAAATTGAGGGATTGTATCAATGCAGCTCTTTCTTGATAAGACATGTTTAAACTTCTCAACAGATTTTGTTGATCAGTATATTCTTCAGAGGTATAAGTTATCTTACTTTCACATTCAGTTTTTATTAAATAGTCCGTCGAGTTAATTAACATTTGACTTTTTACTACTGAATTACAAACTTTATTTATTGAATCTAAATTATAAACAGTAACATCAATCGGTTTTTTGAATTCTATTGTTCCACTGATCCTATTATCATCATATCCAGAAGCAACATTGGGTAAATTTTCTAAATGACAATCAAATCCACTCGCCCCTTCCCAGGTTACTTTTCCAATTATATCATAATTTCCCTGAGAAATACAATTAACTCCATTATTTTTACAACTTGAATATGTTCCTTTTGCTTCACAGACTAAAGAATCTGCTAAAGTGTTCATAACTGAATCTGAAACTGCGCCAGTCCAATCAAAAATATAAGAATACTCTGTACATCTAATTACATCATTTCCAAAAGCAATGTATCCTTCTTGAGATAAGGTCCAACCATTTGAATCAAATATTGCCTTGTATCCTCTTGGTTGACCATCTATCGTTCCACCAAAATCTTCTTGAACAACAGAGGTAGAATAACTTGAGCAATCTCTTACTTGAGAACCTCCGACTGAATATGCACAACCAGAATATGGACTTAATACATCGCTTGCAGCAGCAGTATTTCCTAACGCAGTGTTTGGTGGATAACAATATTTAGCACCACATTTATCACAAACACAATTTGCAGTTTTTGTTGAAGATAAAATTTGATAATGTTGACAGCCATCTGAATCTACAGTTGTTTTTACAACATTAGGCTCGGTTGGTACTTTGCAATAATTTACTTTTAAAACTTTATTTGAAGGCAAACAATCTCCATCCATTGGCAAAGTTGAAAAATCATTTGGATTAATATTTAACCCTTGTCTTAGATAAAATTGAACTAATTGTGGATTTTTTGAGAATGAATTAAATGTTCCTACATTTCCTGTATTCCATTGTTTAAATATATGATCTGTTGTTAATCGATTATAATCTGGGCCAATAGGATTTGAATAAGTTAATATTTCTGGTGTTGAACTTATAGTTGAATAGGCTGCGGGGGTTGTGCCTATTATTGCATTAAGAACAAAGAAGTAAAAACCTATTCCTAGAAGAAGTAAAACTAAAATTGATATTCCTGAGATGAGCAATATTTTTTGAGTTTTTTTTTTCATTATAATTTTCCTAATATTCTTTTGTGATCCTTTTCATCATTTATTATTCCTCTTATTTCATGGATTATTTTTTTACTGTGGGGTTCTTGTCTAAGAAATTCTTCATACATGGAAATTGCATCTTCTTCCCCTCGGATTAAATCATCTTTTGTTATCATTTTGTTGAGTATAGCCAGAAGTCAATTATGCTTTCTATCGTTCTGGCGTGAATATTATTTTCTCTTTTTGGATTTTCCAGTAAAGATAATTATCAAAGTTGTTGCTATTACGATTATTACTAGAACTATTCCCCAGATTGTTGCTATTACCCAGCCAGTAGTAGCACAATATGAAATATCTGTTTTTGCAGGGGATCCTAATCCTAAATAGTTATACCATCTGTAATGAACTTCTTGTGCATTTACTAATGTTTGGAATGTTGGATTACATTTTAATTCTTCTTTGTCTATACAATTTCCAGAATCACAAACCTGTCCGATTGCACAATCAGTATTAGATGTGCATTTATCTGTTGTACAAGCATTATTTATACAGAATTTATTATCTGCGCAAGGTTTATCTATATACTGAGTTAATCCTATACAACATTCAGTATTACAAGGTAATTTTACTATTTCTTTCACTTGGCATTTATGATCTATTGTACAGGTAGAGCCAGAAGCACAATTTGTATCGCTGCAACATTCTACTTGTGATTCATCGTATCCGCATGAACTGCTTGTCGTTCCAGGGCTATTACATTTAGGGGTTTTTAGTGTTGTTGTTGAATAATCACAAACAGAAGAAACTCCACAATCTGAATTTTGTCTACATTTTACTTCAGCTGGGGCCTTACATGTAAAAGAAGAGGTATCACAAACCATGTTACTTCCACAATCTGTATCTCCACAGCATTGAACTGGTGTTGCACTCGTTATGTCACATCTTGCTTTTACTCCACTATAATCTTTAGGAGAACTTATTAAACTATCTCCACCCAATAATTGTCCTCCAGTTAATGAAACTCCTGATGGTAATCCTAACTGTTTACATCCATAGGTTTGTAATGTTCTAGCCGAACATTCTTTATTTCCATAAGTATGTCCAGTACAATCTGTATCTGCTGAACATTGTTCTTCTAAATTTCCACATACTGTTCTAGCACCAGTCCAAGATAAAACACATTGTCCTGCTGGAACCGTATAAGATTGTGAATTTAGATTCTGTCCAGATTGAGTATAAATAGTTCCTTGAGTTTTTGTTAAAACACAATTTGAAGATGAAATTGGATCGCCCACAGTGCATCCAGATATTCCGCAAAAAGATAATTGTTGTTTATAAATTTTAAATTGCAATAAAGAGGGATTAGTATTTGTACCAGCCCAAATATATTCGGTAGGGGACATAGTTGCTGGCATTCCTACCTCCTTAGAACTATCACATTTCCATCCAGATAACCATGAATATACGCAATTCCCCGTTCCTATTTTAGCTTTAGGAGTTATTCCAAGAATGCCATTTAGTGTTCCAGATGCATCACATTTAGTAGAAGTTGCTGGACAAACTAAAGCATCTTTATTAGAAATAGTGAATGATTGAGTATAATCTACAACTTCATTACAACAAGTAAATTCATAACCATTACAATAAACTGGTGTAAAAGAAGAAGATCCCACCGTTACATTTCCGAATAATCCTAATTGAGCTAGAATAATTATAAAAACTCCTACGAAGAAAAATATTGCGATTGTTATTGCTTTTGCCCTCGTGAATTCTCCAGACATTGCCGCTGGGACTATGGTTATTAAGGTTACAAAAATAATTCCTGCTCCTAAAATTGTGAATCTAAATTTTGTAGAATTTATAATCATAAATGCAGCTATGAGAATTACTATTGATATTGCAATTGTTATAAACGGAATTAATTGCCACTGTCCTTTTTTATCCATATTTATTTTAAGCTATCGTAGTTTATAAATCTTCCTTTTTGAATTTTTGTTCAATTTATTATTTCTTACTTTTTTCTTATTCTTTTTTTATAGCCAATATACGAATAATCCAAACAAAAGGAAAAATATTACAATAGCTATTAAAAGGGCAGTTACGGGGTACCATCTTCCTAAAATTAATCCAAATATTAAAGAGACTACAAATGCTAAGAAGAAAGCCACGATGAATACTGGGTAACTAGTTTTTTCTTCTTGTGAAATATCTCCTTGACCTGGGACATTTGAATATTTTAATATTTCTGCCCACCATGGAACTTCTGCTGAAGCGGACATTTTTACATACTCTTGATATTTTTTATCAGATGTTACATATTTTACAAAAATTGTAAATTTATATTGATCACCTAGTGAAGCATTAGGTGGAGTGTAGACATATAGGTCTACATTTGTTGGAACTTGTTCATTTTGAGATATTGTTATATTAGTTTTACTAAATTTTACATAATCACAAATATTTATTGACGGATCGGATTTTGTTTCACTGGATGGATCTTCTTTGCATTCTAAACTTGCATTTATTGAGAAAGCATTTTGATTATATATTGAAAATGTTTTTATTCTTGGTGCAACTGATCCTTTTGCTAAAACAAAGTCCATTGTTGCTGGGAAGATTGTTAAATTTGTTGCAATTTTTTGAATTACTACCAATCCACTTGGAGCAGTTGGCGTTACTCCCCCTGATTGTCCTTGAGGAGTTACTGGATTTGAAGATGTTACGGTTATAATATTTACTGGTCTATTCCCTGGGGCAGAGGTAATTGAATGTCCAAGTAAATCTCCATTATTACACTGAACATAGAAAAAAGAATCATTATTTCCATTAGATACAAGGTTCGTTGGAGAAAAATATACAGTTATATTTTTACTTGAATTCATTGGTAAATCAAAATAAGGATTACTAAAGGTTATCCATGGGACTGCCGATAATGTTCCTTCAAATAGTGGGAAACAATTAGTAGCATTAAAGAATCCATTATTTCTTACGTAATAAGTTTGAGTTATTGTGCTTCCTAAATTTACTGCATTTATATTTCTACAATTTGATGTATAATCGTTTGTACAGATTCCAGTGTTCGATGAATTATAAATTTCTAAAACCGCAGATGGGGGAGATATTCCGTACAAGAATTTTATTACATACTCTAAATTTAGAGTTGTATTTCTTAATGTGATATTTCCAGAATAGGTTCCATTCTCTATTTGATTACTAGCATTTAGGAATAAACCAAATCTAATTGGATTTGAAACCCTATCTGAATCATTTAATTGTATAGAATAACTTGTTAAACTTAAAGAAAAATTACTTCTATTGTTTATGTCTGTTGTTGCAGTAAAAATTACAGAACTATTTACATTATCGTACATAGTTACATTGAAAGAGTTTGTTTCGTTTTTTTCATGGACTGCTGCAAAGAAATAAGTTCCTGTTGTGTCTGGGCTAGTGGTTAAAATATAACTTGGGACTGAAATATTTAAATAACTTGTTGAATAATTTCCTATATCATTATAGCAAGTTACATTTGCTAAATATTTTCCAGATTGATTCAAATATACTGCTGGTGATGTAATTACAATTCCAGAAATAGTTGAAACTTTACTTTCACTAAGAAGTAAATTTCCTACTGGATTTTCTACAGAGAAATTGCAGTATGCGAAATTATAGCCATATCCAATACTAACATTTGTTTTTAAAGCAATTGTATTATAAATTTCTGGTGTAGCATTTCTGTACACATTATTCCAAACACTTTGGTTAACTACTTTTAATGAATTGTTTAATGGTGCAAATTTACATAACTCGAGAGATTGATTATCAGACATATACCCGCATCCACGAACATTCCAACTATAGTTTCCGTATCCTAAATTATAAAGAGTAAATGCCTGGTTAGTCGTGGAGTTAGTATTAAGTACTCTACTGGTGGCATTAATCACATTTCCATTATCGGCATTATATAAATAAATAGTAGAATTGGTAATATTAAAATTTATGGGCGTCATAGTATAATTAAATAACACAGATGATTGAGCTGTTGTGTAGTTAAAGTAACTTCCAGGCGATATTAAAGACATATTTACGTCATATGATAAATAACTAAATGTAACACTAGATGAACTTACAGTTCCTGCACTATCATTTGCATATGCTACCCAAGTATTTGTTCCGTTTAGTGATTCAAGTCCAGTAACATTAGTTCCACAAGTTAAAGTATAATTTGCAGTTCCGTTTGACCACCAACAAGCATTAAGATTTGTATCTTTAAAAGAAACATTAAACTCTGTGGGGCTTGTAATATAATTTATTGGAAGTGGGTAAGTGATAGTAATATTCGGAGATATTGTATCAATTGTAGTAGTATAAGTAGTAGATGTAAAATAGTGGTTCGTTGTATCTACAATATTATAGAACCAGTTATAAATGCCGTCGACTAAACTTACTACAATTCCTACTATCGTAGTTAGTGTATTGCTCACTGGAGCAAATGTAGTTTCGTTTACACTGTTTCCTACTTGAGTCATATTCCACCACATCGATTCTTCTGCAAATGCGTGTACTGCACCTAATCCGTAAGGTCCTGCCCAAGAAATGTTTGTCCACGACGTACCATTATAACACTGAGAATAAAATTGACGTACGTTTGCCATTCCTATCTTTAAAGATAAAATTGAAGCGTCATAATTCCAACAGTCTATTGGTATTGAATAATTAGTATATGAGAATATTGCAGGATTAGGCATAACTTTAGAAGAATTTCCTATCAGCCATAACGAACTATTTAGTGCATATGCTGGTTTGGTATAGTTAATATTGTATTCTCCTACGCTTTCAAGCTCATCTGTCCAATTTCCGTTATTAAGTGTATTACTAAAATCATATACTCCAGTACTTAATCCGCCGCATATTGTTGACGTTGTTGCAGACTCTTGGTAACAAAAGCCACCAGATAAATTCTGGGTGTAAATCTTTAAAGTATAATTTGCAATTCCAATATTATCACTAATATTAGCAGTAAAATTAACTAAAGTATAATTAAGATAAGAATTATTTGCTGGTGATATTAAAGTTCCGTTCGGACTATTTTTGTCAATTGTAAAATTATCGGAATAAGTGAAAGAAGATTGGTTATACGCATCTACGCCTTCTACTTTAATTATAAAATTTCCGTCAGCGTATAGTGTTGTGTTCCAAGTATAATTCAATAAATTTGAATTATTGTTTGCAATACTATTATTGTATGATAAATCTATATTTAATAATGAAATATTGTAGTAACTAATATCATATGCATTTGGAGAACTCCAAGCGGTATAATTTATTGAAATAGAATATTCATAAAAACCATTTGTCGGAGAGGTTATTACTCCTGGTTGTGGTGGTAATCCTGCAAGCTGATATAAATCTTGTTTTTCTACTGTTGTGTTAGTATTTCCTGAAATATCTGTAATATTTTGAAAATAGAATAAACTTTCAGTATCACTAAATTGATGAATATGAGCATCTACTGTATATGTCTGACCCGTCCATGAATTACCGCCATTTGTTGAAACTCTAAACGCATTAGTTCTAGTCGTATTTGAAATATAATAATAGTCAACTCCTGCTCCTGCACCTTTATTTCCTCTTAATAATAAATATGAAGTAGGCGTAACTTTTACTGTTCCAGTTGTTCCAGATGTAGTATTAATTGAAATTGGTATAAATTGGTGATTTGAATTTGCAGTATGACTGTGGTTATATGGATTATTTATTGCTAAAGTATCTATCAATACACATCTTGGACTAGTATCGGGAGAAGATGAAAATGCATAAGAACTATTGCAATAATAGGCTCGTAATATATTTGACGAATTAGCATAAACTTCAAATATATTGTAATGAGTTGTATTAGTGACATTTAAAAATTCCATAGCTAAATATTGATTATTGCCAGATAATGTAGCTTTTGTCTTTGTAAGCGCTTCCATCTCAGTCGACGGATGATTATATGTACCAGGGTAGATTGCATTATCGGCTAATGTCCAAACAAATGTTCGCGAATCATTATAAACATAACTTTTTTCATTATATCCAGAATATCCCGTTCCATTACTAAATATTACTATATCTCGAGTAGACGAGTTTATTTTTTCGTACAACTTTATAGAACTTAAATCTAATCCTGTTGCGTCTGAAATATTATAACTTATATTCACTCCTACTGTAAATGCATTCACCGAGTTGATGTCTGCTGGAATTTGATAATTAAAAGTTGTATTTGGAAAGGTATCTATTGTCAAATTATTCGGACTTGTAATTGCGTGGTTTCCTGCCCAGTCAACTACATCGTAAAACCAATTATATATTCCATCAACGAAAGTTACAACAATTCCAACTACTGCGCTTAAAGTTCCTTCTACAAAAGATATTGTTGAATTATAAACATTATTAATATAAAGTGTAGCATTTTTAATTCCAATACCATCAGTAATATTAACTGTAAGGTTCTGTACTGGTTCAAAACTTTTAGTATTATTGGAAGGTGTATTTAAAACCACAACTGGAGCCGTTATATCAAAAGTGAAGTTATTTGTAATTGTCGAATATCCAATATTATTTCCAATATCTGTGCACTTTATACTCCAATTATAAACTCCGTTAGCATTAAGTATAGGTATGAAACTTTGATTTACATCTTTAGTAATTGTTGAGTCTGTTAAATTCAGAATATCGTTTACATATAATTGGCAATTAGTAATATCTAAAGAATCGCTTACACTATAATTAAGTGTTGGAGAAGAATTAAAATATTGATTATTAGCTGGTGATGTTAATGTTACTACAGGCATATCATCTTGTAATAAAACATATTGTGGAGTAGAAGTATAAGCAATATTTGCATCATCTCTACATTCTGTATACCAATTAAATGAATATTGTGGTGGAGCAAATTGTTGTGTAAATATATAATCAATTCCATTAAGAACTTCACTTGTGTTTGTTAAATTTAAAATATATCCTGTTGCTACTGTTCCGTTTGTTACATTCAAAAATAATGAACAATTTTGTAAATTTATTCCATAAGTATTTAAATTTACAGCGAAGTTGTACTTGTAATTGTTTAATAATGTGACGTAATTATTTGTAACTGCGTAACTAAAAGCACTTATTGTCGATGCACTCAAAGCTTTAAGAGTTGAGTTATCTGTTACATAGAATCCGTAACCGTCGTCTTGATTTCCTGTTAATGACGTACTTGAAGGTCTATTATATTCATCTGTATTGTATGTCCAAAACATCACACCATCTCCACCATTTGGATAAAAATTGTCTATAGCTTGTGTATATAATTGGTTTTTAGTAGCATCAGAATACGATTGGTCTACAACCAGTTCTTGAAGCATGACTGGTTTATTTAATGCATTTGCTTGTTTAACATTTTGTTCAACCCAATTATCATAACTGTGTCTTGCTTGTTTGGGAGTCCAATATGGAACACCCGACCAATATCTTGAGTTATATGTATAATTATGGCCTGATGTCCAAAATGACATAACATTACCGTTTCCTATATTGCAATTAGAACTGTCCACAGCACAAAAGAATAGATTATCTGTTGACCCTTCAACTCTCTCTACCATATATCCCCATTGCCCCGTATTCATCGCAAACGTTACATAATCAGCTAGTGTATTATTATAAGTTTCAATCATATCGTGACCTTCTCCCCACGTTTCATTAAACCCCAATCCTTCTATTCCGCAAGTAAACAAATGTTTACTATCTATAGTTTTAGCATAAGCAATAGTATCATTACACCATTTAGCAATTTTTGTATGGTTTGTAGTTTTTGCTCTTGGTTCATTCATAAGCATTATACTAAAAATTGTGGGGTCATCTTTATATTGGACTCCCGTAATTGTATTATTTCTATTGAGGGTATAATTTAATGAGTTTTTAAAATATGTATTTGCTTCTGCATCATCATAAAATTGGTCACTCCAAGTCCACCAGTTATCTGAAAGGTATGTGGCATTCTCATAAGTTTTATTTGAAGTTGAACTCATAGAAAGATACCACTGCTTTCCACCATATGCTTCCCACTGGTTCAGCGGAACATACTGTATTCTAATATCTCGTTTACTTGCTTCTGACGTAAAATTATCTAGTGCTACAAAATAATCCTCGCTATAATTTCCTGGATAGCCCATCTCTGCTAAATTCCTATGTCCACCAGTAGGTTTTACTCCCCAGGTTGCATTTGTTCCATTATTATTACCACCCTGCATTAACATCCAGGTTCTAATAACATTTACATTAAGAGATTGCAACTCGTTTAATCCTTCAATTACTTGTAAACCACTATTATTTATTTGCTCGCCATTATCTGACCAAGAAGTTCCAGTCATATAATCTACGGCATAATAAAAATTGGCACCTATAATATGATATGGATTTCCGCCAAGTGTAAAATTAGTTCCATTTACTTTTATAAATTCTGTGATTTGGAATGATTTATTTGCTATGTTTGAGTTAAAAATAATTCCACTCCAAGTAGATTGAAAATTTATTAAAGAAGAATTTGCACAAAATAAATTTGTTAAATTATCTCTGGCGTATCCACAATACTGAGCTTTCGTACTATAATTTCCACTTAATAAATAAAAATTAGCTGTTTTGTTTAATGTGTTATTTGTGTTTATAGCGAAGTCAGAAATATTAGAAATGAATGTTCCATTTCTGTAATATAAAAATGTGGAAATACTTGTCATATTAAAAGTTGTTGGATTAGCACTTGAATTTATTTGAATTAAGTAAGTTGAAATATTTGTCATATTTGTCGGATAATTTATATAAACATTTGCTGAAGGAGTATCTGAACCAGAGTCTTCTGCACCAAAGATAACTATAGGTTCACTTGGCACATATCGTCTTACATAAACCCAATCAACTGTCATAGTAGTAGATTGATATTGAGCTAACCTAAAGTTTCCAGATGTTGCTATGCCTGTACTGGGATAATCTACCACCTTTTGAACATTACTGTCGTCTGTCCAATTAAAATCTCCGTTATTAGTTATATTTGAACTAGTTCTTTGAATAAATCTATAATAGGTATTGTCAACCATAGTTCCTGCTCTATTATCCACAAACCCAGTTCCAAATATTCTAAAATTACTATTTATTGAACCCATCCAAGTATTGGCTCCATTAAATCCAATATATACACCATCTGGAGCCGTATCATCTACTTTTACTCTTCCTGTAGTTATATGCTCATTACTAAAGCTTTGCTGTGAAATTAGGGGTGCAGCATAAGAATTTCCAGTAATAGTCAAAACACCACTTCCGACAGAATAAAACGCGCCGTTCGTTGTAGACCACTTATTTGTTGTATCAACTGCACTCCCTAAAAAATCATCAGCAAATATAAAAACATTTGAAATATTTGATTTTGTTACTGCCGTAGAATTTCCGTAATACATATAGATCGTTTTATTTGATAATGCAGTTAAAATAGACGTATTTACCCAAACTTGTACAGAATTTCCAGAAATAAATGTATTATTATAAAACCAATACCCCAATTCTACTGTTTCTGTGCTGTCCCAGAATTCTAAGTCATCAAAATCAGATTGCATATGTGCATTATATGATACATTAATTAAAGTAGAAGTTTGATTAGCTATATAAGTTACATTAAATTGTATCGGCATTTTATAAGTTCTTCCATTATCGGCCCAGGTTGCATTTACTGTCATAAGAAGAAAAACACTTAGCGCTAAGCACACTAAAACACTTTTCATAGTTATCTTTGAAGCCTTAGATTTTATTAAATTTGCAATACCCATTACTCTATGCCCTCGTTTATTTTATTCGTGATTTTTTTTATCATTTTTTATTTCTCCAAATCCAAGCTAATACCCCTATTCCACCTAATAGAACTCCAAATATAAATGCTACTATGTGAGTTCCGATTTGGGTTAATTCGAAATGATTGTATAGCGCTACGCATATTGGATTCCATTCCATTAGTTATAAACAATTTGTCTCTCCCTTTTTCTTCTTCTGTATAAATAAAATTCTATTACTGAAAAAGATACAAGTATGATTAACCATATACCTAATGCTAAGAAGACTATATCTTCTTTTGCACTAATCAATTTTACTAAAGCAGCGAATATATTATTCCAGAAATGCCACATGTACCAGAAAAATACTGTCCCTGTTAAAACTGTAAAAGTAGCTCCCAACCATCCAAATATGAATGTCGAAAATAGACTGACTTCTTGATTTCCGTATACTAAATTATGTATTCCCATCCAACTAAAACCCGTCAATGGACATGCAATTAATAATACTAAAGCGAACCAAACTCCTATTCCTA
>Ga0247840_10005545_pt1 | contig 18904 bp, 16 predicted proteins | sample LaCruzMarch2015__FD_192404 | JGI IMG/M metagenome (GOLD analysis project Ga0247840, IMG submission 192404) | Freshwater microbial communities from meromictic Lake La Cruz, Castile-La Mancha, Spain - LaCruzMarch2015_17m | ecosystem: Environmental > Aquatic > Freshwater > Lake | place: Spain... | reverse complement strand
TCTCGGAGATGGTCGACTTCCTGCGCGACCCGGCCAAGTTCCAGAAGCTCGGCGGCAAGATCCCCAAGGGCGTGCTGATGGTCGGTCCCCCCGGGACCGGCAAGACCCTGCTCGCCCGGGCCATCGCGGGGGAGGCCAAGGTGCCCTTCTTCACCATCTCCGGCTCAGACTTCGTGGAGATGTTTGTCGGCGTGGGGGCTTCCCGGGTGCGCGACATGTTTGAGCAGGCCAAGAAGCACGCCCCCTGCATCATCTTCATCGACGAAATTGACGCCGTTGGTCGGCACCGCGGCGCTGGCCTGGGCGGCGGTCACGACGAGCGCGAGCAGACGCTCAACCAGTTGCTGGTGGAGATGGACGGCTTCGAGGGCAACGAGGGCGTGATCGTCATCGCCGCCACCAACCGCCCCGACGTGCTGGACCCGGCGCTGCTGCGCCCCGGGCGCTTCGACCGGCAGGTGGTGGTGCCGCTGCCGGACGTGCGCGGGCGCGAGCAGATCCTGAAAGTCCACATGCGCAAGATCCCGGCCGCGGAGGACGTGAAGGCGTCCGTGCTGGCGCGCGGGACCCCCGGCTTCTCGGGTGCGGATCTGGCCAACCTGATCAACGAGGCGGCGCTCTTCGCCGCCCGCGCCAACAAGAAGCTGGTGGACATGGAGGACATGGAGAAGGCCAAGGACAAGATCATGATGGGAGCGGAGCGCCGCTCCATGGTCATGTCCGATGAGGAGAAGCGCCTCACGGCCTATCACGAGTCCGGCCACGCCATCGTCGGCCGGCTGGTGCCGGAGCACGACCCGGTGCACAAGGTCAGCATCATCCCGCGCGGGCGCGCCCTGGGCGTGACGCTCTTCCTGCCGGAGGACGACCGCTTCAGCTACAGCAAGCAGCGCCTGGAGTCGAGTATCTCCAGCCTGTTCGGCGGGCGCGTGGCGGAGGAACTGATCTTCGGGGCCGAGAGCGTCACCACCGGCGCCCAGAACGACATCCACCGCGCCACCGATATTGCCCGCAGCATGGTGACCAAGTGGGGCCTGTCGGACCGGCTCGGGCCCTTGACCTATAGCGAGGAGGAGCAGGAGATCTTTCTCGGCCATTCGGTGGCCCAGCACAAGAGCGTCTCCGACGAGACCAACCACCTGATCGACGAGGAGGTCCGACGCTTCATCGAGCGCAACTATGCGCGCGCGCGGCAACTGCTGACCGACAACACCGAGAAGCTCCACGCCATGGCCGCCGCCCTGATCAAGTACGAGACCATCGACGCGGACCAGATCGACGACATCATGTCCGGGCGCCCGCCGCGTCCGCCCAAGGACTGGAACGATGAGGAGCCGACCCGCCCCGGGCGGACGCCCCGGGCCGCGGACGACCGGGGTGCGGACCTGCCGCGGGATGACGGCCACCTGGGCCGCCCCGCCGGCGAGCACTGAGCCCGCCCGGATCGGTGCCGATGTCATCACTGGATTGCGGCGGTCGCCGGCTCGATCTCACCCGGCCGCGGGTGATGGGCATCCTCAATGTCACCCCCGATTCGTTCTCCGACGGGGGCCGCTTCCAGTCCCGCCCGGCGGCCCTGGAGCGGGCCCAGGCCATGGTGGCGGCGGGGGCCGACCTGATCGATGTCGGCGGTGAGTCCACCCGTCCCGGGGCCCAGCCGGTGCCCCTCGCGGACGAGCTGGCGCGCGTGATCCCGGTGGTGGCGGCCCTGGCCGGGTCACTCGCGGTGCCGATCTCGGTGGATACCTCCAAACCCGAGGTCATGCGCGCGGCGGTGGCGGCCGGTGCCGGGCTGATCAACGACGTCTGCGCCCTGCGGGCGCCGGGGGCGCTGGAGAGCGCCGCCCGGCTCGGGGTGCCGGTGTGTCTGATGCACCTGCTGGGGGAGCCCGGCACCATGCAGGCCGCGCCCAGCTACGGGGACGTGGTCGCCGAGGTGCGGGCCTTTCTGGCCGCGCGGGTCGACGCCTGCATCCGCGTCGGCATCCCCCGCGAGCGCCTGCTCATCGATCCGGGCTTCGGCTTCGGCAAGACGCTGGCGCACAATCTCGCCCTGCTGGCCCACCTGGAGGTCTTCACCGACCTTGGGGTGCCGGTCCTGGTGGGCCTCTCGCGCAAGTCCATGGCCGGTGCCCTGACCGGCCGCCCCCCCGGGGAACGCCTGGCCGCCAGCCTGGCCGCCGGGCTCCTGGCGGTGCAGCGCGGCGCGCTCATCCTGCGGGTCCATGACGTGGCCGAGACCCGCGACGCCCTATTGGTTTGGGAGGCCGTGCGTGCGGCTGCAAGCCTTGGTGGGTCGCGAACAAACTGATCCCAGAAAAAGCAGTTTAGCCGCAAATGAACGCAAATTAACGCAAATAGTCAGAGACTCGGCTCTTACTGCAGATGCGCCGTCCGAGTGACTCGCGCGACGATGCTAACCAGCAGATTTATTTGCGCTTATTTGCGTTCATTTGCGGCTAAATAATCTTTTTTAGGCTGATCGGTCCATGAATTGAGGTTGAGTTGCGATGCGCAAGTATTTTGGTACGGACGGGATTCGCGGGCGGGTCGGTGAGCCCAACATCAGCCCCGATTTCGTGCTCAAGCTGGGCTGGGCGGCGGGCCGGGTCCTGGGCCAAGGCCCCGGCAGCACCATCCTGATCGGCAAGGACACCCGGATCTCCGGCTACATGTTCGAGTCGGCCCTGGAGGCCGGCCTGGCCGCCGCCGGGGTCAACATCCGCCTGCTGGGGCCGATGTCCACCCCGGGCGTCGCCTATCTCACGCGCACCTTCCGCGCCGCTGCCGGCATCGTCATCACCGCCTCCCACAACCCTTACCAGGACAACGGCATCAAGTTCTTCTCCGCCGACGGCGATAAGCTGCCGGACGAGGTGGAACTGGCCATCGAGGCGGAGCTCGGGCGGCCCTTGCATACCGTGGACGCCGCGGCCCTGGGCAAGGCACGGCGGGTCGAGGACGCTGGCGGGCGCTATATCGAGTTCTGCAAGTCCACCATCCCCGCGGCGATGAACTTCCGCGGGCTCAAGCTGGTGGTGGACTGCGCCCACGGGGCGACCTACAACACCGCCCCCCATGTCTTCGAGGAGTTGGGGGCCGAGGTCCTGCCCATGGGTACCGAGCCCGACGGGCTCAACATCAATCGCAACGTCGGCTCGACCAGCCCGGGGGCCCTGTGCAAGGCGGTGGTGGAGGCGGGCGCCGATCTGGGGATCGCCTTCGACGGCGACGGCGATCGGGTCCTGATGGTCAACTCCCGGGGCGCGCTGGTGGACGGCGATGACCTGCTCTACATCATCGCGCGGTCGCGTCAGACGGCCGGCACCCTGCGCGGGGACGTGGTGGGCACCCTGATGAGCAATCTCGGGTTCGAGCACGCGCTGCACCGGCTCGGGATCGGTTTCGCCCGCACCCAGGTCGGGGACCGCTACATCATGGAGCACTTGAAGCGCACCGACGCCATCCTGGGCGGCGAGCCCTCCGGTCACATCATCTGCCGCGACCGCACCAGCACCGGCGACGGCATCGTCGCGGCGCTCCAGGTCCTGGCGGCCCTGAGGCGTCTGGAGCTGAGCCTGGACGACCTCTGTGCCGAGGTGGAGCACTACCCCCAGGTCCTGATCAACATCCGGCTGCCCGAGCGCCGGGAGATCGTCAGCCTGCCGGCCGTCATCGACGCGGTCTTCATGGCCGAACAGGAACTGGCCGGCCGCGGGCGGGTGCTGCTGCGGCCATCCGGCACCGAGCCGCTGGTGCGGGTGATGGTGGAAGGGGCCGAGGGCGCCCAGGTCCAGGCCCTGGCCGACCGGCTGGCCGCGGTGGTGCGGGACCAGATCGCCGCTGGGGCGGCCTGACCGTGGCCCTCGTCAAGAAGAGCGCCCTGGTCGCCCACTCGGCCAAGCGCATGTTCGATCTGGTCTATGACGTGGGCGCCTACCCGCAGTTCCTGCCCTGGTGCCAGAGCACCCGCGTGATCTCCGAGACCGCGGAGCAGATCTGCGGGCGGATCGAGGTCTCGCGCCTGGGCATTCACCAGACCTTCAGCACCTGCAACCGCTTCGAGCGCGATCGGCGCATGGACATCGCGCTCCTGGACGGCCCCTTCCGCAAGCTCCACGGCGGTTGGCGCTTCACCCCGTTGCGCGAGGACGCCTGCAAGGTCGAACTGGATCTGGAGTTCGAGTTTTCCGGCCGCCTGATCGACAAGGCCTTCGGGGCGGTCTTCAACCAGATCGCCAACTCACTGGTGGACGCCTTCTGCAAGCGCGCCGATGATGTCTATCGGGGCTGAGCGACGGAAGATTATTGTCCGCAAATGAACGCAAATGAACGCAAATAAGACATAAGATCGCGGATAAATCTCTTCTTCGCCTGGTTCCGTCCGGGTCGAACGGGGGCGGGCGACGTGCAGCCGTGGCAGCTTCAGTTTGCCTTCTTGACGCCGATCGCCTGCAGTGTACGGCTGATCAACCCCTCGTTGCCCTGGTAGTCGGGCACCGAGACCATGGTCTCCTTGGCCTTGTCGGTCCCAGCCGGCTTGGGGTTCGGGCGCAGGTCGCCCTCGACGCCGACCAGGGCATCGTCCTTGAAGAGCACGGTGACGCGGCGCCGCTCCAGGGCCTTATGGCCGTGCCGCATGGTGTAGACATAGTCCCAGCGGTCGCTGTTGAAGAAGTCCGCCAAGAGCGGGGTACCGAGCAGATAGCGCACCTGGCGCTTGTTCATGCCCGGTTGCAGTTGATCCACCTGCTCCGCGGTGACGATGTTGCCCTGCTGCACCGTCATCTTGTAGACGAAGGGCAGTCGATCGAGCATGGACCTCTGAGAGTCGTCCACCTTGGGCGCCCCCGCGCAGGCGCTCAAGACCAGGGCGGCGAGGCCGAGCAGACAGGCGGTCGGACGGGTGAGGAGCTTTCGCATCTTGTTATGATAGGGCAAAGCGGGTAAACCCCGGCATCATACAGCAGCCCCGGCCCGCGATCATCGAACCAGGTCCGGCGGCCTACGCAACCCCCCCGGGAGGGCGAGGATGGACAACCAGCAGATCAAGGGGGCGGGGCTCAAGGTTACCCGTCCGCGCGAGAAGATCCTAAGCATCCTGGAGCGCAGCGGCCGCCGCCATCTCAGCGCCGAGGACGTTTATAAAGCCTTGCTGAACAACGGCGACGACGTCGGCCTGGCCACGGTCTACCGGGTCCTGACCCAGTTCGAGGAGGCCGGACTCGTCTGTCGGCGCCACTTCGCGACCGGCCAGTCGGTCTTCGAGCTCAACAGCGGCGACCACCACGACCACCTGGTCTGCATCCGCTGCAGCCGCGTGGTGGAATTCGCCGACCCCCTGATCGAAGAGCGCCAGGGCGCCATCGCCGCCGCTCACGGCTTCCGCATCGAGAACCACTCGCTGGTCATCTATGGCGTTTGCGCGCAGTGCGCCGCGCAGTGAGCCCGGCGCCCGGGACGTCCCTCTCGTGACACCGCTCCAGCGGTGTCACGCCTGTGTCAGGCGCTGCGCGCCGTTACTCGGCGCTGGAGTTCAAGGCTTCAGCCTTGGCGGCTAGCAGCCAAGGCTGAAGCCTTGGACCCCAGGGCCGCGTCCGCGAACACGCGGTAAACTAGAGCGCTTGGCCGCAGGCCGGGGGCGGCTCGCTGGCCGTTGGGGCCGGAACAGGATTCGGGGGACAGACGTGGCAACGATCTTCATCTGCTACCGCCGCGACGACAGCGGCCCGGCCGCCGGGCGCATCTACGACCGGCTCGAGGCCCACTTCGGCCGCGGCCAGGTCTTCATCGACGTGGACGACATCCCGCTGGGGGTCAACTGGCGGGACTGGCTCGACCAACAGGTCCGCGGCTCAGACGTGGTGCTGGCCGTGATCGGCCGGGACTGGCTGTGCGCCGCCGACGCGGCCTCGGGCCGCCGCCTGGACGCCCCGCGCGACTATGTCCGCACCGAGATCGAGATCGCGCTGGCGCGCGGCATCCCCCTGATCCCGGTCCTCCTGGAGGGCGTAGCGATGCCCCTGGAGCCGGACCTGCCCGACAGCATCAAGGCGCTCGCCGATCGCCAGGGCACCACGGTGCACGCCGCCGGCGCCCATTTCCGCGGCCACATGGACCGCCTGATCCGCGGCATCGAACGGTTGGCCGAGCACCCGCACCCAGCGGCACCATCCCCCGTAGGGTCCGCTGCGCGGACCGACGCTACACCGACCAATGACCGGCAGTCCAAGGCGTCAACCGCGGCCCCCACCGCCAAGGCTGAAGCCTTGGACTCCAGGGGCCGCGTCGGGTCCGCCGCGCGCACCAGCGATCCCGTGTCAGCCGCGCTGCCCGGGCGCACGATCAAGCACCCCGCGCCCGCTCCCAAGACCGAACCCCTGCTCGCCGAACTCGCCGACCCCGCCACCAAGCCCGAGCGTCGCCTTGAGATCGGCGACCAACTGGCCGGGTTGGGGGACCCGCGCGCTGGCGTCGGACTGGACTCCGACGGACGGCCCGCGATCGACTGGGTCGAGATCCCCGCGGGGTCCTTCCTCTACGGCGCGAACAAGGAGCGCCGCGACAACGACGCCTTCCGGATCGGCCGCGTCCCCATCACCAACGTTCAGTACCAGGCCTTCATCGCCGCCGGCGGCTATACCGAGAAGCGCTGGTGGGAAGGGTTGGAGCAGCGGATCGAGTCGCCGATCGAACCCAACTGGGAGCAGCCCAACCGCCCGCGGGAACGCGTCTCCTGGTACGAGGCGATGGCCTACTGCGCCTGGTTGAGCGACACCCTCAAGCTCGAGGTCCGCCTGCCGACGGAATGGGAATGGGAACGGGCGGCGCGCGGCACCGACGGGCGCGAGTACCCCTGGGGCGACGGCTATCGGGCCGGGTATGCGAATATCAACGAGACCTACCAAGAGGCTGGCCCGAGCTATCTCCAGCAGACCACCGCCGTCGGCATCTACCCGCAGGGCGCCTCGCCGGAGGGCGTGCTGGATTTGTCCGGAAACGTCTGGGAGTGGTGTCTGAACGAATACCAGGACCCCAAGCACATCCAGCCCGGCGGCACCGGGTCGCGGGTGGTGCGCGGCGGCTCTTGGGGCTACTACCAGCACTACGCGCGCGCGGCCTACCGCAACTACTACGTTCCGCACTACCGCAACGACCTCATTGGGCTGCGTGTCTTGTGCGTCTCCCCCATTCACTGACCACTGGATCACTGAACACTGATCACTGATCCTCTGTTCACTGAACCGCGCGCAGCGCGGTCGCGAAAAAAAAGTTATCCACAGGCAACGGGCCGCGGCTCCCTGATCGGTCCATTCGCATCCCAGACAAAGCGGCGCAGGACATGCCCGCGCAGCCCCCAACTGTCCGCATAGCGCACATGGTTGATCCAGCCTTGGACACTGGCATCGAATTCGGCGAAGCTGATCCGCCCCGCCCCCCACTCGTCATAACGGGCCGTGAGCCGCCGGGTCGCCTCGACCACCTTGCGCGACTTCACGCGCCGGTGTGTTGGGTACACCACGAAGCCCAGCCAGGGGATGCCGGTCTGCACCGGCACTACCTGCGCCGGGCCCTCATGCACCGTCAGCCGCAGGGCCGCCAACCGCTCCAGCAGCGCCCGCTTCCAGGCCCAGAGTTCCGCCTTGCTGTCCGAGAACAGGGCCATGTCATCGACATAACGCAGATAGGCCGGACAGCCCAGTTCGCGCTTCACGAACTGGTCCACCGGGTCCATGAAGCAGTTCGACCAGAACTGCGAGGTCAGATTGCCGATCGGCAGCCCGCGCGGCCGGCAAGCGGCCAGGAGGTCGTCGCCGGGAAACCAGACCATGCGGTACTCCGCATAGTGCATGATGCACCACCCGGTCGGCGAAAGGCGCCGCACTGATCCGCCAGCGTTTGGGGCCATGGATGGTGAAGTGGGTGTAGCCGCCCGGGCGCCAGGTGCCCGCCGCCAGCGCGGCCTGCAGATCCAGCAGCCGGTCTGCGACCTGATGCTCGAAGCGCGCGACGCTCGGTCTGGCGCGCTTGCCGAGGGCCGCCCGGCGCCAGGCCTCCAGCAGGTTGTCCCAGGCAATCACCCGCTCGAACAGACATCGCGAGGAGTTCCTCATGGCGCAGGAGATGGTCATTTTTTCCCGGGTCTTCGATCTGGTGGAATGGCTGGTACCCAAAGGGGAGTCCTTTCCCCGGGCCTACCGGCACACGGTCACACAGCGCCTGCTCGGGGCCGCCTTGGACCTGCCGGAGCAGTTGTACGAGGCGCAGGTTTACCGCAACCGGCAGCGCTATGAGGCGCTGACGCGCGCGGACGCGACCCTGAACAAGGTCCGGCTCTATCTGCGCCTGGCCCATCGCTGGCGCTGGCTCTCCGACGGCCAATATGAGCATGTGAGCCGGATGGTGGTCGAGGTCGGGCGTCTGCTCGGGGCCTGGATGCAGAAAACGCCCCAGTCGGGGTGAGGCGCCGCGGGGCCGTAAGGCCCTGACGGCGCCTCGTCTACAGATCTGCCCGACGCCGGGACCGGCGTGCGGACGGGACGCACCCGCGCCATCCAGTCGCCCTTCGCCGCATCCCGCAAACCGTAATCGGCGGGACAGGTCGGCATCCGAAGGGCTAAAGGTGGATGTGGGAGACGCACAAGACACGCAGCCCAAAGTCGACGTCGCGGTAGTGCGGATCGAAGCCGCTGCGGTCGGCCGCGCGCGCGTCGAGCTGGTCGTCGCTCCAAGAGCCGCCGCGCACCACCCGCGACCCGGTGCCGCCAGGCTGGATGCGTTTGGGGTCCTTGGATTCGTTCAGGCACCACTCCCAAACGTTGCCGGACAGGTCCAGCACGCCCTCCGGCGAGGCGCCTTGCGGGTAGACCCCGACGGCGGTGGTCTGCCGCAGATAAGTCGGACCGGCATCGGAGTTCTTCTCATCGATGTTGGCATACCCGGCCCGATAGCCATCGCCCCAGGGGTACTCGCGCCCGTCGGTGCCTCGCGCCGCCCGTTCCCATTCCCACTCGGTAGGCAGGCGGACCTCGAGCTTGAGGGTGTCACTCAACCAGGCGCAGTAGGTCATCGCCTCGTACCAGGAGACGCTTTCCCGCGGGCGGTTGGGCTGCTTCCACCCGGGATCGGCTGGCGACTCGATCCGCTTCTCGAGCCCTTCCCACCAGCGCTTTTCCCGATAGCCGTCGGCGGCGATGAAGGCCTGGTATTGGGCGTTGGTGATGGGGAAGCGGCTGATCCGGAAAGCCTCGGTCGGTCGGCGTTCCTGCGTGTCGCCGTATAGAAAGTCCCCCGCCGGGATCGCGACCCAATCGATCGCCGGCCGCCCGTCGGCGCCCAGTCCGACGCCCGGGCGCGGGTCTCCCAGTTCGGCCAACCGGTCGCCGATCTCAAGGCGGCGTTCGGGCTTGGTGGCGGGGGCGGCGAGTTCGGCGAGCATGGCTTGGGTCTTGGGATCGGGCACGGCGGGGGGCTTGATCATGGGCCCGGGCATGGCGGCTGACACGGGATCGGTGGTCCGCGCAGCGGACCCTACGAGGGGCGGTACCGCCGGGTGCGGGTGCTCGGCCAGCCGTTCGATGCCGCGGATCAGGCGGTCCATGTGGCCGCGGAAGTGGGTGCCGGCGGCGTGGACCGTGGCCGCCTGGCGGTAGGCGAGCGCCTTGATGCTCGCGGGCAGGTCGGACTCAGGCGGCATCGACACACCCTCCAGGAGCACCGGGATCAGGGGGATGCCGCGCGCGAGCGCGATCTCGATCTCGGTGCGGACATAGTCGCGCGGGGCGTCCAGGCGGCGGCCCGAGCCCGTGTCGGCGGCCCCCAGCCAGTCCCGACCGATCACGGCCAACACCAGGTCGGAGCCGCGGACCTGTTGGTCGAGCCAGTCCCGCCAGTCGACCCCCAGCGGGATGTCATCGACGTCCATGAAGACTTGGCCGCGGCCGAAGTGGGCCTCCAGCCGGTCGTAGATGCGCCCGGCGGCCGGTCCGCTGTCGTCGCGGCGGTAGCAGATGAAGATCGTTGCCAAGTCGGTCCCCTGATTCCTGTGTAGAAGGCAGCGTTAGCGCGCCATCCAGCCGTGCGCAGAGTCGCCTTGGTGGTGGAATATCCACCACCAGGTGGCTAATATACAGCCAGGATCCGGCGCAATATCGAGTCCGAACTGCGTGCCGCACTGGCCGATACCCCGGTGGTGCCGCTCAATGGCGCGCGTCAGACCGGCAAGAGCACCCTGGCCCGGGCGGTGGCCGCGCCGCTCGGTGCCGGCTATGTCACGCCCCCTGCCGGCCTGGTCGGAGAATCTGGGCAAGCGGCTGATCAAGGCGCCGAAGATCCACCTGATCGACGCCGGTCTGGCGGCCCATCTGACTGGTTACCGGGCCCCGCCCGCGGGGCGGGAGTCGACCGCCTTCGGCCACCTGCCGGAGGGCTTCGTGGTGGGGGAACTGCGCAAGCAGGCCGGTTGGTCGCAGACCCGGGTGGGCCTCTGGCACTATCGCACCACCAGCGGCCGGGAGGTCGACTGCGTGCTGGAGGGCCCCGCCGGACGCTTGGTGGGAATCGAGGTCAAGGCGGCGGCGACCTTGGGCGCCAAGGACTTCGCCGGGCTTGAGTCGCTGGCCGCGGATGCGCCGGAGCGTTTCCACGTCGGGGTCCTGCTCTACACCGGCGAGCGTGCGGTCGCCTTCGGCGAGCGACTCTGGGCGATCCCGGTGTGGGACCTGTGGCAGGGGCCGCCGGACCTCGCTGCCTAGCGAGCGTCGGCGCCGCGGCGCGTGCTGAGCGCGGCGAGGAAGCCCAGGCAGCCGATCAGCATGACCCCCATGCCCCCCAGCAGGACGGTGCCGGTGGAGAAGCTGCCGAGCCAGTAGAGGCCGCCGATCCGGGCCGCCCCGGCCACGAGGGTGAGCAGGACCCCGGCGGCGCCCGCCAGCCATCCGATCGTCAACAGGATGCGTGTCATTTCTTACTCCTCGCAAGGTTAAGCGTCTGGGTTGTCGTTGGCTGCCGCGGGCCTGCATGGCCCGCGAACGCGGCCCTTATTCTTCTCCCCCCCGGCTTGTGTGTAAAGCCCGATCGTGTCACTTCCCCCGGCCCGCGGCGGCGGCGCGCGCCAGCATCTCGCTTGCGTGTTCGCGTGTGCGCTTGGTGATCTCGGTGCCGCCCAACATGCGGGCGATCTCTTCGCGCCGGGTGTCGCCGTCCAGGGGGTCGATGCGGGTGTGGGTCTCGCCGTCCAGGGTCTCCTTGCGGACCCGCAACTGGTGGTGGGCCTGGGCGGCGACCTGGGGCAGGTGGGTGACGCACAGGACCTGGCGCGCCTCGCCCAGGCGGCGCAACAGGCGCCCGACGATCTCGGCCACGCCGCCGCCGATGCCGACATCGACCTCGTCGAAGACCAGGGTGGGGACGGCCCCGACCTCGGCGGTGGCGACCTGGATACCGAGACTGATGCGCGAGAGTTCGCCCCCGGAGGCGACCCGCGCCAGGGCTTGCAGGGGCTGCCCGGGGTTGGCGCTGACCAGGAAGGCGACGCGCTCGCACCCGCCGGCCCCGGCGGCGGCCAGCCCCAGGGGTTCCAGTTGCACGGCGAAGCGCCCGCCGGCCATGCCGAGGTCTTGCATGGCCGCCGTGACGGTCGCGCCCAGGCGGGTGGCGGCGGCGGCGCGGGCGGCGGTGAGGTCGGCCGCCTGGGCGCTGAATCCGGCCCAGGCGCCGTCGCGTTGCTCGCGCAGCGCCTCCAGGCCCAGGTCGGCGTCGTCGAGCGACTGGAGCTCGGCCCGGCGGGTCTGAAGCAGGTCCGGCAACTGGGCGGCAAAGCAGCGGTATTTGCGCGCCAGGTCGTGGATTTGGGCAAGCCGACTCTCCACCGTCGCCAGCGCGGCCGGGTCCAGATCCAGGCCGTCCAGATAGTGGCGCAGCCCGGAGGCGGCCTCGTGGGCGTGGATGGCGGCGGTCTCCAGCAACTCGCGGGTCGGCACCAGGCTGGGGTCGACTGACTCCAGGTCGGCAAGCTCGGTCCCGGCGGTGCGCAACTGGTCCTCGATGGCGGGTTCGGACTCCGCGAGCAGCACCAGCACGCGCCCGGCCGTCTCCTGCAGGCGGCCCAGATTGCTCAGGCGCCGCTGCTCCTGGTCCAGGGTGGTCAGTTCCTCGGCGGTGAGGGCCAGCGCGGACAATTCCTCGACCTGGAAGCGCAGCAGGTCCCGGCGCTCGGCGCGCTCGGTGCCGGCGTTCTCAAGCTCGGTGAGCCGCCGGTCCAGGGTCCGGAACTCGCGCCAGGCGCCCGCCACCGCGGCGGCCAGGGCGCCGTGACCGCCGTAGGCGTCCAGCAGGTCGCGCTGGTCATTGGGGCGCAGCAGTGACTGGTGGGCGTGCTGGCCGTGGATGTCGACCAGCAGATCGCCCAAGTCCTTGAGCTGGCTGCCGCTGGCGGGGCGGCCATTGATGAAGGCGCGGGAGCGGCCGGCGCGCACGATGAGACGGCGCACGATGCACTCGCCGTCGTCGTCCAGGGCCTGCGCGGCCAGCCAGGCGCGGGCGCCGGGGCACTGGGTCAGGTCGAAACTGGCGACCACCTCGGCGCGCTCCCGGCCGACGCGGATGGTGTCGGCGTCGGTCTTGTCCCCCAGGGCGAGCCCCAAGGCATCGACCAGGATGGACTTGCCGGCCCCGGTCTCGCCGGTCAGGGCGCTCAGGCCGCGTGAAAAATCCAGTTCCAGGCGGCTGACGATCGCCAGGTCTTGGATGAGGATGTGGGTCAGCACGGCGAGGTCACCTGGGTGTGGGTGCCCCAGCCGAGCTTGGCGCGCAGGATCTGGTAGTGGTCGTGACCCTTGGGGTGGATCAGGCAGGCGCGGTCCGGGTGGCGGCAGATGCGCACCAGTGCCTCCGAGGGGAGCGGGACCTCGGTCTGGCCGTCGCAGGTCATGCGCGCCTGGCCCACATCATGACCGCAGACGCGGATCTCGATACAACTGCCGCCCGGTACCACCAGGGGACGGTTGCTGAGGTCATGGGGGCAGATGGGCACCAGCAGGATGGCGTCCAGGGCCGGGGCCACCAGGGGGCCCCCGCCGGACAGGGCATAGGCGGTGGAGCCGGTCGGGGTGGCGAGGATCAGCCCGTCCGAGCGCTGGGCGCTGACGAAGACCCCGTCGATAAAGGTATCGAACTGGATCATGCGGGCCGTGTTCCACTTGTGGATCACCACGTCGTTCAGGGCCGCATAGGCGCGCCCCTCGGTCGGATCGCCCAGGACCGCGGCGGTGAGCAGGGCGCGGCGGTCGGTCTCGTACTCGCCCTCCAGGATGGCGTCCAGGACCGACTCCATCTCGCTTGGGGAGACATCGACCAGGAAGCCGAGCCGCCCGACGTTGATGCCCAGCAGCGGCACCCGGCTGCCGGCCAGGGCGCGGCCGGCGTGCAGCAGGGTGCCGTCGCCCCCGACCACCACCACCAGGTCACAGCGCGCCCCCAGCACGGCCACCGGCAAGCCGTCCGCGGCCTTGAGGCCGAGCTCGCGGGCGCTCTCGCCGTCCAGGAGGACCTGGCAGGAGCGGCGGCGCAGATGCTTGATCAGCCGCCGCAGGATCGACTCGACCTCGGGTGTGCCGCTCTGCCTGCCGATGATGCCGACGGTACGAAATTGCGGCATGGGATTGGGGGTCCGTGCTGGAGGGTTCGGGCGTTGGTGGTTTCGGGCGGGTAAGCCCGAACGGTAGCATGGGCTGGCAGGCGCGCCAATAGGCGCGAGCGCCGGGCGCCGGCCCGGGGGGCGGGCGGCCTGCCGGGTGAGCCGGGGGCCCGAGCCGGTTGGCGTACCCTACACCTACAGCTACCGGACGTTTTCACGGACCGGGCGTCGTTGTCGTTGTCGTAATCGTGGTCGGATGATTCGACAACGACAACGACAACGACAACGACCAGGACAGCGTACCCGGGATCTCGGTCACCACCTCAGTTCTGATCGCACCCGCGGGCCGCTTATGCCTTGACAGTCTGTCGCCAAGCCCCTAGATTGAGGGCTTAGCACTCTCCATAGGTGAGTGCTAACAGCGGCCCCCACCGGCGGGCCGGCACCCGATCAGACGCAGGCGTCGTCGTCACCCCGAGCATACGGCAGGCACCCCTTGGCATCCCAGGCGAAACAGGTCGAGACCCAGGTCAGCGAGCGCGCCATGCACTTCCTCAAGGTGCTGGTGGAGCGCTATATCAAGGACGGTCAACCGGTCGGCTCCCGGACCCTGTCGAAGGAAACGGGCCTGGATCTCAGTCCGGCCACGATCCGCAACGTGATGGCGGACCTGGAGGACCTGGGGCTGGTCGTCTCCCCCCACACCTCCGCTGGCCGGGTGCCGACCGTGGCCGGTTACCGGGTGTTCGTGGACTCCCTGCTGACGGTGCATCAACCGACGGCGGCGGAGATCGAGACGCTGCGGGCGCGCTTCGGCGGCGCGACCGATGCCAAGTCGCTGGTGGAGTCCACCTCGCGCCTGCTGTCCGGGGTCACCCAACTGGCGGGTGTGGTGATGCTGCCGCGCCACGAGCGCCACGCCTTTCGCCAGATCGAACTGCTGCCCCTGACCGGGGCGCGCGTGCTGGCGATCCTGATCACCAGCGAGGGTGAGGTCCACAACCGGATCATCACCACCGCGCGCAACTTCACCCCCGCCCAGTTGGAAGAGGCCTCGAATTATCTAAACCGGGTCTTTATCGGTCAGGATATCAAGGACGTGCGCAGGCGCATCCTGGAGGACCTGAAGGATACCCACCAGAACATGGACGCGCTCATGATGCGCGCCGTGACCCTGGCCCAGGAGGTGGTGGAAGCGGCCGAGCGCACCGACGACTGCTTCATTGCCGGGCAGACTAACCTGATGGAGTTCGGTGAGCTGTCCAGTATGGAGCGGCTCAAGCAGTTGTTCGACGCCTTCAATCAGAAACGCGAGATCCTGCACATCCTGGACCGCTGCATCGAGGCGCACGGGGTGCAGATCTTCATCGGCGACGAGTCGGGTTACGACCTGCTCGACGATTGCAGCCTGGTCACCACGGCCTATCGGGTGGACGACCAGGTCGTGGGGGTGCTCGGTGTCATCGGTCCGACCCGGATGGACTACCAGCGGGTGATCCCGATCGTGGACGTCACCGCACGGCTGCTCGCCGCGGCCCTGCGCCAGTAGTGCTCGCTTCAAGACGCGGCCCGGCCGCGGGCGCCTTCACCAGGTGCACCGCCCGGGTCGCAGACCGTAACGGAGGTCAATATGACGACTGAAACCATGGATCACCACACCCCGGGCGCGCGCCCGGACCCGTCCGACCCGGAGTCGGAGGCGGCGCCGGGCACCGAGCCCGAGGCGCTCGAACAGCACAGCGCCACGCTCGCCGAGGTCAGTGCCGAGCTGGCCGCTGCGCGTGCCAAGGCCGACGACTACTGGGACCAACTGCTGCGGGCGCGGGCGGAGACCGAGAACCTGCGCCGCCGCCAGGCCACCGAGTTGGAGAAGGCCCACAAATACGCCCTGGACGGCTTCGTGCGCGAGTTGCTCCAGGTCCATGACAGCCTGGAACTGGGCCACGCCGCGGCCCTGGAGGAGGGCGCCGACATCGCCAAGCTGCGCGAGGGCAACGACCTGACCCTCAAACTCCTGGACGACGTGATGGCCCGCTTCGGCGTGGCGCCGGTCGACCCGCAGGGTGCGGCCTTCAACCCGGAGTTCCACCAGGCCATGTCCGTGCAGCCGCGGGCGGACCTGGCCCCCAATACAGTGACGGCGGTGTTGCAGAAAGGCTACACCCTCAACGGCCGGCTGGTGCGCCCGGCGCTGGTCATGGTGTCGCGCGCCGCCTGAGGCGCCGCGGCGCGACCCGCGTCGCCCACCATGAAAGTGCCACCACCAACCGGCTTGAACCGCCGCCGCTTTCCCCCCAACTGAGGGGGCAATTCGGGGCCGGCGCGCCACCGACATCCGCGAGACCAAGAGAATTCGGAGACACAAGATGGGAAAGATCATCGGTATCGACCTGGGCACCACCAACTCCTGCGTGGCCGTCATGGAGGGTGACAGCGTCAAGGTCATCGAGAACGCCGAGGGTGACCGCACCACGCCGTCCATCGTCGCCTATACCGGCGACAATGACGTGGTGGTGGGCCAGTCCGCCAAGCGTCAGGCAGTGACCAACCCGCACAATACCCTCTACGCCATCAAGCGCTTGATCGGCCGCCGTTTCGAGGACCAGGTGGTGGCCAAGGACAAGGCCATGGTGCCCTATAAGATCGTCAAGGCGGACAACGGGGACGCCTGGGTGGAGGTCAACGGCAAGAAGATGGCCCCGCCGGAGATCTCGGCCAAGGTCCTCCAGAAGATGAAGAAGACCGCCGAGGACTACCTGGGGCACCCGGTCACCGAGGCGGTGATCACGGTACCGGCCTACTTCAACGATTCCCAGCGGCAGGCGACCAAGGACGCCGGGCGCATCGCCGGCCTCGATGTCAAGCGCATCATCAACGAGCCCACCGCCGCGGCCCTGGCCTACGGCATGGACAAGAAGCGCGGGGACCAGAAGATCGCCGTCTATGACCTGGGTGGCGGCACCTTCGACATCTCGATCATCGAGATCGCGGAGATCGAGGGCGAGCACCAGTTCGAGGTCCTGTCCACCAATGGGGATACCTTCCTCGGCGGCGAGGACTTCGATATGCGCATCATCGACTTCCTGGTGGCGGAGTTCAAAAAGTCCCAGGGCGTGGACCTGCGCAACGACCCGCTGGCCCTGCAGCGGCTCAAGGAGGCGGCGGAGAAGGCCAAGATCGAGCTGTCGACCAGCCAGCAGACCGACATCAATCTGCCCTATATCACCGCCGACCAGACCGGCCCCAAGCACCTGAATGTCAAGCTCACCCGCGCCAAGCTGGAGTCCCTGGTCGAGGAACTGGTGGACCGCACCATCGAGCCCTGCCGCATCGCGTTGAAGGACGCGAACCTGACCGCCGGGCAGGTGGACGAGGTCATCCTGGTCGGCGGTCAGACCCGTATGCCCAAGGTCCAGGCCAAGGTCGAGGAGTTCTTCGGCAAGACCCCGCGCCGGGACGTGAACCCGGACGAGGCCGTCGCCATCGGCGCGGCCATCCAGGGCGGCGTGCTGGGCGGCCAGGTCAAGGACGTGCTGCTGCTCGACGTCACCCCGCTGTCGCTCGGGATCGAGACCCTGGGCGGGGTCATGACCAAGCTGATCGAGAAGAACACCACGATCCCGACCTCGGCGCAGCAGGTCTTCTCCACCGCCGACGACCACCAGACCGCGGTCACGGTGCACGTCCTGCAGGGCGAGCGTGAGCGGGCGGTCGACAACAAGTCCCTGGGCCGCTTCGACCTCAGCGATATCCCGTTGGCCCCGCGCGGGGTGCCCCAGATCGAGGTCAAGTTCGACATCGACGCCAATGGCATCCTCAATGTCTCCGCCAAGGACAAGGCGACCGGCAAGCAGCAGTCGATCATCGTCAAGGCGTCCTCGGGCCTGTCGGACGCGGAGGTCGCCAAGATGGTCAAGGACGCGGAGGCCCATGCCGAGGACGACAAGCGCTTCCACCTCCTGGTCTCGGCCCGCAACCACGCCGACAGCATGATCCACTCCTGCCGCAAGTCCATGGAGCAGCTCGGCGACAAGATGGAGGCCGGGGAGAAGTCCGGCATCGAGTCGGCCCTGCACGAGCTGGAAGAGGCCATCAAGGGTGAGGACAAGGACCGCATCGAGTCACTGACCAAGAAGCTGGGTGACGCCTCCGCCAAGATGGCCGAGCGGCTCTATGCCCAGGGCGCGGCGCCGGGCGAGGGCCAGGGCGGGGCGGGCGGCGGCGACGCCGGGGCCGGTCACGCAGCCGGCGGCGGTGGCGGCAAGGACGACGTGGTCGATGCCGAGTTCGAGGAAGTCAAGGACGACAAGAAGTAGTCGAGCCGTCAGCCGTCAGGCGTCAGCGCTCAGCCGTCAGTGCCACCGGGGGTCAGACATGCCGCTGCCCCCGGCGCGCGCTTTTCGGTTCGCTGCTGAGGGCTGACGGCGGATCGCTGAGCGCTGATACCTGATAGCTGAAACCATGCCCAAACGCGACTATTACGAGATCCTGGGGGTTGCGCGCAACGCCAGCGAGGCCGACGTCAAGAAGGCCTTCCGGCGGCTTGCCATGAAACACCACCCGGATCGCAACACCGGCGACACCGGTGCCGAGGCCAAGTTCAAGGAGATCAAACTGGCCTATGACGTCCTCTCGGACGCCAAGAAACGCACCGCCTACGATCAGTTCGGCCATGCGGGTGTGGAGGCCGGGGCCGGCGGTTTCGGCGGTCCCGGCGACTTCGGCGGCGGGTCCTTCCAGGACATCTTCGGCGACGTCTTCGGCGACATCTTCGGCGGGCGCGGCGGGCGCGGCCGCGGGCGCGGCTCGGACCTGCGCTATGACCTGAGCCTGACGCTGGAGGAAGCGGTCGCCGGCAAGGATGTCAAGATCCGTATCCCCACCCTGGTGGAGTGCCAGTTCTGCGGCGGCTCCGGCGCCAAGCCCGGGACCAAGCCCAAGACCTGTCCCACCTGCAGCGGCACCGGACAGGTGCGGATGCAGCAAGGCTTCTTCTCCATCCAGCAGACCTGCCCCCAGTGTCGCGGCAAGGGCCATATCATCGAGGAGTCCTGCCCCCACTGCCGCGGGCGCGGGCGTCTGCAAGAGGAAAAGACCCTGTCGGTCAAGGTGCCCCCCGGGGTCGACACCGGGGATCGCATCCGGTTGGCCGGGGAGGGCGAGCGCGGCGAGCATGGCGGCACCCCCGGGGACCTCTATGTCCAGGTCCAGGTTCAGGAACACCCCATCTTCACCCGTGAGGGCGCACACCTCTATTGCGAGGTCCCC
>Ga0247840_10005543_pt1 | contig 18918 bp, 11 predicted proteins | sample LaCruzMarch2015__FD_192404 | JGI IMG/M metagenome (GOLD analysis project Ga0247840, IMG submission 192404) | Freshwater microbial communities from meromictic Lake La Cruz, Castile-La Mancha, Spain - LaCruzMarch2015_17m | ecosystem: Environmental > Aquatic > Freshwater > Lake | place: Spain... | reverse complement strand
CGAAAAAAGGGACCCGAAAAGAAAAGACCTCCTCGCCTATGCGATGGCGAATGGCATCCCCGAACTCTTCGTCCCCCGCACGTTGCGGGAGGGAAAACTTCCGCTCCTCGGAACCGGCAAACCCGATTATGTCGCGCTGCTTGCCCAATGCCAGCCCCCCCCGCAGGAGGCGCCGTCAGAAATTTTCGTGTAGGTGGCGACAAACAGAAGCCCGAGCAGCGGGACGCAGATTAAGATCCAGTCAATAAGTTGCATAAGAGTTTCGATTGGCGGAAATCCCGCCCGCTGCAATGTCGGCGCTTTTCAACGGTTTTCTTTTGTCAAGCATTTTGCCGTTTGGTTTGTGCGTGGCAAAGGCTGACCTGTTCTTCCGAAAGGCTTTCGCGGGTTATTTGAAGTCTTGGGTTTTTACTCCCGATGATCGCGGCGGCAACTGGCTCAAATTCAAATGGAAAAAGAAGCGGGCTGGATATGGCGTGGTTAAAAGCCATGCCCGACTGCTCGGATGCGAGAAGAACTGCTTCGACCAGCCAGGCCACCAGCTCATCGGATTCTATCCTGATTGAGCGACCACGCTTGTAGTGCTTCTTGCCGGATTGATTAGCGACAATCCCCCAGTCGAGAAAACTGCTGAGGTTATAGCGAGCAACACGCTGCACGAACCCCCGCTCACCAAGTTTCTCTGTCAGGCGACGCTTCAGATCGGTAGACGTGAATTCCTGCTGAACTTTCAGCAATCGGCCGATGGTTTCTGCCGTAGCCGCGACAAAGGAATACGCAGAGATGGCCAATCCCCAGGAGATAGCCAGAGAACTGCAGTCGCCAAGATCTTGGAAAATCCTGATGCCACCCGATGAATGCTCGGCGTTCGCCTCTGCCGGTGCGAAGACCACCTGTTTGATATTGGACATGCTTTTGGCAACAGCCACTTTGCCGGGATTTGTGGCTGAAACGATGGATTCCAACTCCGTTCGGGCTTGTTGATAGGAGTAGCCGCCAGCGCGGAGACGAATGGCAACTGCAAGCCACTCCGCCCGGATCTTCTTCCCAAAACCGATGCGCTTGGTCTCGCTCATGCAACTCCTTTAGATTTATGCACGAGGATGAAGGGGACCGCCAGTTCCTCGATGCTGTTCCCGCCATGGCAAACCGATTTCGTTCCCTGCTGGATGAACGCCGCCCCTGGAGGCGCGATAACCGGAATGAACTGTGCGGGCAATCCGGCATGTTGCCAGACGATGCTGCCCGGGGCCTGTGTAACGCATTCCTCCGCGAATTTCATCTCATTGAAGATTCTACACCGCTCGCCACGCACATCGCAAAGAACTCCCTGCTTCGGGGCACCAATGCCAGAGGCTTCCGTGTTTCCATGATCGGCGGCAATCACAACTGAAAAACCACGCGACAGGAGGAGTTCAAGAATGCTGAGAAGCGCTCCTCCCTCCGCCCACATCCGGACCTGATTGAGCATCCCCGCCGCACCAAGCTGCATGCCGTGCATGATCTCATCAACTTTGTAGAGAGTGACCGCAAGAGCCTTGGTGTCGGGAGAAATCCATTCCTCCAATTTTTTCTCATCACCCACTTCACCCCGCATCGCGAGAAATCCAACTTCAGCGGGGTGCAATCCCCGGTCGCTCCAGAATTGCTTCCAACGAGCCTCATCCTTTCCAGTTTCGAGAATTGATTCTGCGAAATATAGCGGCAGCTTGCCGGAGAATGCGGCCTGTCGGGAAACGGGGGTGATCGAGGGGAGCCAGGCAAAAAGCGCGGACTCTTGGATAAGCGGGCTCCCGAGGTGCTGAGCCATCGCAGCCTTGATCGTGAACCACTGTTCAATGGCCAGTCCGTCCACCAGAATGAATGCAACCCTCTCGGCATCTCCCTTTTCAAGGATTCGGGCGAGATACGGTGGAATGTGGTGAACCATCACCGGGGTGGCCGGCGGGTAATTGTAGATGCGCGGATAAGTCTCAGTGAGCCATTGATTGAATGCGACAGTAACCTGTCCGGCTGTGACACAGAACTTCTCACCTTCCGCCTGCTTCAACCCGGCGCTCGCCTCGTGCCAGAGCATCTGCGCCTGTCCCCACCGCAGTGCAAAATTCAGCCAGTCGGATGGTGCTGCCAGAGCAGTGGGGATGCTGGCCGAAAGTTCCGGCAGGATTTCTTGGAATCTGAGATCGGTGTTCTGTTCTCCTTTGCCGATCAGCCCAACACGAATCCATGTTTGGTCTGCAGCGTCCTCCCAAGCCCAGGGAATAGGCGTGAGGATGCCATCCTCGAAGAGATTGTCGATGAACACCCTGACGTCGTCGTGGCCAAATGGAAGCAGCTCTGGACCGGGATACCTCATTTTTGCAGAGGGATCTTCTACCATGTTGCGTCCACCGCCAGTGGAGCGGATGAAGATCGGCCACCGCTCTTGAAGAAATGCCCAAAACGCCGCACGGTTGCGCAGCAGAAGTTCCAGAGGCCATTCGGGGAATCGCGCTTTCAGGACGGCTTGAAGATGTGCTGCCAGAACATCGGGAAGAGAAAGCCTCCGATAGTGAAGGCGGCACAGAAACCGAATCAGCTCGGCATCCGATGAAATCAGACTTCCATCCACTTCGAAGAGATGACGGAGGACGAAGTCTTTGGTCATCGCCTCGTTGAGTGGTTGGGATGCATGGCTCTGGTGAGCCAGAAAAAGAGCATCGAAGTGGGTTGTTTCCAGTGCCCTCAGCACATTGTAGGACAACCTTGGGAAGATGTCTTTCAGGTGAAGGCGAACCTGCCGAGCCCGTTCCAGCACATCGACGGGCAGAACCTCGAAGTCCAGTTCGCCAGGGTCGAATACCACAACCACCTCAACCAGCTCTCCAGATTGCCACCGACAGCGAAACCGTTCCTCATAGTCCAGTCGGAACGCGATGGGATCCTCAAAAAAGACAACGCTAAATCCCTTGGATTCGACCATACTCAGAATGCCCGGCTCTCGCATGATTTGGTCAGGATCAGCCACTGCGGTTACCGGCTTCACGCCTGGAACGAAATAAGACACAAGAGATGTTCGCCAGTCGGACATGATTTAGTTCACCCGGAGAAGGATGACAGGGTTGAGTTCGGGCAGGATTTCCCGATGCGATTCGATCTTGCGGTGCCACTCGCTCTTCTCTGCCTCCAATAGGCGCATGCGGTGATTGCGGACTTCTGGGAGTCCGATTCCTTCGATGAGTTTTTTGCGCATGCGGAAACTGTATTCGCCCTTTTCTTCCTCAAGTTTGATGCCGTTGAGGTGGCGAGTCTTGAGATCCAAGTAAACATCACGCAGTTGCTCGGTAGCGGCTTCCATCGAAGCGTCAAAGACCATGTTGCTGTCCTCCTCATCAATCGTCTCTTTCGATTCCCAGTGCTCAACCATCAGTCGGTCAAAGAGAAAGCGAGCGGTCGGAGGCAGGCAGCGACCATCCTCATGCACAAACATTGGGCTCAGGCGGCCACGTCCAGTCTCGCCGCTGCGGAGGCGAATTTCCCAGAGCGACCAACTTCCTGCGATGCCGTCGGGAATGTCGGTAATCCTGATACGCGGCACCGGCATCCCTTTTGCGAAGCGAGGGAATCGGGAAAGCAGACCTCTTACCCTCGGTTCCTCCAAGCTCAGGAGTTTGCCTCCCGGCAGAGGCTCTCGGCCCGGCAGATAATATTGCTCGGTCCCAGCGGTGCCTGGCCATCGGATGTTCAGATAGCTCAGGCTGGCATCCAACGAACCGCCATAGCCCTGCACGTAATGGCACACCATGCGTTCCACCCAGTCGGAAACCGGCAATGGTGAGCCCAGAGTCGCATCTGCCGATATTTTGCCATCGTCTGTGAGGATTTGGTTCTTTTCCCGTGCTTGATAGGCTTCCCCTCGAACTGTCTCGGCAACGCGGTTCACCGCTTGCTGAATCTGCTCGGGATGGAGCAATGCCTCGACATAGAGGCTGTCGAACAGGTGACCCGCCTCTGCGGAGTCGAGCACATCCCCGGTTTTGTCCACCCCGAATTCCTCAAGAATCACTGCGAGCTTTTCCTCCAACACCTCCCGAACTCGATACTCGACCGAGTCCTCAAAAACAAAATTGCTGGCGCGAACCGGGTGCTTTTGGCCGATGCGATCCACACGACCGATCCGTTGCTCGATGCGCATTGGATTCCAAGGGATGTCGAAGTTGACCACCACATGGCAGAATTGCAGGTTCAGGCCCTCCCCGCCTGCATCGGTCGAGAGGAGGAGCCGGGCATCCTTGGAAAATGCGGTCTGGACGCGCTGCCGCTCCTCCATATCCATCGAACCATTCAGGCAGACTGCCGAAATCCCACGAGCGGCGAAAAACTCCGCCAACATCTGTTGTGTCGGCACGAATTCCGTAAAAATGAGCACCTTGAGATCCGGATCACCCTCCTCCCTCTGGCGTTCGTAGATCAGTTTGAGCAGCGCTTCGGGTTTTGCATCGGGGCCACGCGCCTCGACCTGTTCCGCCAAGCGCAGCAACGCGCTCACCTCATCACTTTCGTTCTGAATGCCGTCCCGCATCAGGCGCAACGCATTTTCCATCTGCTCTTGGCCGTCCATCTCTTCAAGATCTTCCAGAGATAGTGATGGCTGTGGAATCGAGCCAACATCTGTTTCATTGAGGACATTGAGTCTCTTCCTCAGAGTCGTTGCAATGGATCGGGTGGAACTTGTCACAAGCCGCTGCATGAGCAGCATCAGAAAGCCGAGATGCTGCTTTTTCTGACGGATGGCTTGATCGTATCCGTGCCGGACATAAGTGGTTACGGCGTCGTAGAGCTGCTTCTGATCCTCATGGCCCGCCCACGCGACTGGAACCAACTGGGTAAGCCTCGGGAGGAATAAAGGTTTCCCATCAACATCCACTGCCTGACGTTTCTCGGTTCGTATAACGAATGGGCGCACACGTTCACGCGTCACACTTTCCGGGGCAGGGAAGGCTTGTTTGTCGAGCAGTGTCAGGAGCCGGTGGAATGCATCGGACTTCCCTTGATGTGGCGTTGCAGAGAGGAGCAAGAGATAGGGCGCGGCCTCGGCCAATCCCAAACCAAGCTGATGGCGGGCGACAAGATCCGTGCTGCCTCCCATCCTGTGCGCTTCATCCACAATGATCAGGTCCCAGCCAGCGCCCACGAGATCGTCGAAGCGATCCTTGTTGTGTTCGGCGATTTCTTCCGCTGTCCAGCCCCGGCGGGATTCCAGCGGCTTCACGGAATCGAGCGAGCAGATTACCTGATCGCAGGCCCTCCAGACATTGTCCGTTGGCACAATCTTACGAAAGGCATCAAACTCCGATGGGACCAAGTGCCGGAAATCTTCGCCGAAATGTGTTTTCATTTCTGCCTGCCACTGTTTCACGAGCCCTTTGGGTGAAATGACCAGGATGCGGCGGGCGAGTCCTCGGAGTTTCAACTCGCGGGCGATCAATCCCGCCTCGATGGTCTTTCCAAGTCCGACTTCATCGGCCAATAGAAACCGAACCCGATCCTGCGAGACGGCTTTACGCAGCGCCCGAATTTGATGCGGTAACGGGATGACAGCCGCGTCGTAAGGCGCGAGAAGCACATCCTCGTAGGCGAGATTGGCAATCCGTGCGGCGCACAAAGCAAACCGGATACGGTCAGCATTGCCGACATCCGCAGATTCGAGATTCCGAACATCCGAAGGTTTGACCCTGACAATGGCATCTTCCTGGGGAAGCCAGATCCGGATGGCTTCGTCTCCCCACAAGCCGAGCCTCTGCTCAACCCGGACCGGCTGCTTGTGGCGATCGCTCCAAAGCCATGCATTATCAACCTCGGATCTCATGACTTATCGAAAGGTTGGGAGAGCCTTTGATTCGAGTTTGTTCGGGACAAGTGGTTTGCGGGTCCAGTGCTCTTCAATTTGTTGTTTGAACGCTGAGCCGACAATCTTGGCGCGTTGGATGAGATGTTTATCGTCCTCGCGGCGAAGATAGACACCTTCTGCGGGACCTGATCCCACAGCGCTTTTCCCAAGGAGTTTGGCTGTTTGGTTGAGAGCCAACCTGCTACAAATCCGCTCTGGAACCGGAAATATGCCGATCTGCTCCAGTAGCCTGTTTCGGCGGACGGCTGACCAAAATCGTCCCGTCGCAGTCTCAAAGACATCGAAAGCCAAAAACCAATCGGGCAACGCATCGTAGGGGACGATGTGCTTTGCATAGCACCACTCACCAAAAAGCATCAATTCGGTGCCCAGTGCCTCAAGGATCGCAACCTCTTTTCGTGCCAGCCACTGCCACAAAGGTTTCCACTGGGCATGGCAATGGCTCGGATTGAGGTAATTTCCCCGGCTCTGGGCACGCAGTCTGCCGTCCGGTCCGACAGAAAGCCCCATGTTGGCCCCGTCCACCTTCTCTTCCACAACGACGGCTCCATCAAGAAAAGCGATGGCCTCAGCTCGGGATAGGATTTTGTCCTCTCGGGGCGTGCCTTCGCCTAGCCATACTAGGTGTGGCGTGTGGGGAAATTTGTGGAATGTGTCAGACATTCTGTTTTCTCGCGGCCAAGCCGCTAACATCGGCTTCGCAGAGAAATTCGACCGAGATATTGCACTGCTCAAACGCTTCTCGGCATTTCCAATAGTCCGTGTCACAGGCGGACAAAATAGGCGGCTTGTCTGGGTGAGCGTTGGCGGTGGCGACAAAAACTCTGTCCGACCTATCAAAATCTGCCAATGCCGGATGGTCAGGAAACTCTTCGAAATCTTGATCGTCTTCCTTTGGAGTTAAAGGAACGCGAGAACACTTCTGAGGATTCCACTGGTTTGTGATTACCCAAAGAATAAACTCATCGCCGGCTTCGCGCTGGCCTTTCCGAACCAGAGTTTTGTTCCGATACTCCGTGAAAATACGACCCAAATCATCAAGAACAAGATGACCCTTATTGCAAATCTCGCTCAATCTTCTGGCACAGTTCTGAATACATCCTGCTGAAGCGTCCGAAGACATTTTATTTGCGACAAGCACAACATTTGTATCGACGACACAAGGACTACTCATTGTGGGCGCTCCCCTTTGCTCATGCGCTCCATTTGGGCATCTGTCATCGCAATTGCATCTTCCATGGTATCACCAAAGAATTTATCAGGCCAGTTGCGTATGTTCCCAAAAATATCCACATCAAGCGATTCCAGTTTCGATCCACCAATTTCGGGATGGAAAAAGTAAGCAGCTACTTCCTCCCGTGAGAATGCTTTCTCGGCGATTCTCCTTTGGAGACGGCGAAGGAAATGTTCCGAATGACTTTCGATAATCAATTGCACATTGCGTTTCTTGCCATTTCCCCAGCCTCGGATAATTTCAATGAACAAATCCGCCAGCCAGGCTTGTGCAGCCGGATGGAGGTGGATCTCCGGCTGTTCAATAACGATGATTGAGTTTGGAGGTGCATAAAGGGCTTGCACCAAGACTGGAAGAAATTGGGAGACTCCGAAACCAACGTCAGTTATGTTAACAGGCTTCCGACTTCCCGGACTTCGAACCAGAACTTCATATTCGCGACGCTTGGGAGCAAGAGGCTTGACTTCAAAACTATCGATCAATCCCATCTGTTTCAACCAAAAAGCGACCGTCTCTGCGAGTGGTTTTTTTGTTGACCCTTTGCCTTTATTGAAGGTTCGATCTTTCCCAGCGAGAATCGCCGTTACAGTGGCTTCTCCTCTCCAGCCTACATGCTCAGGAGCCTCACCAGTCCATGTATACTGACGAAGGAATCGTTCGCGAAGTGGCCCGAGGTAGTAAACTTGTTGGAATAGCTTCTCGAAGCTTAGACCCAGAGCCTTGACGACGTCCGCATTTCGATAGTAGTTAACTACCTCATCAGGAAAACCGTAACACTTCGCAGGCTCGGTGATGGGCCATATCCTGCCTCTGTTCCGAACAAACTTGTATTTTTGCTGGGTAAGGTCATACGGTTCCGCTGTCTTCTCCGTCCGTGTCATCCCCGCTGAAAAACCTGCTTTTGTAATGTCGCCGAATGTGTATTTCATCCGCTCGACAGCGGGGGCCGATGTTTTACCAAAAAGCCCAACTGACGTCTCAAATCGAATTCTATCCGCTGAATAATCGCGCTGAGCGTAACTGTCAACGAGCGTCAGTTCTTGTGGCAAATTCCATGTCAGGTCGACATCGATCCGGCTGGATTCCTCGTGCTCGAAAACCATTTCATAAAAATTTCCTAGATCAACAGCCGTTTTTTGGCCTCCGGTGTTGAAGACAAGTTTACGGTCGGAAGATTCCGCCGTTTGTTTTAGCATCAGAAGCATTTGCGCCACGCTGCTCTTGCCGGAACTGTTGGCTCCGAAAAGCACAGTAAGTGGTGCAAAATCAACCGGACCAAACTCTTGCCATGTTTTGAAGTTCTTAAAACCGAGTTTTGTGATCATAATGTTTTTTCTTTCGTTTATTTAACTTTCCACGCCCGAACGCATCGCGGCGTTGTCGTAGATCATCTGGAGTTGCTCGTCTTCGTTGAGGATGCTTTCGGGCAGCATTTCGGCGACGGCGAGAATGGTTTGGTAATCCTTCTGCTGGTAGCAATGTTTGAAGCCAGCCCGAACGGCTTCGGTGCGGACTTCCTTGAGCTTCCGGTTTTTGGGAATTTTCGGACTCGGGGCGGTGAGTCCAGGCAATGTTTGCCCGCGATCCGCCAGGAGAACTGGTGGGGTGTAGCCATCGGGCAGATAGGACCAGAATTCCTCCAGTAGCCGCTTATTCCGGATGGCCTCGACCTGAATCAGGTTTTTTGGATCGGGAACATACCAGCGGTCCATTGCTTTGTGACGCAGTTGGGCGTGATCTTTCGGCAGATTCCGCAGTTCCTTGAATTGGGTGGAGAGGTAGCTGTGGATCTGGCTGGGGACCTCCCCAGTGCCGTCGTATTGGAGATAGTTTTGATCGAGGAGCGTGCGTAGTTCAGGGCGGGCCTCCCATTTCTTCCAGCTCGCGTTGAGCTGCTGCATGAAGTCCGGTTGGATGTCCTGCTGGGTGGACGGACGATCTTTTAGGAAATTTCGGAGCCAATTGATGGCGCTCCGCTCGTCCTCCACGAAAATGCTCATTTGGCCAACATTCTCCATCTGGGCCCGCTTCTTGTCGTATTCGTTCACCTGGTCGGACAGGAAGAACATGCCGTCGCGTTCAGGGAACTTCTCCGCAAGCGCAGCTTGAAACTCGGCGGAACTGAGAGGAACCGGCGTGGAATGGCCAACGTAGAACGCCACCATGCGGTCGTAGAGGATGCGCGGATCGCGCTCGGCGACGAATTCCAACTGGCCCCCCTTGGGTTTTGAGATCGGCAGATTTTTCAAGTGCGTGCAGATAAAATCCCAGGCACCATCTTCCGTCTCACCGCGCTTTGCAAAACGGTCTTCCAATCCTCCATTCGGTTTGTAGGCGGAAATGACAAGGTCTTGTTTGACGGCTGTGGGACTTGTAACGGAGCGAAAGCTCCGCTGTTGCTTGTCGAGCGCGGCAACATTGGCGACGACGAAACCGGCTTCCTGCAAGGTGGTTTGGATCGCGTTCCAGACAGATGCCTGCGAGTTGGAAAACTCGACAGTCATCCAGCGCCCAGGCTTCAAAACGCGGTAATACTCGCGGAAGCAATCGAGCATGAGTTGCTGATACTCACCCAAGCCCTTGCCCTTAGGTTCGTCGATGATGGCTTCGGTCTTAGTGTTCGTGAATACGCGGTGCCACGACTCCACGAGGATGTTCATGTCAGCGTAGTAGATGTTTTCCCCGAACGGTGGGTCGGTGAAGATGTAGTTCAATGACTCAGATGGAAGTAACGGAATTGCTGCCGACGCCGTCGTAGTTTGCGCGAAGGATCGCGCCGTCTTCATTGTGCCGAATGTCGAGACGAGTCGGGATGCTTTACCTCCGAGAATATACCACGGACTGCACTCGGCATGCTGAGCGGCAAGGTAATAGACGCCGGTTAGATATTGATTGACCTGTGAGAATCCAGTGGGCCGGTAACGGTTCAGCCGCGAGAGCGTCCAAATTGCTTGCTCCACGAAGTAGAGCAACATCCCTCGCATTCTCGCGTCTGTATGGTTTGCTGCTTTTTGCCACAACGCACCCATTGTGTGTGCAGCGCGAGGAAGAAAGAATTGATGCGTGTGAGTGAATCCCTTCGGTGCGATTCGAGATCCGTGATACATCTCCTCAATCGGCCAGCGATTGGATGGCACAGATTTTGGAAATGGAAGCTTCTCGATGCGCATAAGCGTAGCGATGTCATCGGCATCCGGCACCTTCTCGTGCTTAACTTTTCCTACGCGGTATTGAATCAGACACGGCTTGAACTTCACGCGCTTCCAAGCCCCTCCGAGAGAAGGATCGACTGACGTTTCAAACATGCGATCCACATTGCGCTTAGTCAGTGTTGTGTCGCAATGAGGACACGGAAACTCGTCTCTAGTCTTACCTGATTCTTCATCCAATGCTTCGTCCAGAAACGTGACTTCGCCGCCGCACTCCGGGCAGGTAAAAACCTCACTCCAAACGGTAAAATCAATCCTCCGCTTCGTGCCGTCTTTGTGCTTGGTTTCATACATCCATCCGGACTCATCTTCGACCTCCTTTAGAATCCGATTGGCTTCACGCTCAAAATCGTTCACGTCCACTGGTGTGTTGTAATTGTAGGCGATGAAGGTCGCCGCCGGGGAGAGGTCGTTGAGGACGGCGCGCCGGGCTCCGAGCTTTGAGAATGGCTTGCCTTCCTCATCGAGCACCACCCCATCGTCGCGCACGCGATAGCCGAGTGCCTGCACTTCCGCACGGTCAGCGCAAAGCTGCGCGGCTACCCCTGCCATGCCAGTGCCTGCAAACCCATCGAACAACACGTCACCTGGCTCAGTATAGTGCAGGATGTAACGCATGATAGCGCGATGAGGCACCTTCGTGTGATAGGAGTGCGCGTTGTAAATCGGGTGAGTTTTCCCATCGCTCACATCCGCTGCAAAGGGCTCCCGGTGGTAGGGCTTCTTAGGGTCATAGGGAGTTCCGTAGGCGTTGAGAAAGTCGCCGATCCAAGGATTCGGGCACGCTGTGTAGTAAGGCGGATCTGAAAGCGCGAGGATATCCTCATCCTTTCCAATCGGGAACCCCTCAATCTTGCGGAACTCCGGATCGCGCAACTTCGTGGCCAGCAATTTGAGATAATGATCTCGCCGCGCCTCCTCGGAAGGAAAAGTGTCCCCAAGGCATTCGACCGGGCCGGTTGATTTTGTGGACAGTTTGAGAGTGTCTTGATTGGACATAGGTTAAGGAAATTGACGCCGTCGGGGCAGCATCGGTGGTGGTGCCGCCGGTTCGTAGGTTGCGAGCTGTTCGTCACCCGTAAGAAGCCTCACTTCGAAACCCATGCGGGTGTAAAACTCGGCGACTTGCTTGATGGTGGCATCACCGATGGCCAATTTTTTGGCGGCGAGGTCTGGCCACTCGTTGGCGAGTTTGTTCAGGTTCTCCGGCGACCACAGTTCGTGCTGGTCGCGGAAAGCAGCCCAGGGAGATTTCTCGTCTGCTGCTTTGCGCATCATCTCCGCCAAATCCGATGCCCGTTCCCGGCGGCTGTGCGGCGCATGGACGATATGGTTTCCGGTTTCAATGATCGATGCGAGCGGAAGGACAAGAGTGAATTTGCAGTCGATGTGCGCCTTTAACTCCCGATCGACGCGCTCGAAGTCCCATGGATCTTCGTCCTTGCCGCACCTCTCCATGCCAGGGATTTTGAGCCAGACACAAAGAATGCTGGTATCGATGATGAGCACGCTTTTACCGGCCATGACGCGCATCCGGGTTGAGGGTCCGTTCCAGCGCACCGCTGGAGGTCACAGAGCCGAGGCGTCCCGAGGCAAGAAGCTTGGGGAGAGCAGCCACATCCTCCAGGAGGGTCAGCTTGCTGTTGCCATCCACGGGGTCGCGGTGCGCAACCACAACGAAAGGCACCATCTCGGGACCGAGTGCGTCGAGGAGAGCGGGGTTGTGGGTGGAAGCAAGGACATCAATGTTTCTTCGGCCGCCGACATCTTTCAGCATTTTGAGAAGCAAATCGGAGCGGGATGGGTGGAGCCCGTTATCGACCTCCTCGATCACGAGCTGCGTTCCTTCCGGCAGGGTGAGGAGAGCGGTGACAATGGCAATGAACCGAAGCGTGCCATCGGACATGGCTCGGGAATCAACTTTCAGAGGCTTTTTGCCGGGCTTCCATCCCTCTTCGCAGATGAGCATCGCATCGGACTTGAAAGGGCCGTAGAGCTCGGCCTTGAGGCTCAGGATGTCTTTTTCTGGGAGTTCCTTCACGCAGGCGAGGATCGCATGCTCCACTTCCCGTTTTCGGCTCTCAGGGAGGGCCGCGATCACGCCAGCCAGGTTGCTGCCATCCTGCGCCAGCCGTTCGGACTTCGGACTGAAATTCCGCATGTGAGAAGGAATGGGATTCAGGATGAAGAGTTTTGAAAGAGCCTCCCACACGCATCGCACGCCGTCTCCAATTTCGGCGGACTTGATGGATGAGGAGGATATTTGAAGCTGGGTGAGAACCGGGATCCCGCGTTGCATCTGACGCGGAGTTCCTTTGGTCTTGTTGTAAAGCCTTGCTGTGATGGCTGGATCACCATCACCGCAGGGATCTGTCCAAAACAGCCCAAGCTTGCTGATCGACTCGGATCGCTTCCTGCGCCGGATCCGATGCAGAGATTCCGTAATTACCACAGGGTTTGGGGCAGGCTTCACCTCGATGTGGTAGGCGTAGTCGGTAAGAGGCTCCGCACTCGAAACGATGACATCCAATGAAAATGTTGGGGTGCCCCGGAGTGCCACCCAATCGACTCCCCCCCGAAAAGCATCGCCATTCCCAGTTGACTGCAAGCAAGATGCCAAGTCCTTCGATTGGGCAACACGGGCCAGGAAGTCTATGGCGTCAAGCGCGTTCGATTTTCCACTGGCGTTGGTGCCAATCAAAATCGCAAGCGGATCGAAGAAAAGAGTCGCATGCGCGAAGCTCTTCCAGTTGGTCAATGCAATTTGTTTGATCATGGTGTGGTTGCCTCCTCGATTATGCGTCGGAATGGTTGAAATGATACTGGATCTTTGTCACCCGGCGAGCGCGTTCAATAGATTGTCAATTACCGTCGAGCTTGGTCACTGCGGGAGTGACCAGGTTCCCTGCGGGCCGGTCAGCTTGGTCAGTGACCAGGTTTCCGGTGGACGGGGTAGCTTGGTCCGTCGGCGAGTGAACAAGCCGGGCGGTGGTGGAAGCTTGTTCAGTGAACAAGCCCTTCTTTTTGTCCTCCAGAAGCGCAAATCCCGCGTCCGTGAGGACGTAGGTTTGCCGTGGGCTGGTGGGCTTCGTCGGGTCGGAAAGACGCAGAACTCCATGAGTGACAAGAGGAGCGAGGTGTTCGCGCCGGAAACGCGGGCGGCCGGTCAGGCCGATATGGCGCATCAATTGGACGATGGACTTCGACGAATCGCACAAAGCCATGATTTCCCACTGCCGCGCCGAGGGACGGAAACCGGCACCAGCTTGAACCGGGTCCAAGCTCGCGGGATTTTTGGCAGCTTGAACCGGGTCCAAGCTCGCGGGGTCGGACAGGTGTGAGGCGACGACGTAGAAGGGGCCTTCCCCATCCTCGTGACGTTCCAACAATCGCTGCAAAACGAGCCGGTCGAGTGCGGCAAGGGTGTCTGCCTTGCTTGCTGAGGTGACGGACTGCGCCTCCAGGATGCGCACCTGCGGCTGCGACCGGGCATGGACGAAAAGGGCCGCCTCAGCATCGGACAGGCTGACTCCGAGGTGTCGTTTCAACTCCGCCTGCCGGGCGGTGAGGAGCGTGCCCTTGGAAAGGGTGATGCAGAAAGAGCGGTCGGCGACGTCATTGGCAATGTGCGGAGCGAGTCGGCCAAGCTGATGCTGGAAAGCGAAGATGCTCTTGATGCCGGTATTGGCGGCTTCGCCGATGCCGATGCGATTGAGGAAATGGCGGATGCGCGGATTGCGGACATCCTTTTCCACATCCTGCCGGAAGAGGTCTTCGCCGGTAACGAAGGACGCGCCGGAGTTCCAAAACACGGATTCGTCGGCGTAGAAGGTGATACGGGCCTTGCGGCTGTGGTCGCCATAATCCTGATGGATGAGGAGATTGAGGATGGACTCGCGGAAGGCGCGGTAATCGGGCGGCGAGTTCGTGCTCTGAAGGCTGGTGGGATCGAGTGTAAAACGCTGCTCGGCAAAGCGGTCCTGATAGAGTTCCACGATGCGGCGCCACGTCTTGATGATGTTGCCCTCGGATAGGCTGGCGATGCGGTCGTCCCAGCGCTGGCTCGGCAGCACGTCTGCACGCTGGGCGCGGAAGAGAAAGAAATCGACGATCTGCCGGGGGAGGATCTGGTGAATGGCGGCGTCGGACCCAAAGAGGAGGACGGCGGCTCGGGTGGGGCGTATGTGTGCGTCCAAATGTTGCACGAGACCAAAGTGTTCGAGGAATTCGAGGTCTGGTTTAGTGGAAGTCTCGTGGCCGGGGTAGCGGGCGTTGAATTCCTGACGATACCAGGCCAGCGACGCGGCATCGAAACATCGGGCGGCGTCGAGTTCGACGATTTGGCTGTCGTAGGTTTCGCGCGAGGCTTCGCGGATGTAGTGCTTCAACTCCTCCTCGTTGCAACGGTTGTCGCTGCCACCTCGGCGAATGAAGGATTTCCGTGGATCGCCGTCGAGATAGACGGGCTTTTCGTGACGCGTTGCCTCCGACACGTAGAAGACCAGCACCGGACCTTCCGGCGGCTCGACGAGATCCTCGCGCACACGCACGGGGACGCTGAGTTTGCCAGCGGTGCGCAGGGTGTTGAGAAACTCGTTTTGCATCTTGTCCACGTCAGCGACGCCAAGAAGTTCAAACTCGGCATTTTTCTTTTTGACTCCGAAGACGATCCATCCGCCCTCGGTGTTGGCGAAAGCGGACACGGATTCGTAAGCGTTGTTCGGCACCGCGAAGGTGGCTTCCTTGAACTCAATGTCGCGCCACTCGTAGCGGCGCAGATGCTGTTTCAGTTCTTCGAGAGTCATACCGTTTTAGCTTATCACGATGCGCACTTTCGAGGCTTCGCGGTCTTTCAAGAGCCGGTCGATGAACTCGCCCATTCGTTTGCGAACCTCGTCGGGAGTGGCGGGGCTTCCGTCGGGAAACAGCGCTGTCTTGAGCTCCTGAAGGTTCAAGTCGATTTTCGCCAGACCGGAGAGCGCCTGCTGGAGAGCCTCAAGGAAATCCTTGGTGATCTCATCCGGCAATCGCTTCGATTTTGTGAAATCGTCGAGCATCTTCTTTTGGCCGGGCTTCAGCAGATCGAAGTTGCTTTGGGTAACCGGGTCGGTGAGGTCGTTCAAAAGCGCCTGAGTCCACGCTTTGTGAATGCGTTCAAGTTCGATTTTGAGATTTGAAAGCCGGGTTTCCGCCGAAATGCTGTAATCCTCCATCGTGGGCCAGAAATCAGCACGTGGCTCGGATTCCAAATCCTTCTCGGTGAGTGCTTGGCCGGTCTTCAATTTCCCGAGCTGCTGCTCAAAATCGGTAAGCTGCTGCCGGTTGATGACCTCAATCGCGGCGAGCCGCCGAAGCGCCGAAAGCCTGTCATCTTGGAGCAATTTTGACTTTTCCTTGTCCTGTGCGATGCTCAACCGCGCTTTGCGATAGAGTTCGAGATAGGCTTTGATGTAAGCGGATTTCAGTGTTTTGAGCCTCTTCTCGACGCCGGACTTGAATGTTTCGGATTCGCGATTGGCGGGCTTCCCTATCTCGGCAAGGAGTTCCCCCCGCGACCTTTTGCTCTCTGCCACCCAAGGATGGTCCTCGGGAAGCACCGATTCTGCCTGTGCCAGATAGCTCGTAAGCTGGTTAGTGTCCCGGATGAAGCGCTCCAGGGACTCCACATCGGCGAGGCGGGTAAACGCCGGCTTGTGCCCCGAAACCTCCTTCGCAGAGAGATGAAAATTTTTCAGTTTGCCCGGTGTGTTGTAGGCTTGGAGACCTTCGAGGAAGTCTTTGCACCTGCCCATCGTTTCGCCGATCTGCTGCACTTCAGCCTCGGTGTAAAGGGACTGCCCCCAGAATGGTAGTCCGTTCAGAAGCTGCTGACGCGCGAGGACGAGTTTTTCCACTCGGTCCCCGATGGTTTTCTGCAACTGCTGGACAGCGGCGGCATCACCTTGGGTGACCTGCACGGCCAAACCGGGGGCCAGATCCAAAAGCTCGAACAGAGCTTTCAGACCAGGAACATTCCAGTCTTTCGGCTTCTCCAAATGTTTGAAGGCAATGAGATCCGCAAGGGGAGTGGTTGCGAGTCCGGCAAGATTGGTCGCGTCGAATTTTAAGCCGGGAATTGCAAGCACGGCATCTCCGCTGTAAACCAGCGATGCAGCGAGAACCGCCACCCAGCATGGTTCAAGGCGGAAGGTATCCGGTGCCATGTAATCCACATCACGTTCGAGCGAGGTGATGATCTCTGAGCGATTCACAACTTGGCCCTGACCCTTGGCATCAAGACGGTCGATAATGAATTTTGCGCAAGCCGACTGATTGGGCGCAACAAGCTCGCCGTCCAGCAATCCCAGCGCATCCAGGACAGCACTTGCCTGCTTGGAGCGACTTGATTGGGTGAGTCCACGAATTGCCTCCTGCGCGGCTTGGTTGGCATTCCCATCGCGGCCGTAGGTGATGAGCGTTGAAAAGAGGGGATACTGCGGTGCCAAGTTCTGGAAATTCTCGGAGAGACAGGTCGATGCAACGGTATTCACCGCATCACGGATATTGAGGTTCCCGCTTCCGCCTGTGCCCTTCAACCAGTTGACCATCGTCTTTTTGCTGCCCTGATATGTCACCGAGACCGCCGTCAGCAGGTGTTCCCGAAGCCATTTTGTGATAAGCGTCAGGTATTCTCCTGCCTTCTTCTCATACACCTGTTTTTTGACGCCCGATGCGATGGAAGAAAGATCGAGAGCCCCCGCGTAGAGGCGGAGGGCTTTAATGAACTCTTCCTGCTTGTCGTCGAGCCGGAAAAACACCTCATCTGGACGCTTCTCGTCTGAATAGCGAGGCGGATCGAAAGGCTGGATAAAATACAGGTAAAAATCCCGTGAAGGAACAGCCGTGGAGCGTTCGTTTGGCGCGCCAAAGAAAAGGTATCCCAACCGCCCGGCCTTGTGTTCCCGCCATTCGATTTCGTGCTGCCAGATTTGATATCCGGTGACGTGCGTGGCCACATCTGTGCATTCCAGGACCTGCCTGAGCGCATCGTAGTAGAATCGGTCCAGCGTGCCGTTATCAAGGGTTTCGGCCCGCTTTTCGACCAATGCGTCGTAATCGTCCGTTTTCTTGAGATCGAGAAACCATTGCCGGTTGTCCGGGTTGGATGAGATAAACTGCCCGCTGACGGTTTTATGGATTTCCCGAAGCGTGGTTTCCACAATTGTCAGAAGATCCTCGGCAGGTTCTCCTCCAAGGTCGGCTGCGCCAGGGTGAAAGAGGCAAAGGTGATCTCTGAGTTCCTCCGGGGTCAGGCCGATGGGAGCATGGATGTCACCGGCAGTCAGGCGCTGCACCGAAAGTCCGCGGATTGCCCGGATCGCCATCGGTCGGTAAGTCTTCTTCGGAAACGCACTCTGGACCTTCGTTTCCAAAGTTTCGCTGCAATCCATGATGGCCTTCACATCGGGGTTTGCGCGATGCGCCGCGTTGTCGATGATGGCTTGCCAATAGCTGTCGTAGGCGAGAATGCCGGGGCGGTCGGTCGGAACCTCTTCATCGACCAATCCTTTGATGGCCTGGGAAATAATCTGCAAAACTCCGCGCTTCTCGACAATCGGAATGCGCTGGAACGTATCAACGTAATCGGGATGTATGGGAAAAAGCGCAGCAAACTCGTCCATTTTTTCGGTCATATTCCCGTAAAACTTGGCGAACGGTTCGAGATACTCGCGAATTTCTGAAAGCTGTTTTGCACTTTTCTTGAGCAGACGGTTTGCGACCACATACTTCACATCGGTCGTAACGATTTTTACCTGTTGGAACCGGTCTTTGACGCGGCCGAGACTGTCCGCCACATGCGCAAATCGCTGACTGTCGAAGATGGCTTCCTGCACGCCGGCGACAAAGCGAAACCGCAGGTCCTTGCAGACCTCACCGATCTCGCGAAGGAACCCGAGGTCGAGAATGAGCGATTGATCACGGCGGCTGCGAAGATAATCGAGCAACTCGTCCACAACGAGCAACAGCCCCTGGTCCGGATATTTTTTGTGGAATGCAGCCATCATATCCTCAATGGCCGTCTTGTTCTCTTTGACTTTGTCTTGTGCTGGAAACCGAAAGGAGATGCCCCATGAATCCAGCGCTTCTTCCAGCGAGGTGGTGATGATCTCGCGGAGCGGCATTGTCACAGCGCCGATCTCAATACGGAGAACCTTGAACTTCCCGGCGATGGATGACGATGCCTTTTGGACCTTTGCATGCCCGAGAAGCGGGGCCAAATCGCCGTTCTGGGCGACAGCAGAAACCACGGACATAAGATGCGACTTGCCCGTTCCGTAATTCCCAACGATGAGCAGCCCCTTGTTGTCATTCGGGGCATCGAACTGGAGTTGAGGGAAGATCAGATCCACCAATCGCTCTGCCATCTGCTCCGAAATCACATAGGTCGACACAAGATTTTTTGCAGAGGCGCTTTTGTCAGCATCCCGGAGCTGGATAACGGATTCAATGGGCTGGAATTGGACGAGGTCTTTGTAGTTCATCAGATATTGTGTGGCTCAGGGGACTGTTCGCTGAATGTGATTACAGGAAAACCGCGAAGATCG